>CEUN01005160.1_pt1 | contig 42488 bp, 38 predicted proteins | sample 361501 | NCBI WGS metagenome assembly CEUN01 (sample SAMEA2622801, study PRJEB7988) | marine metagenome | biome: marine biome (ENVO:00000447); feature: marine epipelagic mixed layer (ENVO:xxxxxxxxx); material: "saline water (ENVO:00002010), including plankton (ENVO:xxxxxxxx)" | depth 120 m | reverse complement strand
TGGCTACGCGTATGAAGATGACCCAGTCCGTGCGATTCGTAGGGTCGGTCGATCAGGATGAGCTTCCGTATCACTACAACGCAGCTGACGTGTGTGTTCTCCCTTCGTATTATGAGAGTTTTGGGCTCGCTGCACTTGAAGCTTCCGCTTGCGGGCGACCCGTTGTCGCCTCAGATGTAGGTGGTTTGCCGACAATCGTTGATAGCGGTAAATCCGGATATCTGGTTCCGCCGAACAATAGCGATGAAATGGCTGAGCGATTGTGCGAACTACTGTACAACGACTTGCTAAGGTGCCAGATGGGTGATGCCGCTAGAGAACACGCGGAATCTTTTAGCTGGGAACGGTCAACAGATTCGCTACTTGCCAGCTATCGAGAGCTTGCGCCTGCATCAACGGTGACATCCTCACCGGCGGCCGGTGGCTAGAGCTCTCTCTCCCACCAGCTAACTTGGCTGCTCTTGGCAAATCCGAGAAATTCATAAACTCTTAGCGCCGCCGTATTCATTGAGTCGACGTCTAGCTCCATCGAATGCACGCCGAGATCTACCAAATGGCGATACCCGGCTTCGGCAATCGTTCTACCCAGCCCTTGACCACGGGATGAGGGATGAACGCCGGTCATCACGATACGACCGACCTTTCTACCGTCTCTCAAGTTAATTTGAGTCCAGCAGTAAGCGACCAAGCGATTATCTGAATCATGTACTAGGACTACGTTGTCAAGTCCGGTGTCGGTTGCAAGCAATTGAGCCTTGATCTCTTCTTCAGTATTCGGTGAATACCCGAAATGCTCGGCAAACGCCGCATTCTGAATTTCTGTCAACTCCGGGACTTCGTCGAGACCAAGCATCGTGCGAACGGAGAACCCACTCGGAACCACCAACTCTCTCGTCTGGTCACCTGGTGATATTAACTTCAAGTACGTTCGTACCTTCGACCAGCTCAATTGTTCAACAAGCTTTTCGAATTCGGTTTCGTTGTCCCGTGTCGACAAATGCGCGATCGGAGCAACGCGTGCTGCACAATCAGTCGCCCAACCGATCAAATCATTTCGAATTGCCATTCCGGGTGTGCTGGCACCGACTCCTATTACTGAGCGCCCGATATTTGCTTCAGGTTCGATGATGGCGTAGCCTACGAGTTCACCACCATCTACAGCGAAAGCTATGTTGTTCTCGGGCTGTACACGCAGGAATTCCAGAGTGGCCCGGAGCTCTCCAGGTTCAGAAGGCCAGTCGCGATGACCGTGGCGACCGATCGCATTTAAGAGTCGGTGAAATGCGTCAAGATCGGACCATTTGAAATTCCGTAGTTCTAAATTGGCTGGTGTGGACAACTAATTATTGGTCGATTCGTCATAAGGTAATCGATGAAGTCTATTCCTGTGATCGATCATCCGGGGTGCTCTGTGCCCCTAGTTGTAATTGATTACGCGGAAACAGGTTGTCGTAATTGCTTCTGCATAGTTGAAACACTTATAATTGACGTTTGTGAAACGCTGAGAACGGGAGTAGTACCGAACAGTGTGCGCTTAAGAGAGCTGGAGATTGCTGGAAATCCGGTGTGCACCTGCCGTGAACTCGCCCAGGAGTGGTTGACTTGAAACCAGAATGCTGGCCTAGAGTCAAACGTGTTGGCCACGTTACGGTAGCTTGAGCGGTCTTATTCTGATAATTCAGAAATAGGCAACGAAGGTGGTACCGCGGGATGCAAGTCTCGTCCTTTGAGAAGGGGCGGGATTTTTTTTTGCCCGTCGTAAGTTTGAGTTTTGATAATTGAAGGTAACTAGAAGTACACGGAAAGGAATTGCCGGATAAACCGGCAATCGTGCCAGGAAAACGATATGTCCAAGCACCTTAGTGGAAGTCAAATAGTCTGCGAAGCGCTCCTCAAAGAAGGCGTGGACGTGGTGTTTGGCATTCCAGGCGGCGCGATCCTTCCTCTATACGGTGTACTCTCGCAGTATCCGGATCTTCGACACATACTGACGCGTCACGAACAAGGTGCAGCTCACTCTGCCGATGGCTACTCTCGATCAACTGGCAAGGTTGGTGTGGCGTTCGCTACTTCAGGCCCCGGTGCAACCAACCTCGTTACTGGTCTGGCAACGGCAATGATGGACTCTGTGCCAATGGTTGCGATCACCGGTCAGGTCGGTCGAGCGGCAATCGGTACTGATGCTTTTCAGGAAGCCGACATTACCGGTGCATCAATGCCACTCACCAAACACAACTACCTGGTGATGCGAGCCGATGACCTCGGTGCCACGGTTCACGAAGCATTCCACATCGCGCGAACCGGTCGACCAGGGCCAGTTCTTATTGATATTCCGAAGGATGTATTTACCGAGATGGGTAACTACGATCCTGACGCACCACTCGATCTTCCCGGGTACCAAATCCCGTGCAAGGCTGAAGAATCGCAAGTCGAAGCTGCAGCTAAACTTATCAACGAGTCAGAAAAGCCGGTGATACTCGCTGGTCACGGTGTTGTTCTCTCGCGTGCGTTCGACGAACTCAGAGAACTCGCTGAAAAGGCTCAAATACCGGTTGTCACCACCCTGCTTGGAATCTCTTCCTTCCCGGAAGACCATGTTTTGAGCACGGGCTTCCCTGGCATGCACGGCATGGCGTATTCCTCACTGGCTGTGGATCAGGCTGACCTCATCATCAACTTTGGAAGCCGATTCGATGATCGAATCGTTGGCGACGCAAAACGTTTCTCTCGAAGTTCAAAGAAGATTCACGTCGACATTGATCCTGCTGAGATAAACAAGACCATTGCTGTAGATGCCCCTGTTGTCGGAAACATCAAAGATATTTTCGGTCAGTTGTTGCCGAAGGTGAAGCAGAAAACACACCTCGAATGGCTGCAGCACATCGAGCATTTGAAGGCCGAGCATCCCTCGCTGAGAATCCCTGAAAGCGACCGCCTTATGGGGCAGCACGTAGTCAAGGCACTTTCTGACGTTACCAAAGGTGAAGCGATCATTACCACTGGCGTTGGTCAGCACCAAATGTGGGCTGCTCAGCACTACCAGTTCAAGAATGCCAACTCGTGGCTTTCTTCTGGTGGAGCTGGAACTATGGGCTACGAAGTTCCGTCGGCAATTGGAGCTCAGGTCGGCAACCCCGACAAGTTGATCTGGTCCATCTGTGGTGATGGCGGTTTCCAGATGACTCTGATGGAACTTGCGACTGCGGTTGAGAACAATCTTCCGGTCAAATACGCAATCATGAACAACAACCACCTCGGAATGATCACCCAGTGGCAGGACTTCTTCTACGAAGGTGATTTTCAGGCGGAAACCTACACAGCTAACCCAGACTTCGTGAAACTTGCTGAGGCTTACGGAATGAAGGGAATTAGAGTTACAAAGCAGGACGAACTTGAGAGCGCAATTGCGGAGGCAAACGCTCACGATGGTCCTGTGATCGTCGACTTCGTTATTGAGAAGGTCGACGACCTTTATCCAATGATCCCCGCTGGTCAGAGTGTTGAAGAACTGATCGAGGAACCTAACTAATGGCAGCAGGTAACGGAACACAACAGCGAACAATCTCGGCTCTCGTTCAAGACAAGCCGGGCGTACTCGCACGAATATCAGGACTCTTCCGAAGACGTGGATTCAACATCGCTAGTCTCGCTGTTGGTCGCTCGGAATCTCCGGGATTGTCTCGTATGACATTCGTAGTGGAGGGACCTGAGGAGGTCGTGAAGCACGTTGCAGCACAGCTCGACAGGTTGATTGACGTCGTTGAAGTACGAGACATCACTGAGAGCAACATAGTCTGGCGTGAGCTGGCATTGATCAAAGTCAACGCACCGGCAAAGACCCGCGGTGAAGTTCTCGAACTTACCAACGTCTACCGTGCCAACGTGATCGATATTGGTGTCGAGAGCCTGACGATGGAGATCTCAGGTGGGCGACAGAAGATCGATTCGCTTATCGAGTTGCTCCGCAAATTCGGATTATTGGAAGTGATCCGAACCGGTCGAGTCGCAACGCTGCGCGGAACGCTGGTTGAAGGGGAAGACGACGGATTATTTCAGTCCGATGCCAGCAGTCCGACTTACATACTTCCTGTTACATCTGGTGAATCTGGAAGCGTATAGAACCGCTTCTAAAAACAAACTGCCGGGGATTCCGGCGGAACACTACAACAAGCCCTAAGGCTGACAATTCGAAATGGCTACTCTCACTTACGACAAAGATATTGATGACTCGATACTGCGTGATAAGACGATCGCAGTACTGGGTTATGGCTCACAGGGTCACGCCCACGCACTGAACCTCAAGGACAGTGGCTTCAATGTGATTATTGGCCTGTACGAAGGCAGCCGCAGCAAGCAGGCTGCAGAAGAAGCAGGACTCGAGGTCTACTCAAACGCTGAAGCAACTCAGAAGGCCGACCTCATCTCTTTCTGTCTGCCCGACACTATTCAGAAAAAGGTTTACGAAGAAGACGTTGAGCCAAACCTCACCGAAGGCAAGACATTGCTCTTCGCCCACGGTTTCACGATTTTCTACGGACAGATCAATGCTCCGGAAGGCGTCGACGTTGTGATGATCGCCCCTAAGGCCCCCGGTCACCGAGTTCGTGCAGTATTTGAGCGCGGTCTTGGTGTCCCATGTCTGATCGCAGTCCACCAGGACATTTCGGGGCAGGCTCACGATGTTGCACTTGCTTACGGTAAGGGCGTCGGTGGTGGTCGAGCCGGAATTCTAGAAACCACGTTCAAGGAAGAGACCGAAACTGACCTGTTCGGTGAACAGGCTGTTCTCTGTGGCGGTGTGAGTGAACTGGTAAAGACCGGTTTCGAAGTACTTGTTGAGGCTGGTTACGAGCCGGAATCTGCTTACTTCGAGGTTCTTCACGAGCTCAAGCTCATCGTTGACCTCATGTATCAGGGTGGACTTGGTCATATGCGGTACTCGATATCAGAAACTGCCGAATACGGTGACTACTCACGTGGACCTGTCGTAATTGATCCGAGCGTGAAAGAGAACATGCAGGAAGTACTCCGCCAGATTCAGTCTGGAGAGTTCGCACGGGAGTGGATTGCTGAAAACGACGAAGGTCAACACAAGTTCAAGCAAATGCGTGCCGACAACGAGGAACATGGAATCGAGAAGGTCGGTAAAGAGCTACGAGACATGATGCCTTGGCTGGAGTCGACCACATAAATTCTGGTCACTCCAGTTAATGGGAACGTCGGTTAGATCGACTGAACCGGCATTCAACCCGACGGGTGTTACCCGTCAAAAATTGGTCGAGCGCTGGAGGTATTCACATGGCGCAACAGATCGATACACAAGACAAAGTAATAATTTTTGACACGACTCTTCGTGACGGCGAGCAGTCTGCCGGTGCGGGTCTAACAGTCGAAGAAAAGCTTCGTATCGCTCACCAGCTAAACAAGTTGGGTGTCGACGTGATCGAGGCAGGATTCGCTGGGAGTTCGTCGGGTGACTTCGAGGCAGTGAGGCGCATTGGCAACGAAGTCAAAGGTCCAGTCATCACTTCTCTGGCTCGAGCCGTAGATGCGGATATTGATGCCGCTGGTGAAGCGCTCAAAGGCGTAGAGAATGCTCGCATTCACACGTTTCTTTCCGCTTCGGACATCCACCTGATGCACCAGATGCGCAAAGACCGTGAAGCCATCATGGACATGGCGGTTCGAGCAGTAGAGCGAGCGAAGACTTATGTCGAAGATGTCGAGTTTTCGCCAATGGACGCATCGCGAACTGAACCCGAGTACCTACACACTATGCTTGAAGCGGTGATCACGGCTGGCGCAACAACTGTGAATATCCCTGACACCGTTGGATATTCGACCCCGGAAGAGTTCGGCGCGCTTATTCGAGGTATCAAGGAAAACGTTCCGAATATCGATAACGCTGTGATTAGTGTTCACTGTCACAACGACCTCGGAATGTCTTCGGCCAACTCACTCGCCGCAATTGAAAACGGCGCGCGGCAGGTTGAAGGCTGTATCAATGGTCTTGGCGAGCGAGCTGGTAACGCCGCTCTCGAAGAAGTGATTATGGCGATCGAAACTCGTCCAGATCACTACCAGGTCGAGACGAACATCAACTCACGCGAAATCGGTAACTCCAGTCGAATGGTCAGTTCGATCTTCGGAATCCCGGTTCAGGCCAACAAGGCAATCGTCGGACAGAACGCATTCCGGCATTCATCTGGTATTCACCAGGACGGGTACCTGAAAGAGCGAACCACGTTCGAGATTATGGAACCGGAAACCGTCGGATGGCGTGGCCAGGCAATCGTCCTTGGCAAGCTTTCTGGACGAGCGGGATTGCGCTCCCGACTTCACGAACTTGGGTACGATTTGAACGACGAACAGTTGGCGAACGTATTTGTTTCGTTTAAGGATCTTGCTGATAACAAGCGTGAAGTTACGGATGTCGATCTTGAAGCGTTGATGTCGGAACAGCACCGTATGATCGACACTGACCGAACTTACAAGGTCGGATCTGTTCATGTGGTTTGTGGCAACGAAGCCGAGCCACAGGCGAAAGTTACGCTCGACTGTCCTGATGGCGAGTCACGCACTGTTGAATCGAACGGCACCGGTCCGGTGGACGCTGTCTGCAAGGCGATAGATGAAGTCGTCGATCTCGACATCGAGCTGACGGAATTTGCAGTTTCTGCTGTGACTGAAGGTATCGACTCGCTTGGAGAGGTTACGATTCGAGTCGCTAAAGATGGATCGGTTTACTCTGGCCGGGGCTCCGATTCCGACATCGTAGTCGCTTCGGCAAAGGCGTATGTAAACGCGATCAACCGCCTGATCACGATTGGTGTTCAGGATCGAACCGCTTCAACAGGCGCGGTGTAATTGCAGATTAGTTAGCGACGCGAAAAGAAAGCGGCACTCTGTAAATTATTCTGAATGCCGCATTTACGCTACTATTTCAGCCGGATTTACATGTGTGAGCTTTTCGCTCACGGAAAAAGCTAGTTTTTGGGAGTTACGTACACATGGCAAAGACCATGTTTGAAAAGATCTGGGAACAGCACATTGTTGCCGAGCCGGAAGGCCAGCCAGCTCTTATTTATATTGACCTTCACTTGGTGCATGAAGTCACCTCCCCGCAGGCATTCGAAGGTCTGCGACTTTCTAACCGCAAGGTTCGAAGACCTGACCTGACTATTTCTACGGTTGACCACAACGTGCCAACCGATGAAACTCGGGTAGACGAGATCAAAGACCCGATCGCTCGCCAACAAGTAGACACTCTTCGAAGGAACTGCGAAGACTTCGGTGTCACTTTGTACGACGTCGATTCGTCGGCCCAGGGAATCGTTCACGTCATCGGCCCGGAACAGGGTTACACGCAGCCGGGAATGACAATCGTATGTGGTGACTCGCACACTTCGACTCACGGTGCATTTGGTTCACTTGCTTTCGGTATTGGAACATCTGAAGTTGAGCATGTTCTCGCAACCCAAACCCTGCGCCAGGCAAAGCCTAAAACCATGGAAGTTCGATTCGACGGCGAATTGAAGCAGGGCGTTACCGCTAAGGACATGATCCTTGCTGCCATTGGTAAGCTTGGAACCGCCGGCTGGACCGGATATGTAGTTGAGTATACGGGCGACGCTGTGAAGAAGCTCGACATGGCTGGTCGAATGACCATTTGCAACATGACCATAGAGGGTGGAGCTCGCGCGGGTTTGATCGCACCTGACGACATTACGTTCGACTGGATGAGAGGCCGCAAGTTTGTTCCCAGGGGCGAAAAGTTCGATCAGGCTGTTAAGCAGTGGCGACAGCTCGCAAGTGACGAGGGCGCTGACTACGACTCACTGCTCAAGATAGACTGTAACGACCTCGAACCTCATGTGAGCTGGGGTACAAACCCGGGTCAGGTCGCAAAAATATCCGATCGGATTCCTTCGCCAGACGACTTCAACGACCCCGCCGATGTTTCTTCTGCCAAGAACGCTCTTGAGTACATGGGACTCGACAGCGGAACCGCAATTGAAGATATCGCGGTCGACCGCGTGTTCATTGGATCCTGCACTAACGCTCGAATCGAAGACCTGAGGTCTGCATCTGAGATCGTCAAAGGTCGAAAGGTAGCTTCGACCGTGCGAGCTCAGGTTATGCCCGGTTCTACGCTAACAAAGATGATTGCCGAGAAAGAAGGTCTTGATGACATCTTCAAGGAAGCAGGGTTTGAGTGGCGTGAATCAGGGTGCTCGATGTGTCTCGGTATGAACCCGGACATTCTCGTTCCAGGTGAGCGCTGCGCTTCAACATCCAACCGAAACTTTGAAGGCCGACAGGGCAAGGGCGGTCGTACACACCTTGTAAGTCCTGCGATGGCTGCAGCCGCAGCGATTGAGGGGCATTTCGTCGACGTAAGAGATTGGGAGACGGAGTAAAGAAATACTCCAACTCTCTCAATCAGAAAGCAATAAACGATGACCGGCAGTACGCCTCCGAACTACGATCCTCGACCACCCAAAGACCGGGTGGTTGGTGGTATTGATTCGGGCGGAAAAGGCCGTCGCACGCGTGAGGTGGTTAAAGGTTCCGTCGCTGGCGGCGGGATCATGGGACGTATCACTGGAAGAACCGAAGCCGAGCGCGCTAAAGCCAAACGCTACGAGCCGTATTACTACGAATCGAATGCCACGCAATTGCGTTGGACTGTGATTCTGTTGTTGCTCTGGGTAGGAGTGTCTCTCTGGCTGACGTACGCCGATAGCGTGACAGCTGCAACACTGAGTGATCTCAAATCTCAGGGCTACGTGAGTGCTCCGCCTACAACTTTCACTCCGTCAACCATGCGTGCGTTCGGTGATAGGGAAGGTATCGAGTGTATTGGCGAGAGAGATGGCTTCCTCGCAACCCCGGAATGTGTGCGTTTGTTCGAAGTTCAGGCGAGATACGAATCGGATAAGAGCCGCGGGTCATTTTTATTTACCGGTTTGATCATACTTCTAATGGCTATAGCTTTCGCATTCGGATCAGTTACTCACCGGGCGAGCCGAAACATTCTTGCTACCAATAATCGGGAGCAACGTTTCTCGCCTGAGAAGGCAGTGATGTGGTTCTTTATTCCGTTCATGAATCTTGTAAAACCATGGCAGGCTTACAAGGAAATCTTCCGCGGTAGCGATCCAAATACGTCAATCAAGGAGCAGTCGAGTTGGAAGACTGTGGGTGTGGTTCCCGGGATCGTTCATGTTTGGGCATTGGTCTGGGTTGCAGTGTTCGTGTTCAACCCGATCACGGTGGGACGAATCTGGTATTCAGTTCGGGAAAACATGGATCAAATCATCGTTGCACACCAGCGACTCGTATATGCCGACATTCTTCTCGCCGTGCTTGGGATTACAGCGATCATTGTTCTCATTGAACTCCACAAGCGACAGGAAACCAGGCACGCTAAAGTTGGCAGAATCCAGGTGACACCCCCTCCACCCGTTGACCCACTTGAACAGGCGCTTAAAGAAGGCATCAGGCGTAAAGAATTAGAAAATAATCGAGCGCGGTCCCGCAGGTCCGGCTCGAGTAAAAATTCGAAATAGACTTTCGAACTAAATCAATGAGGAAATATTCAATTGGAAAAGTTCACCCAGCTCACAAGTATCGTTGCACCGCTCGACAGAGCGAACGTCGACACCGACCAGATCATCCCAAAGCAGTTCCTCAAGCGGATTGAGCGAACCGGATTTGGGGAGTTCGCGTTCTTCGATTGGCGCTATCTGGAAGACGGTGTTCCGAACCCTGATTTCATCCTGAATGAAGAACGCTACGCCGGCGCAAACATTCTCGTGGGCGGACGCAACTTTGGTTCTGGTTCTTCACGTGAACACGCTCCTTGGGCGCTCATGGAAATGGGCTTCAAGGCGATTATTGCCACTAGCTTTGCCGACATTTTCCGGAACAATTGCATGCAGAACGGTATGTTGCCAGTAATCCTCCAAGAATCAGAAGTCGACACGATCATGGCGCGTGCCCTTAGAGGTTCTGGATACAAAGTTACTGTCGATCTTGAATCACAAACTGTTACTGATGGTCAGGGTCTAAACGCCAGCTTCGAAGTCGATCCTTTCCGCAAGAACTCTTTGATTGAAGGACTTGATGATGTCGGAATTACGTTGACACTTGGTGAAGCAATTGACTCATTCGAGGAAAAACGCGCCGCACTCTGGTAAATCTCCTTCAGCTGTTTTGCACCGCTCCAACATTTTTCTGTGGAGAGTGAGACCACGCGCTGGTAGACTTCGCGAGCTGTTTTTTTGAAACAGCCATCTCGAGTACCGAAAGAAGAGCTCTTATATGGACGGACGGATCGCAGTTCTTGGGGGTGATGGCATTGGGCCGGAAGTCACAGGCGAATCAATAAAAGTACTCGACGCTATTGCGCGTCGATTCGGACACGACTTCACATATGTAACTGGCGCTGTTGGTGGTGCAGCTATTGATGCGACCGGTAGCGCGTTGCCGGATGACACCATGAACATCGTACTGGGTGCCGATGCTGTGCTCTTCGGCGCTGTAGGTGGCCCAAAATGGGACGACCCACTGGCTGCAACGCGTCCTGAGGACGGCATTCTTGCTCTGCGTAAGGGACTCGGACTATTTGCAAATCTACGACCTGCTAAAGTCTACCCGCAACTGATCGATTCCTCTCCGCTCCGACCTGAGTTTCTCGTTGATGTTGATTTCATCATTGTTCGAGAACTTACGGGCGGTCTGTACTTCGGTAAGCCGAAACGACGTTGGGAGAACTCTCGTGGACGACGGGCTGTCGACACTCTTGCTTACTCAGAGAAAGAGATTGAGCGGGTTGTTCGTGTTGCGTTCGAACTCGCACGTGACCGCAAGAAGCTAGTGCACTCACTCGACAAGATGAACGTTATGGAGTCGTCACGTCTCTGGCGTGAGATCGCCACGGAAGTTGGTGTTGAGTACCCGGACGTTGAACTGATCCACATGCTCGCCGACAATGCCGCAATGCAGATCATCACCAACCCATCTTCGTTCGACGTTATCGTCGCTGAAAACACATTTGGTGACATTCTCTCTGACGAAGCGGCTGTAATTGGCGGGTCTCTTGGCATGCTGCCATCGGCATCGCTCTCTTCGCTTCCACCTAAGAACGGTCGCCGTCGCCGAGGCGGAAAGCCAGCTCTCTACGAGCCAATACACGGATCTGCCCCTGACATTGCTGGCAAGTCGCTCGCCAACCCAATGGCATCGATTCTCAGTGCTGCAATGCTTCTTAGACTCTCGTTTGGCTTGACCGAAGAAGCTGCGATTATCGAAAGTGTCGTCGACTCTGTGCTTACCGAGGGATACCGAACGATCGACATAGCTTCCCGCGGCGAGCGACCGCTGACCACAAGTCAGGTTGGTGACATGATCGCCGGCTTGATTTCCGGCTAAGTTTTCTAATTCACGAGTAGGAAAATCGAGTAGCTATTTCAGGTGCTCGGACCTACGTTCGTGGTTTGGCCAAAACTCAATGTGTGGGTTGAAGTTTTCACGCCCAGTAGATCCAAGATATGAAGTGTGATCGTTGCAAGACAGACGCCCTTCAGCTGTCCCTCTGGAGCAACGCCAGCTTCAATATTCCAGTTCGAACTCCCTGATATTGGGGTTAGGATTGAGCTCAGCAAATGTCGCGACATCAAATCGCTGCAGTTCAGTATCCGTACTAATGTGATCTGTGGGCTCTCGGCCTCCTTCACATGCGACAAGCAACACAGCGCAAGCTACGGCTAATAGAACTGCAAATCGAGCTAGCAAGGTAGTTCCCCGCATTCGGTTTGATTAGCTTTCGGTCCAAGCGTCATAGCATTTCGATGCAGCTTGTGTGAAGATTGGCGCATCCGCTGCTCATTGCATCAAACGCACCCGAGTTTGCTTGACACTCTTCTTGCTCGGAATAAAGTACACCGGGTTACGTAACACACATCTTCAGCCCCCAGAATCCATGTCGAACCAACTTTCCAACGCCGATCTTCTAAACGCATTACCGGATCTCGAATCCGATCAGCTGCTGACCGGGATTGTTAGCGGCGCAACTGTGCATCGTGACAAATGGGGCATACCTCACATCTCGGCCGATAACGAAGCCGATCTGTTTTTCGCTCAGGGATTTGCAACTGCGCAAGATCGACTCTTTCAGATGGATTACGACAGGCTGCGCTGTCTTGGCAGGTCATCTGAACATTTGGGCGAACGAGGATTGACTCAAGATCGGTTGATGCGTCGACGGGCGCTCAAGAACGTCGCAAAACGGGATTTAGAGGTGTGCAGTCCTGAAGCGAAGGCAATGATCACTGCCTACACCGCCGGTGTAAACGCATTCATCAAGTCAGACGCGCCTCTCCCAGCCGAGTATAAGCTCACGGGGACAGAGCCGGAACCCTGGGAGGACTGGCACTGCATTCTCGTCTACAAGGTTAGAAACACAGCTGAGGGCTCGTTCCAGGCGAAGCTTTGGCTTGCCAAACTTGCAGCTGAAATCGGACCGTACAAGGTCGCCGCTATTTCACCTGGTAGCCAGCCAGGAGCTCTTATGACTGTGCCGCCCGGTGCTGAATATTCAGGTCCTGCGCTGAACGCTATTGAGGAGCTAACTCGTGTTGTAAACGCAACAGAAATGTTGCGAGAAACAGATGGAGGATCGAACGGCTGGGCAATATCAGGCGATCGAACAGAATCCGGACTACCGCTGGTCGCCGGTGATTCGCATAGAGGACTCGAAGTTCCGAACGTTTACTATCAGGTTCACTTGAAAGGCCCCGACTTTCAGGTGCTGGGTCACTCAATTCCGGGTGTCCCCATGGCAATGCATTTCGCCCACAACGATCACGTTTGCTGGGGGATGACTCACGGTGGCGCAGATACACAAGACCTATTTGTCGAGCAGCTACGTCGGACTAACGACGGTGTGGAGTACCTGTTCAAGGACGAGTGGCTCAAGGCTGCGAGTTCCGTGGAATCGATTTCTGTGCGAGAGGCGACCAAAGAGGAAGTAGAAATCGTCGAAACACACCACGGTTCGATCATTTCGGGCAGTGTTGATTCAGGATGGGGAGTCGCAATTTCCGACCCTGGATCCAACGATGGCACTCGCTGGGTCGATGCCGCATATGGAGCGATGAAGTCGCGATCGGCGGACGAACTCGAGAAGGCATTCGACACGTGGACGGATCGCGTGAACAACTATCCGTATGCTGACGTTCACGGCAATTTCGGCTATTTGTTCAAAGGTCGAATCGCGATTCGTGGTACCGAAAATGGCTGGGGACCTGTGCCCGGATGGACCGGCGATCACGAATGGAACGGCTACATTCCGAACGAAGATCTGCCACGGTCGAAGAACCCAGACACTGGTTGGGTGGTTACGTGTAATCAGCGAGTCGTTGGGCACGACTATCAGCACTACCTCACGAATCTTTACGGAACCGATTACCGGGCAAGGCGTATCCGTGATCGCATTGGTGAACTGGTTGGCTCGCCAGCATCAGTCGACGATATGTCGTCAATTCACGCCGACACCGTTTCGATTCCGGCGCAGGCGCTGACTGGCGCTATCATCAATCTCAACTCACTGGACGGGATTTACTCAAGTGCCGCAGAGATATTGAGTAAATGGGACTGCGATCTGAAAGAGGACTCTTCTCCAGCAGCAATTTACGCTGCTTCAAGTCGTGAACTAAACAAACAACTGGCTATTGCCGCATACGGTTCGCTCGCGGGTGGCGTGACCGGTGACGAACCTGACACTGGAGCAGAGGATCAACTGCGTCGACAGCTAAAACCGGATTTCATTCAACGTCTCGGCGACGGCTCGCTTTCAGATGCTCGTTACGGATTCGATGCCGCTGCTCTTGTTGAGAGCGCGTTTAAGGCAGGTGTCGATTATCTGGCGGCCCGGTTTGGGAATGAGTTGAGCAACTGGCGATGGGGAGATCTCCATCGAACAGGACACTCCCATCCTCTGGCAGGTGCGTTTCCTGATTCGGCAGATTTGTTGAACCCTCCGAAGGTCGAGGCCGCCGGTGACGGCGATGTACCTTGGGCGAGCGGAAGCCCAACACCCGCCGAATTCGCGATCAAAACTGGACCGATCAACAGGTACATCCATGATCCATCGAATTGGATTAATGGACGCTGGATCGTACCGCTTGGGTCGTCCGGCCACCCTGCTAGCCCGCACTTCTCAGATCAACAAGATATGTGGTCGAAAGTAGAGACAATTCCGCAACTGTGGGACTGGGATGAGATTGCGGGTGACGCGGAAACGAAGCAGAGACTAATGCCCAAATAACGCACGCATGATGGTAGATATCTCGAGTGCGCTCCGTTTATCGGAGCGCACTTTTTATTGGGAGTCCTTTAATAGTCACGTGAGCACTTAAAAATATGGGACGAAAATACTCAGTAGATTCACAGAATTCGCATCGCTTGATTGGAAAAGTCCGTAATAAATACCAAAGACTGCGAAAAACGTTATTTAATATAAAATTGTTCGCTTTATATGGCCGCATAGCTATGAATTAAAGCGTTTATATGACTGAAATCGTGACGTCAGTGTGTGTAATGAATCTAGTCCATCGGATGGAAAATAACGAAATTCACTGGTAGGACGCTACACGGTACGCAATATGTTTAGGAGTTTTTCGAAAAGAGAAAACATTAAGTAATGTCATCCGTCACGCATTCAGGCGGCTTGGCCACGCTTTCGACACCCACCCGGTGTCGGCACAAGAGCTGAACCAGGTCATTTTGCTTGGAGATCAGGACAGCCACTACGCGTCGAGCAAGACTCGACGTGGCTACCGAGTTAGCTAGTCCCAACCATTTTTTCCTCCTTAGTGGAACAGGGCTGAAGACTCGATAGCGAACGGTATGTGCGGATCAAAAACGAAGCCCCCGTTATATACGACCGGGGGGGCAAAAACACTTGTTGATCTTCAGGCGACCAGAAATCGATTGATATCTAGTGCCACTTGCGCTCGTCTTCCACTGTTCGAATCCCACGAGGAGGGAAAGGTCTGTACCGGTATTGCGCAAGTTTTGCTTCATCGATTTCTAAACCGAGTCCCGGAGCTGTCGGTAGTTCTATGTAGCTGTTGTGCGGGTCCATGTATCCCGTCGTAAAACTTCGGCAAACCTCTTCAACGTTTACGAAGTATTCGTAGATCAGGAAATTGGGCATGTTCGCTGAAGCGTGAACGCCGGCGGCGAGTCCGATCGAAGTCGAGTTATACCCATGAGGAGAAACTCCGACGTAATGAGGTTGCGCCATGGCTGCGATGTGGATGATTTCGAGAATCCCACCTGTATTGCAAATGTCCGGATTGATGATGTCGACTGCTCGCTTGTCGAAAATTTCTCGGAAATCGTTACGGGTGTAGTGCGCCTCGCCGGTGACGACCGGAATCGTGGTGTTCTGTTTTACTTCTTTGATTGCGTCAATGTTGTCGGGAGGGCAGGGTTCTTCGAACCAGTAAGGGTCGTACTGTTCCATTTCCTTGGCGACGCGAATAGCGTTCATTGGAGCGAGTCGACGGTGAACTTCAACAAGCAACTCGACATCGGGACCAACGGCTTCTCTAACTTTTCCGACCGTGCTTGCCGCTTCAGCAAGCTCGTCACGATTTACATATTCTCGCCACGGACCAGGGAACGGATCGAACTTCAAAGCGTTGAAACCGCGTTCTTCAACAAGAGTCGCGGCGGCCTGAGCTGTTTCGTCGCCATCGATTTTACTCCACCCATTTGCGTAAACACGGATGTGTGGTCGGACTGGTCCGCCAATCAGGTTGTAGACCGGCTGTTCGGTCACTTTACCGACGATGTCCCACATTGCGATTTCAATCCCGCTGAGAGCGCAGTGCAAGTCCATTGCCGATCGCTTAGTGGCAAAGTCTTCGTGAGCGACATGCATGAAATGACGAATCTGAAACGGATCGCGGTCGATCAAGTAGCGTGAAAGCTGGTCGACATGAGCTTCGATCTGGGTGTCGCGGTCAGCCTGTGAATAGGCTTCACCCCAACCGGTAATACCTGCATCGGTCGAAAGCTTGATGTATATGAAGTTCTTTCCTGTTCCGGGATGCCACTTAATTACTTCAACATCGGTGATCTTCAAATTGCCGCTCCATGCTTGAATAACGAGCGCGATTGACCGCGCAGCGCATGTTATACCCGGTGTGAATAGAACGAGTAACGCTAAACGAACTTTACGAGGGCTCCGCCGACGCCTTCGATATCGACTGCAACTTCGTCGTCGCGTTCAACCCACTGGGTCTCAACCACGCTGCCGAGCATCACGATTTCGCCGGATCGCAAGTGACGGTCTCGTTCAGCCAGCGAGTTCGCCAGCCACGCAAGTGCTTCATATGGATGACCGAGAATGTCACCTGTCGTGCCTTCCCCGACGCGCGTACCGTTGATCGTCATGTGTCCGACGGTGGAAGTTAAATCTGGCGCTTCTTTAGCCGGTTTTGGTTGGCTCAAAACGATTCCTGAAGCGAAAAAATCGTCGGCAATGAGTGACGGAGTATCGACCTTCTTGTAGTCGGTCCAGCGATCATCAACGATTTCGATCGCACCAAAGACAGCTTGAACTGCGGGTGCTACCGATTCTTTCGTGAACGGAGAACCATCTACAGTAGGATCCAGATCGTCACCAATGTAGGCAGCAAGTTCACACTCCACACCAGGATGCGCAAAGTTGTCGAACTGAGCTGACACCGCAATGTAGTTGGTAGCGGTGTTGTAGATCCCGCCGGCACATGGAGAATCAATATCGAGAAATTTCTGCATTACTGGAGTAGTGCAGCCGATCTTGTAACCGACCCGTTTTCCGTACCCAGCTTCATCGAGTAGCTCATGAAGTTGATCTTGAACTACGTACGCTTCCGGCAAATCAGCAGGGCGGTATTCTTCTGGCAGTTTATCGATGCTCTGGTTGCGTACTCGATTTAGTGCAAGAATCCCTGCCGATTGTTTGAGCTGTTCCTGGTTCATCAAGACTTACGTTCGATTCCCTGCTGTTGCGTGAAAAATTCCTACAGTTGATTCTATGTGCGGACGTATAATTGCGCAGCCGTAATTTTGTTGGACGGCGTTTTTCATGACGGACTCACGAATCACGAACGCAGCTGCCGCATTGTCGATAAACATCCCGCGCCGAATAATCGCCGATCTCATTGCTCACGCTCTACAGGATGATCCGAACGAAAGTTGCGGACTGTTAATAGGAAATGTCGACACCGTCGATGAGATGCAGCGGATGAGCAACGTCAACTCAAAGCCGGTAAGTCGATACACCATGCAGCCGGCTGAGTTGGTCGAAGCGCAGGAAAAGATCAGGCGTACTAACCGTGAATTTGTTGCGATATACCACTCGCACACCTTCACTCAGGGCTACCCGTCTAAGACCGACATAAAGAACGCTGTCGAAGTCGGAAGCATCTCGACTCGCCACGTGATCGTTTCTCTTGTCGAAAAAACGCGGCCGATTATACGAGCGTTCGAGATCAACGATAAATCCGAAGTCACCGAACTGGTGATCCAGACTGATGGCGAACCTTACCGAGGGTCTGACTAGTCCTTTGCTGAGTAGTTTGATTGACGCTTTAACAGCGCCCTCGGTTACTGTTAGACCACACCGTTTTTGAACAACCACCACTCAAAGCTGTCGGTAAGTGCTTGCCAACTGGCCTCAAGGATATTGGCCGACGCTCCGGCGGTGTGCCAAACGTCTTTGTCGTCTGCCGATTCGATTACCACTCGAACCGCCGCACCAGTGCCAGCGCCTTCATTTACGACGCGAACTTTGTAGTCGGTGAGTCGAATGGCGTTTAGCTCCGGGTATGCGTCAATAAGTGCCTTGCGAAGTGCACCGTCCAGTGCTCCGACCGGACCGTCGCCTTCAGCGGCGGTGTGGATGATCTCGTCACCAACTCTCACCTTCACGGTAGCCTCGGAAAGCATCGGATGCTCTGCGCCGTCCTTACGCCAGCCGGTTCCGAACGAAGATCGACGTCGATTTTCGATCACCACCATAAAATCTACGAGGTCATATGGAGCCTCGTAATTTGGAAGTGCGCGTCGTAGCACCAGATCGAACGATGCATTGGCACCTTCGTATGAGAATCCCTTCGACTCTTGGTCTTTTACGTGTTGGACGATTCGTCGTGCATCGGCGTCATTGAGATCGGCATCAAGGCCCATTTCACGAATGCGATGAACAACGTTTCCTCGTCCTGATAGCTCGGAAATGACGACGTCGTTAGAGTTGCCGACAATTGAAGGTTCGATGTGCTGGTACGCCTGAACTGATTTTTGTGTTGCTGCAGCGTGAAGTCCGCCTTTGTGCGAAAAGGCACTGGACCCCACAAACGGCTGAAACTGGAAGGGGGCTCGATTTGCTCGTTCTGAAACGAAATTTGAAACCTCGGTCAACGAGGTGAGTTGCTCGGGCGAAATCGCCTCGATACCCATTTTTAGGTTCAGGTTTCCAATAACGCTAATCATGTTAGCGTTACCAGTTCGCTCACCGTATCCGTTGATACATCCCTGAACCTGGAATGCACCGGCTTCGACCGCGGAAATAGCCGAAGCGACAGCTGTGTCGGTGTCGTTGTGAGAATGGATTCCGATTACAGCTCCGTTGCCCAGTCGTGACTTCACGTCCTTCACGATTTCGGCAACTTCACTTGGCAGCGTTCCACCGTTCGTGTCACAAAGGATCAAGCGTTCAGCCCCAGCTTCCATGGCAACCCGTATAGCCTGAACCGCGTACTCTGAGTTCATCTTGTACCCGTCAAAGAAGTGCTCAGCGTCAAAGAAGATTCTGCGTCCCTGTTCTTTGAGGTAGTTCACGCTGTCGGCGACCATTGCGAGGTTTTCCTCGAGCGATGTCTGGAGAACGTCCTGAACCTGGTATTCGGAAGATTTGCCAACCAGTGTGAGAATCGGTGCGTTGGTATTTAGTAGTGCCTTTAACGTCGGGTCTTCGGAAGCTTTTGCATTCGCCCGTCTGGTGTTTCCGAACGCCGCGATCTGCGCATTCTCTAGATGGAGCTCTTGCACTCGCTGGAAGTATTCATCATCCTTTGGGTTAGCGCCGGCGTATCCACCTTCGATTACATCAATCCCGAGTTTATCGAGGCGCTCCGTAATAGCGAGCTTGTCTTCAACAGAAAGCGAAATACCTTCCTGTTGGGTTCCGTCACGAAGTGTCGTGTCGTACAGCTCAACTTTATTTGTCATGGCGCGCTAGAACTCCCGTTATATGCGCTCGTGTATTCAAAATTTCGAAATGGAGGGGTTAGAAACTCGGCTTTTTGAGAACACAAAAAAACCCCTCCCACAAAAGGGACGGGTCAAAATGACTCGCGGTACCACCCTCGTTGCCGACAGTCTGAGTTTATGCCCTCAGGTATCGACCACTCATCAGAGCACAGTTTTTATGCCCTCGTGCCTGATAACGGTGCACAAATCCGATTACGCCTACTGACCCATAATTACAGGAGTTCAGGCAACGACTCAGGAGTGATTTTCTTCCAGTGTTCGGGTACCCGCTCTCACCATACCGGGCTCGCTCAAACCATTTAGTACCGGCGTACTCGTCTCCGTAGCACGGAATCAACATTCCGCTTCGCCTTTGCGTTAATGCTAACACTTACGGAATACTTAGATTGAGTATCTTCGCTTACCAATTTTGGTCATCGGGCGAAAAAAGACTAATTTGCTTTGCCGCGCTAACGATTAGCGAGATTACGGGTGTGCGCCTAAAATGTGCTCCTGACTGATCGAACTCAATTGCTACTTGGCAGATGCAACCACAGTTGGAGCGATTTTTGAGCCGGTACGAACGCTACGATCTGGGACTGGTCGACTACATTCATTGCGAGGCGATCGGCGAACCCGGGCGACGTACGTTCAATATCACTGCTCGAAGCGTTCGCGGCGAAACCGTTGTTTGGATGGAGAAAGAGCAGCTCTACCAGGTTGGCGTATCGTTGAGGCAGTTTCTTGCGACACGAGAAATCCCGCCTGATCCTGCGCCGTTCGACTCGCCACCAATAGATTCACCAGTTCCCGTGCGTGTCGAATTCAAGACGGGAGATATGTCATTGCAGCACGATCCGTCTTCAGACGTTTTCACTTTGGTAGCGGCCGATATTCCTCGTGATGAGACGGATGACGAGCCTCTCGCTGAGATCACCTTTAGCTTCAAGCGAGACCAGGCGGAAGATATCGCAAAACGATCGGTTGCTGTGGTAGCAGCCGGACGCAAACCTTGCCCGTTGTGCGAAGCACCTATGACTCCGGGTGAAAGCCACTTTTGTGTGAAGGTTAACGGCTACAACCCGACCGAAAATCCTATGGGGCGAGAGAACGCGTGAGCTCTAAGCGGGAATCGCTATCGTCCAGCGAACACCTGCGCGGTTCAGCCATCTGTTCAGACGACCAACAGACACTTGATCGACTGGCAAACTGGCCCATTAGCGGCATTGGGCTTCATCCCGGCGGCTCGAACTATGTGTTCGTGATCCGATTGACCGATCCGAACAAATATCACCCCGAATCCTCAGGTGAGGAACAGGCGGATATCGAAGAGTCAGCATCGATATATGGCATTTATAAACCGCAATCCGGTGAGCGGCCATTAAAGGATTTTCCGGGCGGTACTTTGCATAAAAGAGAACGGGCGGCGTATCTCGTTTCTGCTGAACTGGGTTGGCCGCGCGTACCTGCGACGGTGATTCGTAACGGGCCTCATGGCGAAGGCAGTGTTCAGCTATTCATCGACGCTGCCATCGATGACGACGAACCTGATGCCGAACCGGCAAATTTCTTCTCGCTAAGGGACGAACGTCTGAATGACTTTCGCGACATGGCAATGTTTGATGTTCTGCTTCATAACGCCGATAGAAAGGGCGGGTCGTGCATTGTTGACGAAACGGGAGCGATATGGGCGATCGACCATGGACTAACGTTCAACCAAATGGCACGTCGTCGAACCGTAATGTTTGAGTTCAACGGGACTGAGTACCCAGAGTCGTTGGTCAATGATGTAAGGGCACTACTGTCATCGATCGAGTCCAAGTCTGAGTTGTCAAAGGAACTCGGTGATCTTCTTGCTCAACAAGAAATCGACGATCTGGTGACACGCGCAAAAGAGATGATCGAGCTAGGGCACTACCCTATGCTAGATCCTACCATTAACGTTCCGTGGCCAATGGTTTAGTCGGGATTAAAATTTCTAGGAATCCATGTCTCTATCACTGTCACAACAAGACGCGCGCCGAATTGCAATCCGCGCACAGCGCCTCGATGGAGCTCGTCCATCAGGACCAATCACGATCAAAGATGTGCAACAGTCGATACGTTCAATGGGTTTGCTCCAGATCGATTCGGTGAACGTTTGCGTTCGATCCCATTACATGCCGTTGTTCTCGCGACTTGGCAACTACGATCAGAATCTGCTCGATGAACTGGCGTACAAGCAAAAATCAGTCTTCGAAACGTGGGCACATGCCGCATGTTTTGCACCTGTCGAAGACCACCGCCTGTTTCGACAGCGTATGCGGTATGGCGAAACAGATGAGCGACTGGAGCTACTGGAGCGACTGATCGAAGAAAAGCCGAACCACCGAGTTTCTAAACTAGCTGTAGAGCGTCCCGGATTCCTCGAAGATGTAATCGAACAGGTCAGAACCAAGGGTGAAATGACTGCGTCTGATCTCGACGGGGCAGGCGAAAGAACTGGTCCCTGGTGGGGATACACGTCAGGCAAGATCGCAATGGAGTAGCATTTCGCTGCAGGCGTTCTTTCAATTGCAGATCGAAGAAACTTCGCTCGTTATTACGATCTGACCGAGCGCGTAATTCCCGATAAATACCTGAACAACGAGACGTTATCGATGGAAGACGCTCACCGAGAGATGATGTGCCTGGCGTTAGGTGCGCACGGCATCGGAACTGCCGAAGATTTCGCCGATTACTACCATCTCAAAAACGTTCAGGCTCGAACACGGTTGGGAGAGCTAGTGGACGAAGGAATCATCCAGCAGGTCGATGTCGAAGGCTGGGACGATATCGCTTATGCTCCGCTCGATATTCCAAGTGTCGCCCCGACTGATTCACGTGCTTTACTCACACCCTTCGACCCGCTGGTGTGGACTCGAGAACGGATTAAGCGACTTTTCGACTTCATATATCGAATCGAAATTTATGTGCCTGAGAAGAAAAGGCAGTACGGTTACTACGTTTATACGTTCCTGCTTGGAGACGAACTGGTCGCGCGCATTGACCTAAAAGCGGAGCGCGACAAGGGCGTACTGCGGGTCAAAGGAGCATTCGTCGAAGCAGGTCAGGATGAAGATCACGTCGCTGACAATCTCGCCGAAGAGCTCCGACTTCTGGCAGATTGGCTCGGTCTCGACCGTATCGTTGCAGGACGAAAAGGGAATCTGATCCCCGCGTTGCGATCGGTTCTAAAAAGCCGAATCTAATCAGCGTATTGCTGTTCCAGGTACATCACCTCTAACATTTCATTTTCATCGGTCCACAGGTTCTTGACCGCTAAGCCAACTTCATTCGCCATTGCCTTGAAATCATCCACACGGTACTTGTGCGAATACTCGGTAAGTATTGTCTCGCCTTCGCTGAATGCGAAATCGTGTTCACACACTTTGACAGCCTGAACTTCTGTCGAAACCGGATTATTATTTAGGTTCCGAATAACGATCCCAATTTGGTGAGAACGCCGCTTCGTTTGGGTTGTAGATTAATCGCCACGAAGTCGACGGTTTTTGGTGCTCCAGAGAGCAATAACCCCCGCCATTTTCTTATGCGGCCATACGTTGCGGCGTCGTTGGCGTAACCATCGGGCCAGCCGTTGAAATCGTTGAACAAACGAGAAGAGCCGGCAACCATAACTTTGCCACCGGCTTCCTTAATCAGCAGCGTTGCAGCGGCAAAATCCCAAGCCATAGCGTATCCGGTTATCGCGTATTGGAATGTCCCGTTGGCTACGAGAAATAGTTCGTGGCAGGCACTTCCCCCAATCCGTATCTCTCCGAAGTGACCTTCCAGCGGTTTATTCACGTCGAAGACTCTTCGAATCCAGCCCGGCCGTGCGGAAAGCACACCGTCGATAGGCTCGCCTGAGTCGCTTGATTCGTGTACCTGTACCTTGTTGTCGCCGATCCATGTTCCGTTGCCTTTTCGGGCATGCATCAGCAATGATCCTTTTTCGTTCGGCCAAGGAATCCAAATCGCCGCCGCCATCGGCTCACCACGGAACAAAGCTGCCACTGACACGGCGTGAACAGGAGATGAGTTGACGAAGTTCGTCGTGCCATCAATCGGATCGACTATCCAGAGCCAATCCGCCGCCGCTGGCTCTTTATCTGGCGGATCTTCCTCTCCGAGAAGCATATGGTCAGAGAACGACTCTTCCATGATGGCGGCGATGAGCTTTTGACTCGCTTTGTCCGCATCAGTCACCATGTCTTTTCCCGGACGGTCGCCTTTTTGCGATATTTCAAGGACACCACCGAACCGACTTTTTACGAACGCCCCAGCTTCACTCGCTGCTCGAATCACCGCCTGTTCGATTTCTTGCAGATAAGAATCTGAGATGGGTTGTTTCGAGGGGGTGTCGGGGGACTCTGTCAATCTATTACAACTCCAAATGCGTATTACCAGGCGTGTATCGAACGAGGAAAAAAACTACGCTTCTGGCGCAGTAGATCGAAATCTCGGCAAAAATTCGTTCGCCGAGCATCACACTAAGATAAAATTCTACTCGCAAGTTTGGATGCAACCGTGCGAATTCTCATGATCCGCACACAGAGGTGACGAAATTGACTTCAACTACCACCCGCAAATTCCATAAAGACCGAGGACTGGTTTCCCGCATGTACTTCACCATGTTCATGCTTGGATTCCTCTACGCACTATTTGCGCTCTTCCTCATGGCCGCTGGAATGCAGTTAATCTTCATCGGCGGAATCGTCGGTGTGATGGTCGTCGTACAGTACTACATGTCTGACCGACTCATTCTGATGTCGACCGGTGCCAAAGAAGTTTCTGCGGCTGAACAACCCGAGTTACATCGAATGGTTAAGTTGTTGGCGGATCGTTATGAGATGCCGATGCCAAAGGTAGCGGTAATAGACACCGCGATTCCTAATGCTTTCGCAACCGGTCGAAACCCGAAGAACGCACTCGTTGCCGTTACGACGGGTATTCAGCAACGACTAAATGAACGAGAACTCCAGGCGGTAATCGGTCACGAGCTCGCCCATGTAGCCAATCGCGATATGCGTGTTCTTGCGATCGCCAACTTCCTCGTCACTGTAACCAGCTTCTTGATGACCATGTTGTTCTGGAACATGCTGTTCGGTGGTATGGGAGGTCGGCGCGACAACAACGGTGGCGTAGTGATGGTGGTCTATTTCGTGACGATCATCGTTTATTTCATTGGCCAACTGCTCGTACTGGCCTTGACCCGTTACCGGGAGTATGGTGCGGATCATACTGGTGCAGAAATTTCTGGAGACCCGGGTAGACTCGCTGACGCGCTCGAAAAGATCAGCGGAACCGTGAACACGATTCCAGACAAGGATTTACGAAAGCTTCAGACGGCCAACGCGTTCCTCATAATTCCGGCTGCATTGAAGGGCGAGGGGTCGATGAACTTGTTCTCGACTCACCCACCTCTTGAAGAACGAGTAAAGCGACTCCGTGAGCTCGAACAGCGCATGCGTTACGGACTTCGATAGGGAATGGGCTTTTTTAGTAGAACAAAAACTCCGAAAAACGACTGGTCGGCAATGTCGACCGTCATCAAAGCCGAAGCCAAGCTTCAATCTCTAGGTGAGATAACTCCCGCGCGACGTGCTGGGGTTATCTACCGGAACGACGAGAACAACCAGTTTCAGAGCGACATCAAGTCCGAACTGAACACTGTGTTGTACGTCGGAGAAGGCGCAACAAAGACCAATTTCGAAATCACCGATGACGATCGAGGGATGCGTTGGATTGTTTTAGAAGACGGCGAATTCAACGACCTCGTATCGAGCGTGTACACAGTCGGAAACGCAATCGGAATGAACGGCGGTTCCGACAACCTGCTGGCAGCTGTGTTTGAGCTGTACTTCACTGGAACAGTCGAAGACAACACTTACCGTTCAGGACTCCGGACGTACTGGATCTATCGGTATGACCGCAAATCGTTCTACCCGTTTGTCCCCACCGGCGACAACGAAGGTGAGCGGGATCGACCCACGGAAGCTAGGCTCGGGCAAGATCTTCGCAAACATGGCCTCGCAATCGAGAAATCCTTAACCGAATGGATGGGGCTGTGGGGCATACCGTTTTAGACGGTACTTTTATTCCTTGATACGCATCGGCGCACAAAACCCGCAAATCGACCATGAAGGAACTCCATGACTGATCAGGCGCGTGTGGCGCTAATAGTTCGACCTGGTGAGAACCCCGACCCATTTGTGGCGGCGATTCAATACGGAGACGGTAAAGCTGTTCATATCGCCGAAGACGAGGAGCTACCTGCGGGAGTTGGCGGTCTTCTCGTCGCAGGAGAGGGCGGATATGAAGTATCAGATTCGGTGCCGCCTGCCCTAAAAAGCGCAATCAACGCGGGTTACCCTGTTCTTGGTATCGGATGGGGCATGCATGTCGTGAACATCGCTCTAGGCGGTCAACCGCCGATCGAATTGATCGGACACGGCGACCCGAACAACGAAGAAATATCTAAACATACGCTATTCATGGCGCCTGGTGGAAAGGTTGGCTACACCATTGCCGGCTCGGGTTGGGTGACGGTGCCATCGGCTCACACACACGGCCTAATGCCTGCCCAGGTGGCTGACGGGCTGTTGGCTTCGGTTTATGCGGAAGATCAAGTGGTAGAGGCGATAGAGAAGCCGGGACGTGAATGGTTGATCGGCGTCCAATGGCCTGCTCACCTTACAGACAGCACCCCAAAAGGGTTCGACAGTCTCCTGCTCGCCCTCGTCGAGCGTAGCGTGCAATAAACACTGGTTTTCGAAAAAGTTTCGCGCGTGTGCGTGCACGCGTTGCGCGCACGCATGGGAAAGCGTAGTGTTGAGTTATTAATTTCCTAGTGCAGCGACCAGTCCGCGCGTAGTTGGAAAATCACACAACCCCCAGCCGGAGAGTTTTATGGTCAATAGCGACCTCGGCAGCATTCGACCCATTGGCATCGAAGAGGAAATGAAGGCGTCCTATTTGGACTACGCTATGAGTGTGATCGTTGCCCGAGCACTTCCTGATGTCAGAGACGGTCTGAAACCCGTACAGCGTCGAATTCTGTACGCAATGCACGATCAGGGCATGCGCCCGACCTCTTCGTACAAGAAGAGCGCTCGACTTGTAGGTGAGGTGCTCGGTAAGTACCACCCTCATGGTGACCAGTCGGTTTACGACGCTCAGGTTCGAATGGCGCAGCCGTTCTCGCTTCGCTACCCACTGGTTGACGGTCAGGGTAACTACGGTTCCGTTGACGGCGATCCACCGGCAGCAATGCGATACACGGAGTGTCGCCTTTCGTCGATCACTGAGATGATCCTCGGCGATATTGATCGAGATACGGTCGACTGGGGTGAGAATTTTGACCAGTCGCTAAAAGAACCAACCGTACTTCCGGCACGTCTACCATCTCTACTGATCAACGGAGCTGCGGGAATTGCCGTTGGTATGGCTACCAACATTCCGCCGCACAACGTTGCAGAGATCTGTGACGCTGTTGTTCACCTTATTGGTAAGCCCGACGCTTCTGTCGACGACCTCATGGAGTTCGTAAAAGGACCCGACTTCCCGACAGGTGCTCACATCTGGGGGCAGGAAGGTATACGCAACGCTTATGTGACCGGGCGCGGGCGTGTGATGGTTCAGGCCAACCACGCAATCGAGGACATTGCCAGGCAGGAGCGAAAACGCCTGGTCTTCGATCAAATCCCGTTCCAAGTGAACAAGGCAAATCTAGTAGCGAAGATTGCCGATATAATTAAGAACCGAAAAATCGACGGCATTAGCGAAGTTCGAGATGAGTCCGATCGCAAGGGAATGCGAATCGTTCTTGAACTACGTCGTGGTGCTCACGTACCGGTTGTTCTGAACAACCTTTACAAGCAGACGAACCTCAGATCATCTTTCTCGGTCAACATGATTGCTCTCGTGGACGGAACTCCACGCGTGCTAACGCTGAAGCAGGCACTACGTCACTACATCGACTTCCGAGTCGAAGTAGTACGCCGTCGCGCAGAGTTTGATCTCAAGAAGGCAAAGGCGCGACTTCACGTTCTAGAAGGCCTGCGAGTTGCCATCGACAATCTCGACAAGGTTATTGAGTTGATTAGGGCTTCAGCGGACGTTGAATCTGCCCGATCTGCCTTGATGGCTGAGTTCGACCTTTCCGAGATTCAAGCGCAAGCAATTCTCGATATGCAACTACGCCGACTGGCGGCTCTTGAGCGAGAAAAGATCGAGGACGAGTACAACGAGTTACTTGCTCTCGTCGCTGAACTTGAAGACCTTCTTGCTGACAGCGCAAAGGTCCTCGGTGTTGTTCGAACCGAAACGCGCGAACTCAAGCGAAAGTACGGCGACGAGCGACGAACCGAAGTACATACCGAAGAGCTCGGTGATTGGCGACGTGAGGACACTGAGCCTCACGAGGATGTCGTCATCACACTCAGCCGAAACGGTTATGTGAAGCGTGTAAAGCTCGACACCTACAAGAAACAGCATCGTGGCGGTCGTGGTGTGCGAGGTCAGCGTATGACCAAAGAAGACGACGTAACCCCGCATCTTCAGATCGCAGACACGCACGACTATTTACTGTTCTTCACGGATCGTGGTCGTGTATTCGCCTCGCGGGTGTTCGAACTTGCTGCGGACCAATCGAGGAACTCTCGAGGAACACCGGTTCAAAACCTCGGTTTCAACATGGAGCCCAGAGAGCAGGTTCAGGCGGTAGTTGCCGTTTCGAGCTATCTCGAAGACACATATCTCGTGATGGCAACTAAACACGGTCAGGTAAAACGCATGCACCTACCGCTGCTTCGCAACATGAACAGAAGCGGTTTGCGCTGCTTCAACCTGAAGGGCGATGACGGTCTCATCGGAGCTGTACTTGCAGACGAAGAAGAGGACATCATCCTCGTCTCCAAGGAAGGTATGTCAATTCGTTTCAACTCTTCAGAGGTACGTGCTCGACAGCGTGCGGCTGGCGGTATGAAGGGGATGGCTGTGCAACCAAAGGATGAAATCGTTTCGATGAACGTGGTTGATGATGAAGGATACCTCTTGATCGTCAGCCAAAAGGGCTACGGAAAGCTTTCGTTGCTCCGACACTACACTCAACAGCGACGCGGCGGTAAGGGACTCATCACTCTCAAGGTGACGAAAAAGACGGGCAAAGTTGCCGATTCAGCGGTGGTGAGTGAGGATATCAGAACCGACTCAACGGGCAAGCTTGTGCTTGTAAGTGAGAAGGCTCAGGTGATCAGAACCAACCTTGGCGAAATACGATCAACTGGTCGAATCGCTCAGGGAGTGAAAATCCAAGTACCGGATGCCGGAGACAAAATCTCTGCTATTCGTGTGATCTCGGAGCGGCGTGAAGCCGGGGCTGAAATCGATCCGAATGCTTTCGAAAACGGTAATGGCGAATCAGAAATATCCGTAGCCGTTGTGGGTGAAGAAGAAGCCGGAGAGGAATCGGCGGAGTCGACTGAGGTCTAAAACCCCTCGGATAAAAGACTAAACTTACCGGGCTGCCACGTTGCTACGGCAGCCCGGTAAGTTTAGTGGGTACAAAAAGTGAAATTTGATCCTGTATTTATTAATTCTCACAGGTCTGACCGGTCAAGCTATCCGTACGTATGACAGTTTTACCTGATGAAATAATCTCTACTGGCTCGCAATTAACGAATGCTTACAGTAACTGGCGAACTTATAGTTCGGCGAAAATATCTGGTTCTCTCAGCCTGGGTTGTAATCGTTCTGGTGGGCGCGCCATTCTTCCCACGTGCTGCGGAGTTTTTAAAACCAGGAGGGTTCTCGAATGAATCGTTCCCGTCAGTGCAAGCGCGTCAGCTGCTGCAAGAGCGACTTGAACTCAGTTCTCTGACGGTCGACTTTGTTTTCAGCCATCCTGAATGGTCTGTGTTCGATCCGCGGTTCACCGTTGCTGTTGATGAAGCGGTGGAGGGACTAGCCGATTACCCCGAAGTTGCATCAATAATCACGCACTTGGACGACCCGTCGCGCGCTTCCTCTCAGAGCAACACAGTTCATGTTTCCGCGGGACTTACGATCGAGCTTGAGGAGTCGGTCGAATTTATTGAAGTGGTCTCTGATGTTGTTGATCCCGGACCTCTTGAGTTGATCATCACAGGTGGTCCAGCTCTCTACCGAGACATTTCTCTTGCCAGCGAGCGCGATCTAAGGCGAGGAGAAACGGTTGCGTTCCCTATCGCGACTATTGCGCTGCTAATAGTGTTCGGAACTCTTGTTGCTGCCGTTCTTCCAGCAGCGGTTGGGGGGGGAGGAGTGCTTGTAGGTGTTGCGATTGTGTTCTTCATGTCTCAAGGAGTGGATATGTCGGTGTTTGCCCTGAACATCGTGAGTCTGCTCGGAATCGGCATTGGGATCGATTACTCGCTCTTCTATACCTCGCGTTTCCAGGAGGAACTTCGCACTGGTAAGTCTGTTGATGAAGCAGTTATTGGAGCTCATTCGCGTGCGGGGAAGGCGATTCTTTTCTCAGCAGTGACAAGCCTGATCGGATTGCTGAGTCTAGTCACGTTCGACGTAATGATGCTTAGATCTGTCGGGATTGGAGCAGTGGCAGTAATTTTCGCTGCCCTGCTAGCCGCGTTGACTCTGATGCCGGCAATCCTGGCTATTCTCGGTGAACGGGTGAATCGGTTTCGTGTACTGCCAAACTGGGCGGCGAATCCGAGGATCAGCATCTGGCTCCCGCTATCGAACTGGGTAATGAAACGCCCGTGGCTGGTCCTTGTACCCACCTCTACCGTCCTTGTGTTGCTGGCGGTGCCAGCCTTGTCGATGCGCCTGGGGACGGTCGATGCCACCATCCTTCCCGATTCTCTCGAATCTCGACAGGGATTCGATGTGCTCCGCGATGAGTTAGGATTCGCTCTTCAAACCGTGATTCCAGTCGTCTATACGTTTGCTGATCCGAGTGATGAATCGTCGAGTGCCGATCCGTTCCAAGCAGAAAACATCCGGAAGGCTTACGACATAGGACATGCCCTCGAAAGACTCGAAGGGGTAACCAACGTTTCGAGCATCGTGAATGTCGATCGGACGTTGGGTACGGAACAGTACATCATTTTGTATACACATCCGGATTCGATCACTGACGTCGCGTTGAAGCGAATCGTGGAAGAGTCTGTGCGACCTGGCGCGGTTATGTATCTCGTTCAGAGTGACTTTCATCCGTTCTGGCCCGAAACAAGGCAATTGGTTACCGATATCCGCGCGTTGATCCCTGCACAGGGGGAGTTGCATGTTGGTGGAGGTCCGAGCGAAATCACCGACATCATCAACACTCTTTATGGAAAATTCCCGTACATAGTTGCAGCGGTCTTAATCGTCACATATGTGTCGCTACTATTTCTGTTCCGTTCGGTGATCCTGCCACTTAAGGCGGTGATACTGAACGTTCTTTCAATTCTTGCCAGCTACGGAGCACTAGTTTTCGTATTCCAGGAAGGAAACTTAAGTGGCGTCCTGAATTTTCAGGCAATGGGCGTGATTGAAGCGACGTTACCGATCTTGCTATTCGCGATCATTTTCGGTTTGAGTATGGACTACGAAATATTCCTGCTCTCCCGAGTTTCCGAAGCGTACGACCGAACTGGCGACAACGTTGCGAGCGTTGCTGAGGGTCTCCAGCGAAGTGGGCTAATCATCACCGGTGCCGCATCGATCCTCATCATTGTTGCTTCAAGCTTTGTTCTGGCTGATGTCGTGGTCGTAAAAGCGATTGGACTAGGACTTGCAATCGCGGTTTTCGTAGATGTCACGTTGGTCAGAGCGTTGGTGGCTCCGGCGATCATGCGTATAGCGGGTCCGTGGAACTGGTGGTTGCCGGGATGGCTAGATCGTGTTCTGCCAGAGGTGAAGCGACTTGACTGATCTACTGCGGGCACTCATTTTGCCGCTCTTGCTGGTTTTCGTTCTGGCAGGATGCATCAAATCAGGCGAGCCCAGCGTAGTACGGATTGGGTCCGTGCCGGATCCGACTCCTCCGCCTGAACCGATTGAGTTTCCAGAGGATCAATTCGCCCACGATTCACGACTCGAATGGTGGTACCACAACGGACATCTTGAATCGGAGAATGGCCGGGAGTTCGGTTTCCATTTTGTAGTGTTCAAAGCACAAGACGGATCGAATGAATCAAATTTAGTGGCACAACTTGGGGTTATAGATGTTGAGAGCGGTGAACATTACGAGGTGTCTCGCGCCACGGCTGGGCTACCTGAATCAGACTCAAATTCGCTAGAAATTGAAATTGCCGACTGGGTTTACCGAGTAGGTGATACACCGGGTACTCATGCTGTTGAGGCGACATCTGAAGTCGTATCTCTCACGCTTGATCTCGTGTCTGAAACAGAAGTGATGCTGCACAAAGAAATCGGTTGGATTCCGACTGAGATAGGGTCAACTTACTACTACTCCTGGCCGCGCCAAACGGCGACAGGTCAGTTGGTGATTGATGGCGAAACATTCAATGTGAATGGAACGAGCTGGTTCGATCAGCAGTGGGGTGATTTCTTCGTTCTTGGCAAACCGGCGGGGTGGCAATGGTTTGCTGTTCAGCTCGAACGTGGAGGTTCGTTGATGATTACGGAATCACGGGGCACCGACGGCGAAGTAATCGAGACTTACGGAACTTACATGACACCTGACGGAGTTGTCACGCACTTGACCGGAGATGTCGGCGGAATAAAAGTGGACGTACTCGACCGTTGGACAAGTCCCTCTACTGGCGGCACGTACCCGTCAGGGTGGAATCTCTCGGTCGAGAGCCTTGACCTTGAGTTGACTCTAATGCCGTTGGTACTCGATCAAGAAGTCCAAGGTGGACTCCCGGCTGCGTCAACATACTGGGAAGGCAAGGTGGCGGTTGGTGGGACACAAGATGGGACTCCCGTGTCGGGCAACGCATACGTTGAACTTTCGGGCTACGTCGATCCTAAACCTGTTATGTGGCGTCAGCGGTAAGTCTGTTGACGGCTATACTTGCGCACATCCCAGAGATTGTGCTGTGGACCAAAATAACTTTTGAGGAATCACCTGATTGCAGACCGCAGCGTCCATTGGTGACAAATATCGCGATGCCTGGTCGAGATTTGCGACAGGTGTGAGCGTGATTACGACGCTTGAACCCGACGGTTCCGTTCACGGAATGACAGCGAGCAGTGTGACATCGGCTTCGCTCGATCCACCGCTGGTTCTAGCAGTCATAGGTGAAACTCGGCAATCTCATGTACTGATTGAAAACAGCGGTCGATTCGGGATGAGTATTCTCGACGAAAGCCAGAGTGATATTGCTTTGCACTTCGCCAGTCCCGCCGAGAAACGAGGCGATCTTGATGCGTCATCGCTAACCGATCTAGAGGGGATGCCCGTAATTTCCGGTTCGATCGCTGCGATGAATTGTCGCGTCACAGCCGCCCATACAGCTGGTGACCATACAGTGTTTATCGGAGAAGTTGAGTACATTCAGGTTGACGATGGCAATCCGTTGGTTTGGTTTCAACGCCAATTTGGTGGATTTTCAGACGCGTCAAACTCCGAAGATTCTGATTCGTAGGTGATCTCGTGCGAATTGCAGCTGTATCAGTCGCTCCGCTTCTTCCTGATGTAGTCATTGGAGGATCTCAGAAGATTCTTGTTGACGTACTGACCGGACTTGCCCGGAATGGTCACGACGTTCAGGTGTGGTGTACCGGTACATCGGCGCACTCTGGTGAGTTCGAGATTTCAGGGGTGGGAGTCCATCCGGAACTGAAGCTTCGTGGTTCATTTCCAGCGACTCATCAGGTTCCACCATTCAAGCTTGCAGCAACGACTCAAGTATTGAGTGAAATGGCCGATTGGGGGGATCGTGTTTATCTACACGCTGATGCGGTCTACCTGAGACATGCGCTTGGGGAAACCGACATTGTTCGTTCGATTCACGATTATGTTTACGAAGAGGCACTGGTATCGACACTGGCTTTCGACGCCACTACAACCATCGTCCCAAGTAACTACTTGAAGTCTTGTATCGAGACGACTGCTGCTATTACGGGTAAAGAATCGATAGAGAGTGTTTGTACCATTCCGAACGGAGTAGAAGTTCACGCAGAACTTCCCGAACCCAAACTCCCAGATGGCATTGCTCCACGTTCCAAAGACGATCTGATCCTTTTATTTCCACATCGACCTGAACCAACTAAAGGATTGGTTGAGGCGTTCCGAACTGCAGTTGAAGTTCAACTACGAGAATCTTCACGGAATGTGAGATTACTGCTGCCGATGTATCCGAAAGGATCAGGCTTTGATGAAGCAGCAAGTGAATCGGACGAAGTTCAGCAGCTTGCTGCAGAGCATGACGCTGAGAGTATTGTCGAACTACATGAATGGCTATCGCCGTCAGAAATACCTTCGTATCTAGCTGCCGGCGATGTAACTCTATGTATTGGTTCGTTTATCGAAAGTTTTGGGCTTGTCCCAATGGAGTCGGTGGCCAACGGCACGCCGGTCGTTTGTTCTCGCGTTGGTGCTCTGCGAGAATTTGCGGATATTGCTGGAGTAACTCTCACCCCATACGGCGATATGTCTTCTGCTGCTGATGCAGTTCTATCAGCTGCTTCGGGAGAAGCTGATCAACTTGAAGCAGGACGAACACTGATCCGTGAAACCTTCTCGCCTCAAGCAATGGTCGAAGGCTATGAACGAGTCATCTCTCGTCGACTAAGCGAACGAAGAGATATTTACATTAATAAAGATAACCAGCTTCAACTTGCGCCATGGTCCGATGTCCAGGGTGATCGGATATTCAACGACTATACGCGCGAGAGCGCTAGATATCCAAAGCTAGTTACTGCGCTTGAATCTACGCGGAACATCAACGGTAATAAGCTTCTTATTTCGGCGAGTCTTGACGCCGAAATTCTCCACGCGAGGGAGAACGGGATTTTGATCCCAAAATTCGAGATTTCACCGGCATAACACCGATCAACCTACGCAACTTCGAACCTTGATTAGTTCGGCAACTCTCCGAACCGCCGCATCAAATGCGGACTCGCGCAGAGATCCTTCCCTTAGTTCGTATTGTGCTTTTCTGACTTCGTAAGCGCCATTGATCTTGTTGTCGAGTACTCTATTGAAGCTTTCGAGATCCCATCGAGATACCTTGGACGTTCTGCGTTCGCTTGAAGTAAGACGCGATAATTCCGAATGCATCGGCAAGAATGCCCGGATTATTGATTTACCGGCGTCTTTAAGTGTTTCTTCAGCGGCAGACGTAACGGGACGGTTGCCTCTCTAAACGGTGAGTCGCTCACGAATATCGGCTGCATTTTGCGGGGTGATTACGTCCTCGATAGCCGCTGGCATCAGCACGTCACAATCTAGAGCTAACAGCGATTCGTTATCCAGACAATCGAAAGACAATCGAAATCTTTGTATTCGGATACGGAACCACCATCAGAGACTATTTTTTGAAGTGGGGGTACGTCGATGCCCTTCGTGTTGACGATTGCGCCTTCAACATCTGAAATAGCGATAACTGTGGCACCTACGTCGAACATCGTTCTGGCAGCTGAACTGCCGACTACCCAGAATCCCTGCACCGCTACAGTGCTCTGATTCGATGCAATACCGCCGTCATCAAGCCCTCTGCACCCAACTACGGCGACACCTCACCTTGGCGCTTCGTTCTGGCCGAATGACCCACAAAGTTCGACAGTTTTGTCCGTTACGATCCCGGGTGTCTGACAGTGGACAGAACCTAGGCTTCCATGATCCACGCCATAGTTTGTGCGTTCGTTCCCAGATCGGGTGCAGGAATATCTCTGTTCACATCGAGAACATGATTCATGTACAGCGTATATCGGCGGGGCAATCTATTTAGTTCGCTGCGACTCAAAACTGTGGGATCTACTGATACACTGCCTTACGCGCCGCCGAACGGAACGTCGGCAGGATCCGTTTTCCACGTCATCAGCATGCCTAGGGCATGTGTGTGATCCATGTGTGCCCAAGGTCGGCGTTCGGATGGTAGCGCATGCTACCTCTCTATGGTCCGCGGGCAGCATTGTGTTGAAAGCGGTATCCGCGGAGAAACTGAACGGTTCCGTCGTCCATTCTGACTGGCAGTCCAACCCGTACTCTCTCCAGGGTTCGATCAAAATCTCTCACATGTCATCGTCTAGATTGAGACTACTGAGTGCGGTGTCAACGCTGGATCGTGCCATCTAGCATCGAGCTGTCTTAGGTCATTTCAAACTCCAATCCGAAGCTCTGAGATTTCGACTCTTAACTGCCTGAACCCTACATCAACAGGTCAGCTAGTGGAAATCCACCAAAAAATCAAATTGACCATCCAGTAGAACCGATCATAGAATATTCAGGTTGGGCAGCGAACGGATAAAAACGAATGACAACAGACTACGCAATTATTAAGACCGGTGGAAAGCAGTACCGAGTGCGCCAAGGCGACACCGTTACTGTTGAAACCCTTCCTGGTGAAGTCGGATCTGACTTCACTTTTGACAGCGTATTGATGACATCAATTGGCGGAAAGCTTTCTGTCGGCGCTCCTTCTGTAAAAGGTGCAACGGTAGTTGGCGAGATTTCGCAGCACGGTAAGGCCGATAAGGTCATTGCTCTTCGTTATAAGAACAAGACTCGCCAGCGCGTAAAGCGCGGGCACCGACAGAACTTCACGTCGGTAAAGATCAAGTCAATCTCAGCAAAGTAGTTCACACCTACATCTTTGCAGAAGACTGGAACATCTAAATGGCACATAAAAAAGGTGGCGGAACTTCCCGCAACGGTCGCGATAGCGCCGGCAAGCGCTTGGGCGTTAAGGCATTCTCAGGTGAGCACGTAACCGCAGGATCGATTCTTGTTCGACAGCGCGGTACTAAGTTTCACACTGGCGACAATGTCGGTATTGGTCGAGACCACACCATCTACTCACTCATTGATGGCGAGGTTCGCTTCGACTACGCCAAGAAAGACGTTAAGCGAGTCAACGTCGACCCGGTTTCCTAACCGAGACTCAGTCAGGTACATCACATATATGAAAGCCAACATTCACCCCACATATCACAAGAACGCAGTTGTTACTTGCGCATGTGGTAACAGCTGGGAAGTAGGGTCCACAGAAGAAAGCCTGAGGACTGAGATCTGCAGCAAGTGTCACCCGTTCTGGACCGGCGAACAGAGAATCGTCGACACCGAGGGACGAGTCGAGCGTATGATGCGCCGATACAACCTTGGCGGCTCCACTGACAAGAGCTAAAACCAAAGAGGCGCCAATCGGTGCCTCTTTTTTTATTAACAAAGATTCTCTAGTACTTGCATTGGCATCACCTCAAGCTCCAAACAAGCAACCCGTTCTCTACGGTGGTCAGGCGATCATCGAAGGTGTCATGATTCGCGGTCAAAGCCGCGCCGCCCTTGCCGTACGACGTCCGGATGGCATCATCGTTCGTCGTTCCATTCCTCTGGAAGGCTGGGCGAACTCTTCACTGCGAAACATCGCTCTGGTTCGGGGAGTGCTCGTGCTTCTTGAAACGCTTCTCGTCGGAATGAAATCTCTAACGATTTCCGCAAACGAGGCGACGGCGGACGAGGATCCCGAGCAGGATCAACAACTTTCCGGTCTGGCAATGGCGACATTGCTGACTGTTTCGCTGCTATTGGGAATCGTAATTTTCTTCTTGATCCCGGTATTGGTTTCAAGGTTCTTTGAAATAAACGGTGCTAACAATTTTGTCGCAAACCTGGTTGAAGGTGGAATTCGACTAGGCTTGTTCATCGGCTATGTGTGGGTGATTGGCAAGATGGACGATATTAAGCGCGTTTTCGGCTATCACGGTGCTGAACACATGGTAGTCCACGCCCACGAAGCCAAAGAGCCGCTAACAGTCGAATCAGTTCGTCGCTTCCCACCAGCTCATCCACGCTGCGGAACGTCGTTCCTGATGACGGTAGTACTTGTTTCGATCATTATGTTCATGCTCTTCCCAAGAGATCCGATGTGGTTCCTGATCGCTTCGAGAATAGTTCTTGTTCCGGTCATTGCAGGAATTAGTTACGAGTTCATTAGGTACGCAGGTACCCACCAGAACAATATCTGGATTCGCCTTTTCAACTCACCCAATATCCTGCTCCAGGATCTGACAACGCGTCAGCCCGACGAAGGTATGATGGAAGTCGCGATCACAGCGATCGAGTACGCGATTGCGATGGACGAGGATCGGGCGGTACCTAGCGATGATGCGACCGAGCTTTCGTCTGAGCCGTTTGTGCCGGTAGAGACAACTGGCGCGTCTAGTCTGGAATATGACGACGAAGTGCCGCCTGGCGTTTAGCCGCGGCGATCGGTGAGGACTTTCCAGACCTGGTCTGCTGGCATATTGATCGAAGCCAGTAACACCATGCAGTGGTACAGCAGGTCACCCATTTCGTTGGCAACATCTTCGTGGGTTTGGCTAACCGAAGCGATCGCCGTCTCTCCCGCTTCTTCAACAACCTTCTGCGCTATTCGCCTAGGGCCACTTTCTACCAACTCAACAGTGTACGAGCCTTTGGGACGTTCGCTCACGCGCTGGTTGATTGTGTCTAGCAGTTGCTGAAGAACACCGGGACCGAGCTTCCCTTTCGAACCGTCGGCATCTAGTAAGGCAGTGTCCAGAACGCCAGAATCAAAGCAAGATTCCAAGCCTGTGTGGCAGGCGGCTCCCAATGGGTCCACCTTCACCAGAATGGCATCTCCGTCGCAGTCCTGCTGGACCTCGACGACCTTCAGGAAGTTACCTGAGGTCTCGCCTTTATGCCAGAGCTCTTGTCGACTACGAGAGTAGAACCAGGCATCAGGACCTTCCAGCGTTTTCTTCAGTGCTTCTTCGTTCATGTACGCATGCATCAGAACGCGACCTGAATCGGCGTCCTGAACGATTGCTGCGAGCAATCCACGATCATCGAACTGAATCATTGGAAGTTTCCTGATGGGTTAGAGTTTATTTGATCTGTCTATGTGATCGCAGTTGGCAAGAACCGCGTTAGACCTGAATTAAGCGGGAAAAATATGGTTATACGCCAATATGTTCGAGTATCCCAGATAGCTCTCGCAAATCGTTGATCTCGATGTCAGGCTCAGGTTCTCGATCGACTTCTTCGTTATTGCGATTTATCCAAACTGTCGTCGCACCGGAGCGGTAGCCGCCGAGAACATCGTCGAACAACTTGTCGCCGACGTACCAGACCTTGCTCGGTTCCGTTTCCAGTCCAGCGTATAAATGTTCGAATGCTGCAAGAGCAGGTTTATATACCTGCGCCGACTGAGAGCTGGCTATAAAGTCGAACTCGAGACCGGCGTTGGATAGAAGCGGGCGAAGTCCTTCGTCGTCGGCGTTCGAGAACACACCCAGTTTCACTCGACCCTTGAGAAGATTCAACGCCTCAAGCGTTTCTGGAAATATCGGGCGATCAGTCATGTGAAGCGCAGCACGGTCACCGGCTTTCTCAGCATTGGCATCGGACAAGTTCATATCGTCGAAGACCTGTTGGAAGCACTCGGTCCACGCCTGTCGATAGGATTTGAACGGAGGGCTGTTGTACGGACGACCGAGATCTGTTCGTATCTTTCGGAAATTTACTTCGTATTTGCGCCATCGAGTCCAGAACTCTTCTTTATCCATGGGAAGATTCTGGTCTTCGATGATCTCAGAAAACGTGTCTTTCCAGCCATCGTGTGAGTTTAGGAATAGCGTGTCGTAGCAGTCGAACGCAATTGCCTCCGGAAGAGACGGCTGCCCGGTTCTAAGTGTTACAGGCAATTGCTAAACCTCTCTCATCGGAATACCGCGCTCAGACAGATACGACTTCACTTCTGAAACTCTAAGCTCACCGAAATGGAACAAAGACGCCGCAAGAACGGCGTTAGATTTACCTTCAGTCAGAGCATCGTAGAAGTGTTCAAGTTCACCCGCTCCGCCACTGGCAATGACCGGAACGGTTACCGTGTCTGAAATAACCGATAGAAGCTCGTTGTCGTACCCGGTCTTCTGTCCGTCGGCGTCCATGCTTGTAACGAGTAGTTCGCCCGCTCCAAGTTCGGTCGCCTGTCGAGCCCACTTGATCGCGTCGAGGGCGGTGGCGCGTCTACCACCGTGTGTATAGACCTGCCACATCGCTTCGGCGGGAACGTTTCCATATCCCTCTATCTGACTTTGTGCAGAGTTTTCTACTCGCTTCACATCCATTGCCAGAACTACGCACTGTGCCCCGAATTCTTTTGAGCAATCTTCGATCAACTTGGGGTTTGCCACTGCCGCGGAGTTCACCGAAACCTTGTCAGCACCCGCTTCGAGCATCTTGCGCATGTCGTCGACTGATCGGATTCCGCCGCCAACTGTCAGCGGGATGAATACTTCAGACGAAACTTTCTCAACCACATCGACCATCGTGTTACGAGCATCAGACGAAGCCGTGATATCGAGGAAGATGAGTTCATCTGCACCTTCGTCGTTATAGAAGGCGGCGAGCTCTGCAGGATCGCCGGCGTCGCGTATGTCGATAAAACTGACACCCTTAACGACGCGTCCAGCATCAACGTCCAGACATGGTATGACGCGGCGCGTCAACATCTTGGGTACTCCGGTCTACTTGCGGGCGACGATGATGTAACGGTGAGGAGTGAGCTGGCGAGAGGTCAGTGTAGTGAATCCGAGCGCCTCAACAGCCTCGCGAATCTCCTGCTGATCAACACGACGCGATGCCGCCGGACCAACTGGAGGCTTACCTTCAACAGGTAGCCATTCAACGATCGAAATCCAGCCAGACTTCTTCAGGAGTCGAGCTGCTTCTTTGATAAGCCTCTTGGGTCGGCTTGCTTCGTTCAGCACATCAGAAAGTGCGACTCCGTCGAGCGATTCATCGTCGAGCGGTATAGTGTTCTCTTTCGAAACCATGGTTTCGACATTCTTCAACTTCGCTGATGTCGCCTGCTTGGTGACGTGCTCAAGCATCTCTTTTTGAACATCGACGGCGTAGCACTTACCGGCGTACACATACTTCGCAAGTGGAATAGAGAGCCAGCCAGGACCCGAACCAATGTCTGCGACATGCTGGTCGTTGTGTATCGGAACCAACGCAATCATCGATTGCGGGTCGTATGTTTCCTCGAGAGTCGGGTTCAGTAGGGCTTCGACGTTATCTACTGAGGATTTGGGTGACATTCGTGTTTTATTCCGTTCGCGTCAACGCTTTTGGCTAACTGCCAGATGCGGTCATGTCGTCAATTGTTTCGATGGCGCGCTTCAAATTGATCGCACCTGAGTAAATGGCCATGCCTGATATGGCACCTTCAACGCCCAACTTCGCCAGTCCGACGAGGTCTTCGATGGAGGCGATTCCACCAGCCACAATAATAGGATATCGCAGGTTGTCGCTAAGTTCGGCTACCGCTTCGAAATTGGGGTGAGTGAGTGTGCCGTCTCGACTGGTGTCTGTATAGATGAACCGCTGGACCCCGAGATTGACCATTTGCTTGGACAGGTCGATCGCAGAGACAGCCGACTGTTCGATCCAACCGCGGGTCTGAACCATCCCGTCTCTCGCATCGACTCCAACTATGACGTGGCTCGCTCCGACATCTTCCAGCGCAGCCTGGACCTGCTCAGGTGCTTCGATGGCAGCCGTGCCAAATATCACTCGCTCAACACCGGCATCGACGAGTCGGCGTGCTTCAGCAGCATCTCGAACTCCCCCTCCAAGTTGGACTGGAATATCGACAGCCTCGACTATCGCTGAAACCGCAGCGGCGTTGGCCCTTACGCCATCACGCGCTCCATCAAGGTCGACGATGTGCAGCCTTCGAGCACCTTGGTCAACCCACCGCTGGGCAACCTCGGCAGGGTTATCGTCGAACACGGTTTCACGGTCGTAATCGCCCTGGTTCAGGCGCACGCAGTGGCCGTTTCGAAGGTCGATTGCTGGAAGGACTTCCATGAAATCTGGAGTTACTCCGTAAGCCTAGCTGACTGACTCGACAGCCAGATCAAGAAAGTTTTTGTAAATCTGTAAGCCGACATCTCCACTCTTCTCGGGATGGAACTGCGTTCCGATCACGTTTCCGCGAGCGACAGCTGCACAAATTTCGACTCCATACTGAGTCGTTGCTGCTATTTCGGCTTCGTTATCTGGGACGCATCGGTACGAGTGTACAAAGTAAAAGTGCGAACCTTGTGGGATGCCTTTGAACATCGGGTTCCGGTCTGCATCGTCACCAGCGAAGGTCACTTCATTCCATCCCATGTGTGGAACCTTCATGGCTGCGCCCAGTTCATCTGTCATTCCATAAGGAATCAACTGAACATCGCCATCGACGAGTCCGAGGCCGGGGAGTTGACCTTCCTCCGAACTGTCGAACAATACTTGCAGTCCGACGCATACGCACAGCAATGGTTTCCCATAGGCAGCGAAATTTTTTACCGGTTCCGACATGCCAAGTGTGTTTAGCGCTCTCATCACAGCGTCGCTTGCTCCGACACCAGGCAAGACTGAAGCATCAGCAGTTTCGAGTTCACCCGGATCGCTTGTCACAACCGGATCTGCGCCAACTTTACGCAGTGCCTTCTCGACACTGTGAACGTTCGCCGCTCGCGTGTTGAGAACGACGATGCGGGGATTTGTTGGAATTGCTGTCATTTGAAGTGGGACCGGGCAACCGGTTCAGAACTAATACTGGACGAAGTAACAATTGTAGTTCCAAAATCATCAAATCACAGGTAATTAAGAGTTTTCGCGAAAGTTTTGCGCGAAAGTCACTAACACGCGAGAATAGGAAACGTAGTCCGACGCTAAATTAGCACGTCAACGGCAGGTGAATATAGATGACGATGGCTCCGGAGCGATCAGTTCCGATCAACACTATCCAGATCACTGAAAAAGCAGCGAGCAAGGTCAAGCAGTTCGCCGCGGAAAAAGGCATGGATGTTTTCGGCCTGAAAGTCGCGGTGAAAGGCGGAGGTTGTTCGGGTCTGACGTACGTGCTCGACATTGTTGAAAGTGCCGAACCAGACGATAAGGTGATTGTTAATCACGGTGTCGAGGTTTACGTTCCCAAAAAGGCATTCGTTTTCCTCGCGGG
>CEUN01016818.1_pt1 | contig 42512 bp, 35 predicted proteins | sample 361501 | NCBI WGS metagenome assembly CEUN01 (sample SAMEA2622801, study PRJEB7988) | marine metagenome | biome: marine biome (ENVO:00000447); feature: marine epipelagic mixed layer (ENVO:xxxxxxxxx); material: "saline water (ENVO:00002010), including plankton (ENVO:xxxxxxxx)" | depth 120 m | reverse complement strand
GTTATTAGCTCTTACTTTAAATGAGACAAGCTCAGGAATTATGTGTAACAAAAACACTATAAAAGAAATAAGATCAAGAGTTAATTCTTTGATAGCCTTAGATTGTGTTAGTGGTATTCCTGCTCTCCCTTTCGATACTTTGGATGTAGATACTTTTTATTTTTCTGTCCAGAAATGTTTCGGTTTACCTTCTGGTCTAGGTGTCTGGATATATAATGATAAATGTCTAAATAAACATAAAGAGCTAAAAGAAAAAAAAATTACAGGAACATATCATTCATTATCTAAACTTCATGAGATGGGAATAAAAAATCAAACTCCTGAAACACCGAATGTGTTAGGAATTTATGTTTTTAGTAATGTAATTAAAGATATGATGAGTATTGGAATTGAAAATATTATCAGAGATACTAATTATAAATCGACACTTCTTTACAATACAATAAACAACCATCCAGGGTTAACCTCATTTATAAAAAACAAGAGTATACAGTCAAAAACAGTAATAGTTGCCGATACTTTAAAAGAAGCAGATTATTATATTAATGAGCTAAGAAAAAAGGGGAAAATAATAGGAAAAGGCTATGGATCTTTAACAAATCAAATAAGAATCGCTAACTTTCCTACACATTCAAAAGAAGTTTTTGAATCTCTTTGTGATGAACTTAATCAATTGAAATGAAAACTGCTGTAGTTACAGGCGGAGCTAGTGGAATCGGATTAGAATTTGTAAAACTACTTATTAGTGATAATTACAAAGTGTATGTTGTAGACAATAGTCAAGAAAATTTAAGTAAATTATCATCAATAGTTAACTCAGAAAACTTTGAGTCAATTCTTCAAGATTTATCAAAAACAGACTCACCAGAAAAACTTTATAAAATTTTAAAAAATAAAAACGTTGATGTTTTGATTAATAATGCCGGTTTTGGAACCTTTGGAAAATTTCATAAAACAGATTGGAAAATTGAAAAGGATATGATTAACCTTCATGTACTTAACACAACACATCTAACTAAACTTTTTTTAAAAGACATGGTTAAAAAAAATGAGGGGAAAATTTTAAACATTGCCTCAGTTGCTGCATTTCAACCAGGACCACTTATGTCATTATATTATGCTACGAAAGCTTATATACTGCATTTTACTGAAGCTATATCCAATGAAGTTAAAGATAAGAATATTTGTATATCTGTTCTTTGTCCTGGTCAAACAAAAACCAATTTTCAAAAAAATGTTTCGACAAAAAAGAATAAAATTAAATTTAATACTGCTTGTCCTATAAAAGTTGCAAAATATGGATATGAGTCCCTTAAAAGAAATGTGACTGTTTCTGTTCCTGGCTTTTGGAATAATTTTATTATTTTTCTTGGAAGACTGTTGCCAAGATCAACTTCTACTAATCTTGTAAGATATATACAAGAAAAAAACAGGGATTAATTTATCATAATGGATAGAGAAACTGCTAGAAAAAAGATCACAAATCTTAGGGAAGAAATTGAATATCATAATAAACTTTATTATGATGACAACGAAAATATAATATCTGATTACGATTATGATTTAAAAATGAATGAACTTATTTCTTTAGAAAAAGAGTTTCCTGAGTTTTTGATTTCAACCTCACCAAGTCTTAAAGTTGGAGGAAAAATTACAAAAGATTTTAAAACATATAAACATAACACTCCAATGTTGTCATTATCAAATACCTACTCTAATAATGATTTAGATGATTTTGATAAAAGAATTAAAAAATTATTAAAAACTGATGATATTGAATATGTATGTGAATTAAAATATGATGGTGTTGCACTAAGTATTTTATATGAAAAAAATAAACTTAAAAGAGCAATAACAAGAGGTGATGGAAAATATGGAGATGATATTTCAAATAATGCTTTAACTATTAAAACCTTACCTATTAAGTTAAATTCCGAAAAAATTTTAGACATAGAAGTAAGAGGTGAAGCGTTTATATCTAAATCTAATTTTAAATTTTTAAATAAGGAAAAAGAAAAAAATAATGAACAATTATTTTCAAACCCAAGAAATACTGCTTCTGGATCTTTAAAACTCCAAGATTCATCTGAAGTAGCAAAAAGAAAAATAAACTGTTTTATATACTCATTAAATTCAGAAATAGATGGGATAAATACTCAAGAAGATGGATTAAATTATTTAAAGAAAATCGGCTTTAATGTTCCTAAAACATATGAAAAATGCAGAAATATAGATGAAGTGAAATCATATATTGAAAAATGGGAAGAAAAAAGAAATCTACTTGATGTTGAAACTGACGGAATTGTAATAAAAATAAATAATTTAGAATATCAGGAAATACTTGGAAATACAAGTAAAAGTCCAAGATGGGCAATTGCATATAAATACAAAGCTGAAAGTAAGATCACAAGGGTAAAAGAAATACTTTTTCAAGTTGGAAGAACAGGAGCTGTAACACCTGTAGCAATTCTTGAACCAGTACAAATTGGAGGTTCGATTGTTAAAAGAGCATCATTACATAACCACAATGAAATTAAGAGATTAGATGTAAGAATCAATGATTATGTTAATATTGAAAAAGGTGGTGAAATAATACCAAAAATTACATCTGTTTTAAAAGATAAAAGAGGGATTGATTCTAAAAAATTTCTTTTCACTAAAAACTGTCCATCATGTAACTCAGAACTAATTATAGAAAATAATCAGGCAGTTTCATATTGTAAAAATGATGTACTATGTAAACCTCAAATTTATGGTAGAATTGAGCATTTCATTAGTAAAAATGCTATGGATATTGAGCATATTGGTCCTGAAACTATTAAAGGTTTAGTTGATAAAGAAATTATTAAAAATGTATCAGGTCTTTATAAAATTAAATTTGAAGATATCATTAACCTTGAATTTAAATTAAATGAAGAGGGTAAAGTAAGATCTTTAAAGGAAAAATCTTGTAATAATATTATTGATAGTATTGAAATATCAAAAAATAAACCTTTCTCTAACCTTTTATTTGCTCTTGGTATTAGGTATGTCGGTAAGACTACTGCTGAAAAGTTAACAAATCATTTTAAAAATATTGATAACTTAATAAATGCAAATTTTGACGAAATTATATCAGTCGAAGAGGTAGGAGATAAAATTGCTGAAAGTATACTTAAATTTTTCTCTAATAATGAAAATATTGAGCTAGTAAATAATTTAAAGAGATCAGGATTGATTTTTAGTGAGAAAAATCAAGAAATGGACTCATATAAACTTGAAAAGTTTTCATTTGTTATTTCGGGTAAGTTTATAAACTTTTCTAGAAATGAAATTCAAGAAAAAATTAAATTGAATGGAGGTAAATTAGTAAAATCATTATCTTCTAAAACTGATTTTCTAATAGCAGGAGAAAATATGGGTCCAAAAAAGAAATTAATTGCAGAAAAACTAAATATTAAAGTCATTTCAGAAGATGATTTTATTTCAATGTTATGAAATTAATTTTACCGTTAATTAATAAGTTAAAAAGAAAAAGACTATTAATAAATAGAGCTTCAGAAAGCTATAAAAAAGCTAGCCACATAGGTATATTATATTCATATATAGACGAGAACAAACAAAGGGCAATAAACGAATTTGTTGAAAAACTGAAGAAGGATGGAAAAAAAGTTGATTTACTACCTTCTATTAAAAATAAAAATGCTGATAATAGATATTTTAAAACCTTCAGATTAGAAGAAGTAAATTCATTAGGTAAATGGTCAAATAATCATGTTAATTTATTTATATATCAGCAATTTGATTTCCTTATATATCCAGATTTAAATCTAATTCCTGAAATGGAAAATATTTTGATTAATTCATACTCAAAATGTAGGATTGGTTTTTTTGATAGCAGTATTAATTTATTTGAGATGATTTTGAAATCAGAGCTTGAATATGATATTGATTATAGAATGAATAAGCTTTACAAATACCTGAAGAAACTTAAATAAAAAAGGTGACCATTTAAAGATCACCTTTAATTAAAAACTTTTTCTTGTGTTAATTAAGAAGCGTTTTTCTTAGCTTGAACTTCTTTTCTAACATCTTGAGCCCAAACTTTTAAAGCTTGCATGCCCTTTCTAACTCTAGTTCCAGCTGCCTTATTTCCTTTGTCATAAAATTTAGCAAAGTCAGGACCTAAGTCGTTTACTAAGCCAGTTAATTCATCGTATCTACTCATTATATTAAATTTAAATTAAAAATAGTACATGGACAATTTATGAAAAAAAAACTAATAAATCTACAAGTTAGAGGCGTTTTTTAATGATTTTATGACAAAACAGCCCCTTTTTCACCCATTTTTTGATAAATACCGTCATCTAGCTTCTTTTTTACCTCTTTAAATGCACTTATTGTCTCATTTACATCATCCAAAGTATGAGAAGCTGTTGGAATAATTCTTAACATAATTACACCCTTAGGAACAACTGGATAAATTACACCTGAACAAAAGATACTATACTCTGACCTTAAATCTTTAATCAAATTTGTACACTCATATACATCACCTTTTAAAATAACAGGAGTTACAGGTGACTGTGTAGTACCTATATTAAATCCATTTTCTTTCAATCCATTTTGAATTGCGTTAACTATTTCCCACAAATTATTTTTGAATTCAGGATTAGATCTCAGTAACTCAAGTCTTTTTAAATTTCCAATAACAAGAGGCATTGGTAATGATTTTGCAAAAATTTGAGATCTTAACTTATATCTTAAATTATCAATAATATCACTATCACCAGAAACAAAAGCACCAATACTTGCCATTGATTTTGCAAAAGTTGAAAAGAAAAGATCAATTCCGTCTTGAACACCCTGCTCTTCTCCTGATCCAGCACCAGTTTTACCCATAGTACCAAATCCATGAGCATCATCAACCAATAACCTAAAATTATAATCTTTCTTAAGGGATACAATAGATGCTAAATCTCCCATATTTCCAGACATACCAAAGACTCCTTCAGTTATGACCAAAATTCCACCACCTGTTTCTTTAACTATTTTAGTTGCTCTATCTAACTGACTTTTTAGATTATCAATATCATTGTGTGGATATACGAACCTTTTTCCAATATGCATTCTTAATCCATCAATTATACAGGCATGACACTCAGAGTCATAAACTACAACATCTTTTCTATCTAGTAGAGAGTCAACAATTGATAATACTCCCTGATAACCATAATTAAGAAGTATAGAGTCTTCCTTTTGAACAAACTCTGAAAGTTCTTTTTCAAGTCTCTCGTGGTGAACAGAGTTTCCTGACATCATTCTAGCGCCCATTGGATATGACAATCCCCATTCTTTTGCAGCATGGGCATCAGCTTCCCTGACTTCAGGGTGGTTAGCTAAACCTAAATAATTATTGAGACTCCAATTTAGAACATTATTTCCTTTAAACTTCATACGAGGACCTATCTCCCCTTCTAGCATTGGAAACATGTAATAATTATCATCAATATGAGAATAAGCTCCTAGAGGGCCCTTATCTTTTAGAATTTTTTCAAATAAATCCATAATTAATTTGTATTATTTTTTCGCAAAATTAATAACTAAAGAAGTAAATTTTATAAAAAGAAAGTAAATGTTTTAGTTACCTATTCTAACGCTTACTGAAACTCCGTCATCACCATTAGAGCCTGACTCGTTTACACCTTTTCCATTAACTTTATTTACTTTGATGATCGATCCATCTTTGAGTTTCTGAGAAATTGCAATATACGGACCACTTATTACTCTATCTTTTTCAGCCAAACCTGAAAGGATTTCAATATTTTCAAAATCACTTATTCCAGTTTCAACTTCTATCATCTTAGTAATACCATTTTCTTCAACAAAAACAATTTGCTTAATTTCCTCATTTCCAAGACTATCTTTTTCATTTTTAGTAGTCACTGATGAAATTGGTACTACAAGTATATCTTCTTTTTCTTGAGTAATTATTTCTACACTTGCAGTCATACCTGGCTTGAAAGGATTTTCAATACCCTCCTCAATAGTTAGATCTTTAAATGATTCATTAATAACTCTAATTTTTACTTTAAATTCTGTAACAGCATCTGGTGAAGGTTTAGGATTAGCAGTGCTTGCAATTTCAGTAACTACACCTTTAAAAACTTTTTCATAAGTATTGTATGCATCAACATCAATATTAGTTGTATCACCAATATTTACTCTTACTATATCATTTTCATTAACATCAACCCTAACCTCCATAATTGATAAGTCTGCAATTCTAAGTAACTCGGTACCAGCCATTTGAGAAGTACCTACTACTCTTTCTCCTAGCTCAACACTAAGTAAAGATACAGTTCCTGTCATTGGAGCAATTATGCTAGTTTTCCTTAAATTTTCCTCAGATTCATCTACTGTAGCTTTAGCACTTCTAACGACATATTCACTAGCTTTAACACTTTGTTTACTAGACTCTAAATCTTGAGTTGAAACTTTAAAATTAGTCTCAGCAATTTCATACTCTGAATCAGAAATTACATTTTGCTCAAATAAAGATTTTTGTCTGTTAAATTCAAGTTTTGCTCTTAAGAATTGAGCTTCGGCTCTAGATAAATTAGATTTTGAGCTTGAGAGGTTTGCTCTTACCTGATTGTAATTAGCTTTTGCTCTTTCAAGAGCATTTATAAAATTATCAGGTCTAATCTTAACTAACAACTTACCTTCATCAACAAAATCACCTTCCATTATAGTTAATTCGATAATTTCTCCAGGTACTTCGGGACTTACTCTAACCTCAACCTCAGGTTGAATTTCACCAGAAGCAGTAACTAACTCAGTTATTTTTCCTTTAGTTGCTTCTTTTACTTCAACTTCAATAGGTTTTACTCCACCAAACCAGCCTAGTCTTTTACCTACGGACAAAAGTAAAATTCCACCAATTACTAGAGACCCTATAATTATTAATGTTTTCTTATTTTTCATATTAAAAAGTTAATTTTTTTCCTTGATAAAAGTCTAATACCTTTAGTTTAAAAATATAATCGTATTTTGAAATTAGTAAATCATTAGTAGCTCTAACTAAATTATTATTTGATATTTGATATTCAGTATAATTGACTGATCCCAAATTATACTGACTTTTAATAATCCTAAAAGACTCCTCTAAAGCCTTTACTTGTTTTTGAGATGCTGTAAATGATTTAGAAGCAGCCAAAGCATCGTTATAAGAAGTTTCTATAGTTTGTCTTACCTGATTTCTTGCCTCAATAACACTAATATCAGCTATTTCTTTATTTAATTTTGCTCTTTTAATATTTGCAGAAGTCTGATATCTATTAAAAATAGGAATGGATATTGAAAATGATAGTGACTTACTTAAATAATCTTGCCACTGTTCCAGTAAGGTAAAGTCTTTATCAGAACCAACTACATTTGGAACTAATCTTAAAGATGAAACAGTTTCTAATGGGTTGTTAGTTAAATACCCAATAGTTGTTGGCTCCATATTGAATCCATCATAAAATTCTCTTTCTCTATTTGCAAAACTTGAATAGTTTGAGTTAAAACTTGAAGACACACTGATTGTTGGATATCTTCCACTTCTAGAAATTTTCAAATCATATAAACTTGATTGAGCATTTTTTTCTGCACTCTTAATTTCCGGTAAAACACTAATTGCTATGTTAAAAATTTCATCTGGATTTGCATCAATAACTGTAGATGGATTTAGCTCAACAGCTGGTTTTATTATTTTAATTTCTTTATTTGTTTCCAATAAAAGAAGCTGTTTCAACTGAAGAATTGTTAATCTATAATTATTTTCTTGTTGAATTAAACCTAGTTCGTCTCCAGCAACCTGTGCCTCTAGATTAAGTTTATTTGTTATCGGAATAGAGCCCGCATCAACCAACTTTGTAGTTCTACTTAACTGCTCTTGTGTTGATTGCAATTGAAATCTTGCATTATCTAGTCTATCAGAACTTAATAATACGTTCAAATACGAACTGACAACACTAAGCATAACATTATTTCTAGTGTTTTCTAAATCAAAAGCACTTTTTTCAAGAAGAGTTCTAGATTTTTTTATGTTATTTCTAATAGAAAAACCAGAAAATAAATTTAGACTCGTAGAAGCTCCAATTCCAGAAAAATCAGAATTATTAGAAATGAAAGTATTAGTTGTTGGATCTATTGATCTTCCAAAGTTATTTCCATAGTTTGAAAATACATTAAGTGTAGGAGTTTGTTGTAAAATAGCTTGATTATATCCAATTTTTTGTAGTCTTTCATTGATTATACTTCTTTTAAGCTGAAGATTATTTTCTAGAGCAATTTCAATACATTGTTCTAGGCTAAGCTCTAAATATTTATTTGATTGGGCATAAATATTGAAAGAAAAGAAAATAAGTATTATGAGTCTTACCATACTATTTAGATGATTTAATTATTAAATTCTTTCTTTAATAACGATGCAAAGATAGAATTTAAGAAGAAAAATCAAATTAATTATACTGAAACCTCTCCTTTTATATGTGGATGAGCTTGATAATCCACTAATTCAAAATCCTCATATTTAAATGAAAATATATCTTTCACATCTTTGTTTATTTTCATCTTGGGTAGTGGAAAAAAATCTCTTTCTAACTGAAGCTTAACTTGATCTAAATGATTAAGGTATATATGTGCATCACCAAATGTATGGATAAAATCTCCAAGCTTAAGATTACACACTTGAGCTACCATCATTGTCAACAAAGCATAAGAAGCAATGTTAAAGGGAACACCTAAAAACACATCGGCACTTCTTTGGTATAGTTGACAAGATAGTTTTCCATTTAGTACATAAAATTGGAATATTGTATGACAAGGAGGTAAAGCCATATTTTCAATATATGGGACATTCCAAGCACTTATAATATGCCTTCTAGAATGAGGATTTTCTTTAAGATCTTGTATAAGTTTTTTTATTTGATCATGTGGTTCTCCATCTTTTCCTTCCCACCTTCTCCACTGAACTCCATATACTGGACCTAAATTACCGTCTTTATCTGCCCATTCATCCCAAATTCTTACACCATTATCATTTAAATACTTAATATTATTATCACCATTTAAAAACCATAAAAGTTCATGTATTATTGATCTTAAATGTAATTTTTTTGTTGTTATACAAGGAAAGCCATCATTCAGATTAAACCTCATTTGATGGCCAAAAACACTAATAGTTCCGGTTCCAGTTCTATCTGACTTTTTCTCCCCTTTTTCTAGAATTGTTCGTAACAGATTATGATATTGCTTCATTTAATTTGAGTAAATTTAACTTGTAAAAACTAATTGATAATTCAAAATTAAGATTTAAGATGAAAAAAAGATTATCGTTATTCATTATTTTTCTCTTATCTTCTTTTTTTTTCTATTTCTTTTATAATCAAAAGATAATATCCTCAAATTTATGGGATATTGTTCCATCAAAATCAACAATTATTTTCGAATTAGAAGATCCAAACACTCAACTAAATAAAATTTTATCTGAGATAAGTGAATCTAAACTAAAAAATTCTGTAAATGATATAATTAACGATTACAATAATTTCAATGATTTTATTGATGGTAAGATTGAAAAATATCTCTCTGAAAATAAAATAATAATATCTTTTTTTAATCTATCAAATAAAAAATTAGTACCCGTCTATTTTAGTTACAAAAAAAACTTAGATGATGATTTCATTCTTAAAAAACTAAGAGATAAGGGATATGATTTTAATAAAAGAAAACTAAATGGACAAATTATTTTTGAAGCCAAAAATGATGAAGTAAGTCATATTTTCTCGTTCTTAGATAATAAGGTTGTTTACTCATCAAACTCTATTGTCATAGAAGATGTTATTAGAAGTATTAATAATTCTGAATTATTATTTAAAAACAAAAATAAAAGCTTGTTCTCTCAAGTAAAAATTAAACAAGATTATGGGAATTTATATATAAATTATAATGACATACAAAAGATATTAGCAAATGTAATTCCTGAAGATTTATTTAGAAAATCTTTAAAATTATTACCTGAGAAATCATTTTATGACATTGAAATTGATAAAGGTTTAATCAGAATGAATGGATTTTCATCAAATGAAAATACAAATAAATATTTAGGTAACAATTCATATGATTCTATACTAAATTTTATTCCTTCAAATACAATTTTATATTCTAATCGCTTTAGAAACTCAGATGGTTCAAAAACTATAAGTAAAGGATTATTTGAGAGTTATGAATCCAACACATTTTATGAAATATCAATTATAAGAAAACCAAATAACCCGATCAAAAACGAAAAAAAAATTGATGAAAATATTTATTCTTTTGATGATGAAAAAATTTTATTGGAAGCTGAACTTGAAAAATCAGAGGAAGAATTTTATTACTTAAATTTTAATAAATACATTTTAATTTCTAGAAGTTTTAATTCTTTAGTTGAGATTAAATCCTTATTAATAAAAAAAGATTTTTTAATTAAAAATTTACAGTTCAATAAATTTCAAAAACAGTTAAATCAATCACATGATATATTATTAATATTTGATATTTCTAAGTTATTACCAATAAGCAATTCTAATATTGGGTATGCTTCTGTTCAGTTAAATAAAATTCAAGATAAGTTTTATATGAGTCTAAATCTATCAGAAAAAAGTTTAGATAATGATCAAATAAAAGAGGATAACACTATCAATGAGTATTCCTTTACAAATAATTTAGCATCTAAACCTCATATAGTTTTCAGTCATATTGATAACAAAGCTGAGGTAATTATACAAGATGAAAAAAATATAATTTATCATCTTTCAAACTCATTACAACCAATTTGGTCTGATTCAATAGAAAAAATAGTTTCAAAAATATATACAATTGATTATTACAAAAACAACAAAAAACAAATTGTATTTGCAAGCCAAAAAAAAATATACAGCTATGATAGAAAAGGAAATCCTTTAATAGGTTTTCCATTTGATAACCCTTCTAAATCACCAATTAAACATATTAATATAATTGATTACGATAATTCAAAAAGATATAGAATTATATCATCTCATGAGAATGGTGAAATATTTTTTTATGACAAAAGTGGAAATATATTAGATGGATGGAACCCACTTTCTATGGAAGATGGCTTAGTTCAAGCTCCTATTCACACAAGAATAAGAGGGAAAGACTACATTATAATGGTTTTAAAAAATGGAAGAGTTTATGTCAAAAACAGAAAAGGTGAAGATTATAATGGATTTCCAATAAATCTTGATTCTGAGATATCAAATAAATTATATTTTAAAAAATCAAGCAGTTCATCCAAGAGTATAATTCAAATTTTAAGTGAAAACGGTAAGTTATTTGAAATCAGCTTAGATGGAAAAATATTATCTTCAAAAGATCAATATAGAAATGAAAAAGATTCAAAATTTAAAATGATTCATGAAGCATCTGGTAAAAATCCTATTTTAGTTTCTTACGATAGTTATAGTCTCTTTAAGGATGACAATAAAATTAATTTTAAAAATATTAATGATATTACCTTTCAATATTATAACCTAAAAAAAAATAAAAGCTTTTTAATATTGACAGATGGTAAATTAAAAAAATCCTACTTTCTAGATAATAATCTTAAATATTTTATCAATCCAATATCAAATCAAGACGAAGTTTCAATTTTAGATTATAATAACTCAATAATCATATATAAAACATTAAATAATAATTTATCTATGATGGAACTAAAAAAATAAATAGTTTTAAGAGAATAAATTATACCAAAATGAAAAAATTACTAGCTATACTAATATTTATAACTGTTTCTTCAGATGTTTTATCTCAAAGAAAACAAAAGAAAAAAAATACAAATTCTAATCAAATATCTTATGAAATACCCGATATAAAATGGAGATCAATTGGGCCTTATAGAGGAGGTAGATCTGCTACTGTTACTGGGTCAACAAATTCTAAAAGCACTTATTATTTTGGTGCCACTGGTGGAGGTGTATGGAAAACTACAAACTCTGGTGTTACATGGAAAAATATTTCAGATGGATATTTTGGTGGCTCAATTGGTGCAGTAACTGCAAGTGAATCAGATCCAAATATAATTTATGTTGGAACAGGTGAAAAAACTGTGAGAGGAAATGTTTCTCCAGGATATGGTGGATTTTGGAAGTCAGATGATGCTGGAGAGACATGGAAAAAAATGAATTTAAATATTGATCAAGTTCAGGTTGGAAGGATAGCTGTTCACCCAAAAAATCCTGATATAGTTTTAGTAGCTGTTATGGGAGATTTATTTAAAGACAGTGAAAAAAGAGGTGTTTTTAAGTCGATTGATGGCGGAAAAACATGGAAGAAAGTGTTATACGCCAACGAAAGATCTGGAGCAGTTGATATATCTATAGATAAAAATAACCCAAGAATAATTTATGCTTCAACATGGAATATAAGAAGATCACCATATAGTTTAGAAAGTGGAGGTGAAGGGTCAGGATTATGGAAATCTACTGATGGTGGAGATACTTGGATAAACATTTCAGATAACGCTGGCCTTCCTAAAGGGTTATGGGGAATAAGTGGTGTATCTGTCTCTCCTGTTAATTCAAAAAAAATATTTGCTCTTATTGAAAATAAAGATGGTGGTTTATTTAGATCTGATGACGGAGGAGAATCATGGAAAAGAGTTAATGACGATAGAAATTTAAGACAAAGAGCTTGGTATTATACTAGAGTTTATGCTGATACTCAAAATGAAAATAGAGTATATGTCATGAATGTTTCTTTCTGGAGATCTGAAGATGGAGGTAAATCATTTGAAAGATATAGAACTCCCCATGGAGATCATCATGATTTATGGATTGATCCCGAGGATAATTCTAGATTAATAGTTGGTGATGATGGAGGAGCACAAGTTAGTAATGACGGAGCATTAAGCTGGTCTACATACATGAATCAACCTACAGCTCAATACTATCGAGTTGCTACTGACAATAGCTTTCCATATAATATTTTAGTAGCACAGCAGGATAATAGTACGCAAAGGGTTCCACATAGAGTAAACTCTGGCGGGATCGGAGAAAGAGATTGGGAGCCATCTGCAGGAGGTGAAAGTGCTCACATGGCTGCAAAACCAGATAATCCTAATATTGTGTACGGAGGGAGCTATGGAGGTTACCTTACAAGATTGGATCATAGCACTGGTGAGGAAAGGACAATAAATGTTTGGCCAAATAATCCAATGGGTCACGGAGTTGAAGATATGAAATATAGATTTCAATGGAACTTTCCTATATTTTTCTCTCCTCATGATAATGACAAATTATATACAACTTCAAATTATTTTCATGTAACAAAAAATGAAGGACAAACTTGGGAAGTTATCAGTCCTGATCTAACAAGAAATGAACCAGAGAAACAAGGACCATCTGGTGGACCTATAACAAAAGATAACACTGCTGTAGAATATTACGCAACAATATTTGCAGCATGTGAATCACCATACGAAGAAGGATTACTTTGGGCTGCATCTGATGATGGAATGATTCATGTTTCTAAAGACGCAGGAGAAAATTGGAAGGATGTAACACCTCCTAATGCTCCAAAATATCTTATGTGGAATAGTGTTGAACCAGATCCATTTACTAAAGGGGGATTGTATGTAGCAGGAACACTTTATAAAGATGGTGATTTTAAACCTTACATGTTTAAAACTAAAAACTATGGTGAAACCTGGACTAAAATAGTAAATGGAATACCAAATAATTTCTTTACTAGAGTACTAAGAGCCGATCCAGAAAGAAAAGGACTCCTTTACAGTGGAACAGAATCAGGTGTCTTTATTTCTTTTGATGATGGATTATCTTGGAAATCATTTCAAATAAATTTACCATTAGTGCCTATTACTGATATGACGATTAAAAATAATAATTTAATTGCAGCTACTCAAGGTAGATCAGTTTGGATTATTGATGACTTAACTCCATTACATCAATTAAATGAATCAAATCATAAAAAAGATTTCCATTTATTTAAACCTATTGATAGCTACAGAATGGGATACCCTAGTTGGGGAGGAACTTCTACTACACAAGGTAAAAACCATCATAATGGAGTTGAAGTTTTCTTTAATTTAGGTGATAATTTAGCTGAAAAAGAAGAAAATATTTCTCTTGAATTTTTAGATGAAAATCAAAATACAATTAAAAAATATTCTGTAAATGACAAAAAATCACCACTTATTTTAGATGGTGAAAAGAATTCATTTGTTTGGAATATGAGATATGATAATGCAGAAGGTTTTGATGGCTTGATTATGTGGGCAGCGGGATTAACTGGACCTAAAGCACATCCAGGAAAATACTATGTCAGACTTAATGTTGGTGAATCGAGTTTAACTGAATCATTCGAAATTTTAAAAGATAAAAGAAGTATGTCATCAAAAGATGATCTGAAAGAACAATTTGAATTTTTAATTGGTATTAGAGACAAAGTAACAGAAATACATAAAACTATTAAACAAATTAGATCAACAAGAGATCAATTAACTAGTCTTAATGGGAAACTTGACGATAGTCATGAAGAGATAAGCAATTCAATAAAAGATGTAGTAAATAAAATTACAAAGATTGAGCAAAATTTATATCAGACAAAAAATAGAAGTGGTCAAGATCCATTAAATTTTCCTATTAGATTAAATAATAAACTTGCACATTTATCAAGTGTTGCTGGTAGAGGAAACTTCAGACCTACAGATCAAATGTATGGAGTTAGAGATGAGTTAGTTGAATTAATTGATATAGAACTTAAAAAGTGGAATGAAATCAAAGATTCTGAACTGGATAAAATAAATGCAATGATTTTAGAAAATAATATTCAATTGATAAGTATTAATTAAATTCGCCTTTTAATTAATACTTATTTTAATGAGTAATATTGTTGCCATTGTAGGACGTCCAAATGTTGGTAAATCAACTTTATTTAACAGGTTAGTTGAAAGAAGACAAGCAATTATTCATGATGAAAGCGGCGTGACAAGAGATAGACATTACGGAATGTCTGAGTGGAATGGCAAAAGGTTTACAGTAGTTGATACAGGAGGTTACGTAGAAAATACAGATGATATTTTTGAAAAGAAAATAAAAGATCAAGTTGTATTAGCATTAAATGAAGCAAATGTTATTTTATTTATGGTTGATTGCAAAAATGGCCTTTCAACTTTAGATAATGACTTTTCGAGAGTAATAAGACAAATTAAAAAAGATATAATTATAGTCGCAAATAAGGCCGATAACTACGAATTAGAACTAAATTCAAATGAATTTTACGAACTAGGACTTAAAGAAACACCCATTATTCCAATTTCTTCAATAAGTGGATCAGGAACTGGTGAATTACTAGACCTAATTGTTGAAAAGTTAGATGATAACATAAATAATCAAGATGAAACGTTACCAAGAATTTCTATTCTTGGTAGACCAAATGTTGGTAAATCATCATTTATAAATGCCATTTTAGGAGAGGAAAGAAATATTGTAACTGATATATCAGGAACTACTAGAGATTCTATTGATACAAAGTATAATTTATTTAAAAAAGAATTTATAATCACTGACACAGCTGGAATAAGAAAAAAAGCCAAAGTCAAAGAAAATATAGAATTTTATTCTGTAATGAGATCTATTCAAGCAATGGAAAATAGTGATATATGTATCATTATGATTGATGCAGTTCAAGGATTTGAGAGTCAGGATATGAATATTTTATCATTAGCAGTAAAATATAAAAAAGGAATAATTTTAATGATAAATAAATGGGATCTAATTAATAAGGATACCAATAGCGCTAAAGAATTTGAAGAAAAACTAAACAATAAAATTACCCCTCTAAATTTTGCTCCAGTAATTTTTACTTCTGTGTTAAATAAACAAAGAATTCATAAAGTTCTAGAATCTGCAATAAATGTTTATGAAAACCGATCTCAAAAAATAACTACCTCTCAACTTAATAATCTGATGCTACCTGAAATTGAGAAGTATCCCCCACCCGCTACAAAAGGAAAATATATAAAGATTAAGTATATAACTCAATTACCTACTAAAACTCCTACAATTGCATTCTTCTGTAATTTGCCTCAATACATTAAAGAACCTTATAAAAGATTCTTACTAAATAAACTTAGAACAAAATTTCAATTAGAAGGAGTACCAGTAACTTTAGTATTTAGAAAAAAATGAAATACCTCTTATTTCAATAAATTAAAACATTTTAATACTAATTTTGTAATATGTCAAAGTCAAATTACAATTTTCCAGAAATAGAAAAAAAATGGCAGGATCATTGGGCGTCTAATAAAACTTTTAAGTCTGAGATAAACGACAAACCAAAATATTATATAATGGATATGTTTCCTTATCCATCAGGATCTGGACTACATGTTGGTCACCCTTTAGGATATATTGCCTCTGATATAATTTCTAGATATAAAAGACTTGAAGGCTTTAATGTTCTGCATCCTATGGGATTTGATTCTTTTGGCCTTCCAGCAGAACAATACGCTATAAAAACTGGTCAGCATCCGAAAAAGACTACAGAAGAAAATATTCAAAGGTTTAAGGAACAATTAAATACTCTTGGACTTTCATTTGATTGGGACAGAGAAGTGAAAACTAGTGATAGTGAATACTATAAGTGGACACAGTGGATATTTTTAAAGCTTTATAATAGTTACTTTGACACTGATAAAAATAAGGCTTGTGATATTAGTGGATTAAAAATACCGTCTAACCTAGATCAGAATGAAAAAAATAGTTTTATTGACTCAAGAAGATTAGCATATATTGATGAAGTTGATGTTAATTGGTGTGAGGAATTAGGAACTGTACTTTCTAATGAAGAGGTTATTGGCGGTGTAAGTGAAAGAGGTGGTTTCCCTGTAATAAGAAAACCAATGAAACAATGGGTAATGAGAATTACTGATTATTCAGAAAGATTACTTGAAGATTTAGATTCTTTAGACTGGCCAGAATCTATTAAGACATCTCAAAAAAATTGGATTGGGAAATCGGAAGGAGCAGAAATTAATTTTAATGTAGACAACAACGATAGTATAAAAGTATTTACGACAAGACCAGATACAATTTTTGGAGCAACTTATCTTGTTTTAGCTCCAGAACACCCACTAATAAATAAAATAACAACAAAAAACTACAAAGATGAAGTAGAAAAGTATGTCTACTTAGCTTCTACAAAAAGTGAACTTGAAAGACAGGAAAATGAAAAAAATAAAACGGGTGTTTTTACAGGTGCTTTTGCAATAAATCCAATTTCAAATGAAAAAGTACCAATATGGACATCTGATTATGTATTGTCTAGTTATGGAACTGGGGCTATAATGGCAGTTCCTGCACATGATGAAAGAGATCATGAGTTTGCTAAAAAATTTGATTTAAAAATAACGCAAGTTATTGATCATGATACTAATGAAAAATGTTTTACTGGAAATGGGAAGATAATTAATTCAGGAGAACATAATGGTAAATCAAATATTGAATTTAAGAAAATAGTAATTAAGTTACTTGAAGATAAAAATCAAGGTGAAAGAACAGTTAACTATAAATTACGAGACTGGATATTCACGAGACAAAGATATTGGGGCGAACCTATTCCTATTTTACATAATGAAAATCAAAGATTTTCTGTTAAAGAATCTGATCTTCCAGTAGTTCTTCCCGAAGTTGAAAGTTATTTACCTACTGATGATGGATCATCACCTCTTGCTAGAAACAAAGAATGGACAGAAGTTGAAATAGATGGTAAAATTTACTCTAGAGAAACTAATACAATGCCACAATGGGCAGGATCATGCTGGTATTACCTTAGGTATCTTGACCCGAATAATAAAGAAAAATTTGCTGATGAAGATAAAATTAAATATTGGATGCCAGTTGACTTATATATAGGGGGAGCTGAACATGCTGTTTTACATTTACTTTATTCAAGATTTTGGCATAAAGTTTTATTTGACTTAGGATATGTAAATACATCAGAGCCTTTTAAAAAATTAGTCAATCAAGGAATGATCTTAGGTAGATCAAACTTTATATATAGAATAAAAGGAACTAGTAAGTATGTATCATACAATTTAAAAGATAAATATGAATATACTAAAATCCATGTTGACGTAAATCTTGTTCAAAATGACAGACTAAATCTTGATTCTTTCATAAAGTCATCAAAAGAATATAAAGATGCTGAATTCATCTTAGAAAAAGAGGAGTATATATGTGGCTTTGAAACAGAAAAGATGTCAAAATCTAAAAGTAATGTTGTAAATCCAGATAGTATCATTTCCAGATTTGGAGCTGATACACTAAGAATGTATGAAATGTTTTTAGGGCCAATTGAACAATCTAAACCATGGAATACTAATGGAATAGAGGGAGTTTATAAGTTTTTAAATAGATTTTGGTCATTATTTTTTAATAATAATTCATTAAATATATCAAGTGAAAAGCCATCAAAGGAAGAATTTAAAATACTACACACTGCAATTAAAAAGATTAAAGAAGATATTGAGAGATTATCATTAAATACATGTATAAGTCAATTGATGATAACTGTAAATAATCTAAGTAAAATAAATTGTAATAAAAGAGAAATCCTTGAACCCTTAACTATTATTATTTCTCCGTTTGCACCTCATATATGTGAGGAGTTGTGGAGCAAATTAGATAATAAAGAGAGTATATCATATGCTAAATATCCAAATTTTAATAAAGATTACTTAATAGAAAATGAATACGAATATCCAATAATGATTAATGGAAAATTAAGAGCTAAACAATTATTTAATTTAGATCTATCTAAATCAGAAATAGAAAAAGGTGTTTTTGAAATTGAAAATGTAAAAAAATGGGTCAATAAAAAAGATATAAAGAAAATTATAATTGTTCCAAATAAAATTATAAATATAGTTTCTTAGTTTTTTTTTAAGCTGTCAAGTAATTCGTATTTTAATTTATCTACCCACATTTTATACATTTTTTTAGATGGATGTAATTTATCTTCTGCAAGTAAGGAAGTATCATTTTCAGCTTTTCTAGAAATTTCAGTAATATCAAAATACAAGACATTATATTTTTCGGCTAGTACCCTATTAATATCATTGTAAGAATTTATTTCTTTATAAATTTTTTCCTGTCCTCTTACTTTCCCAAAAGGCGTCACTCCATAATCAGGTATGGATAATACAAATACATTTTTTTTATTTTTAGAATAGTCTATGGCTCTAATAAGTAAATTTTCAAATTCCATAACATATTTGTCAATTTGATATCCCCTAAATTGATTATTGACTCCTATTAATAAAGAAACAACATCATATTTATCTAAATAAGATTTACTTAAAGTATCTATTAATTCATTTGTAGTCCACCCCGTTTTTGCTATTACATTAACTGAGTCAATTAAAGATAATTCTCTAACAATTTGATTAGGATAGGCATCTTCAAAAGCAATGTTCTCCCCTATTGTGTATGAGTCTCCTAAAGCCAAATACTTTAGATTTGATTTATTAATTTCGTTTTCTTGTGAACAAGAGTTTACAATAATTAAAAATAATATTATATAGATATATTTCAAATTAACCTTCTTAATACAACAACTAATACACCAATAAGAAACATTATAATAGAAATTTTGTTCACTGTATGCATTGCTTTCAAACTAAAATTAGCTTTAGAATTAGGGTCTTTTTTTCTAAAGAAGTAATTTAAAACTTCAGAAAAATCGAAATAATATGATATTTTTTTTTGTTTTTTACTCATAGCTAGTATTTAAGGTTCAATCCAATTTCCATCTTCTTTAATTAGGTTTACAAGTTCGTCAACTCCATATTTAAAATTTATTCCTCTTTTAACAACTTCTTGGCCTCTGTATAAGGTTATTTTATCTACTCCTGAACCAACATATCCATAGTCAGCATCAGCCATTTCACCAGGTCCATTAACAATACATCCCATTATTCCAATTTTTAATCCCTTCAAATGATCAGTTCTCTCCCTGATCATAGCAGTTGTTTCCTGTAAATCAAACAATGTTCTACCGCAGGATGGACATGAAATAAAGTCCGTTGAGGTAACTCTTACTCTAGCAGCTTGAAGAATCTTAAAAGACAAATTATTAATTTTTTTAATTTCCTTAATTTCTGAAGAATGATTTCTAATAAATATTCCATCACCATAACCCTGAATAAATAGACCTCCAATATCAGTAGATGAGTGGATAATTAAATCATCAGAATAATTTAAATCGTAATTTTTAGAAAGAATTACTGGATTTTTTATATCAAAATTTTTCAAGAAAAATGATCTCATATCTGGCATGAAATGTTCATTATTTGAGTTTAAAATCAATACAAAGTTTTCAGGAATTCTAATATTTTTAAATTTTTCTAGATCAGTAGTCTGTATCATTAAAAAATTAATATTTTCAGAAAATAAATTTTTATCTAAATCTATAAATTCATTAAATGTGAGTAATGGATAATAATTTTTTTTGTTTCTGTCTTTTAACCAAGAGGAATAGTCTACTATAAATTGATAATTTATACCATCTGTATTTAAGCTATCACCAATATAAATATAATCTGGAGATGTATCTGATTTCTCCCATATTTTAGATTTAGTGTTATATGTAATACCTAGGTTTTCAAATTTATTTTTATCTAATATTTCTAAATTTGATAAACTAGAAATAACAATTGGAAAATTATCTCCACCGATATCAAATAACTCATTAGATTCTCTTTTCTCATATTTGAAAGGAGAAAAATTAATATTTTTAGGCTGCTTAATTAATGTATGATTAGCTCGACTATTATATCTATTTACTAATAGTTTAGCAACAGGAGATTCAAATTCTGGTTCCTCGGTTAAAGATACTCTTATTGTATCTCCAATTCCATCATCGAGAAGTGTTCCAATACCTATTGCAGATTTGATTCTACCGTCTTCACCTTCCCCTGCTTCTGTTACACCTAAATGAAGAGGATAATCTTTTAAATTCGAATTATTTAATTTATCTACTAAAAGTCTGTAGGCATGAACCATAACTAATGGATTACTTGCTTTCATAGATAAAACAATATTATGATAGTTATGATCTTCACAGATTCTAAGATATTCTAAAGCAGACTCAACCATCCCTAGAGGAGTATCACCAAACCTACTCATTATTCTATCTGACAAAGATCCATGGTTCGTACCTATTCTCATTGCTGTCCCATTTGTCTTACAAATTTTAATTAGAGGTGAAACTCTTTCATAAATTCTTTCAATTTCGTCGTTGTATGATTTATCATCATATTCTATTTGCTGAAATTTTTTCTTATCAGCATAGTTTCCAGGATTTATTCTAACTTTTTCAACAATTTCTGCAGCAATTTCTGCAGCATTAGGAGTGAAATGTATATCGGCAACTAGGGGTACATTATAACCTTTCTTATTTAGTTCATCCTTAATATTTTTTAAATTTTTCGCATCCTTTATACTTGGAGCAGTAACTCTAACTAGTTCACATCCAGCATTAATCATTCTAATAGACTGATTAACAGTAGCGTTAGTATCCATAGTATCAGTTGTTGTCATGGATTGAATTCTAACAGGATTATTGCCACCCATTTCAATATTACCAATCTTTACAGGGATAGATGTTCTTCTATTATATTTAAATAAATTTTTGTTGAAATAATCTTTCAAGTTTAAAGTTTAAATATCTCCAAGTTGTGGTCTAATGATAATCTCTTCAATTGTAGCTCCTTTAGAAGTGTTGAAAGCAGAATATATTGAATTAGAAACATCATCTGGTTTGATAAAACGATCATCAGGTAATAATGTTCCGTCCCAACTACCAGTTCTTACAGCTCCTGGCAGAACAGAAGTAACCTTTACACCTAGATCTTTTAATTCTTCTCTTAAGCATTGACTCATGCCATAAAGAGCAAACTTTGATATACAGTAAGATCCTCCATTAGCATAAGCTATTTTACTAGCAATTGAACACATATTAAATATATGCCCCTCTTTTTTTTTAGTCATTAAGTTAACCAATCCCTTTGTCACCCAATAGTTTGAATAAAGATTAATACTAATCATATTTTCTAATGCCGAGTCATCTTCTTCAATTAATTTTCCTGGAACAAATGTTCCAACATTATTAATCAGTACATCAATTTTATCAGTTTTATTTTTAACAAAATCAATAAAATTTAAACTTCCCACTTTGGTAGAAAGATCTGAATCAATAGTAAAAACTTTTACCTTGGGATTTAATGACTTTATATCAGACTCAAGTGTTTTTAATTCATCTGTATTTCTTGAACAGGTATAAATATCAAAGTTATTTTCAGCAAATTTCATTGCAATTGAACGGCCAATTCCTTTTGAACCTCCAGTAATTATTAATGTTTTATTCATAAGACTAAAATGATGTAATTAATTTACAAATTTGTATGTATATTAATGAATAAATAGATATTTAATTGAAAAATTTTGGAAAATACATCTTGTTTTTAATCTCTTTATTTGAAAGAAGAGAAAAACTAAAAACATATTTTAGCTTAACTGTTAATGAATGTATTAAAATAGGATATGATAGTCTATTTATTGTATCTATAGTTTCAATTTTTATGGGTGCTGTTACAACTATTCAAACAGCATTTAATTTAGTTGGACCATTAATACCTGATTATGTTATTTCATTGGTTGTTAGAGATATGACTCTCCTTGAACTATCACCAACCATTATAGCTATTGTTTTTGCAGGTAAAGTTGGATCAAATATTGCTGGGGAACTAGGTACAATGAGAATAACGGAGCAGATTGACGCTCTTGAGGTTATGGGGATAAATTCAAGTTCATATCTTGTACTTCCTAAAATTATTGCTGCACTTCTGATGTTTCCAATTCTAGTTGTTATTTCAGCTACATTAGCAATTCTTGGTGGGTATACTGCAGGAGTTATGACTGATGTTATAACTGGGCAAGAATATATCTACGGACTGCGTTATGAATTTAATCCTTTCAATATACCATTTGCTCTTATAAAATCATATGTTTTTGCTTTTATAGTAGCATCTATTTCTTCATTTCAAGGTTACTACACTTCTGGGGGGGCATTAGAGGTTGGAAAATCAAGTACAAATGCAGTAACAAATAGTTGTATAGCAATACTAGTTGCTGATTATATTTTAGCTCAAATTTTGTTATGATAGAAATTAAAAATATTACTAAATCCTTTGATGACAAGAAAGTTCTTCATGGAATTAGCGGAAAATTTGAAAAAGGTAAAACCAATTTAATCATTGGAGCAAGTGGAACTGGAAAAAGTGTTCTATTGAAATGTCTTGTTGGATTATTATCTCCAGATAATGGAAAGGTACTATTTGATGGTAGATATTTCACTGAATCTGATAAAAATACTACTACGCAAATAAGAAGAGAAATAGGAATGCTATTTCAGGGAAGCGCCTTATTCGATTCTAAAAATGTTGAAGAAAATATTAAATTCCCCTTAGATATTTTAACAGAGATATCTGAAAAAGAAAAAATTGAAAAAGTTAATCATTGTCTTAACCTTGTTGGATTGGATAAGATTAATCAAAAAATGCCATCTGAATTAAGCGGTGGTATGAAAAAAAGAGTTGGTATAGCTAGAGCAATAGTAAATGATTCAAAATATTTGTTCTGTGATGAACCTAATTCAGGACTTGATCCTCTTACAGCAATTAAAATTGATGATTTAATACTCGAATTAACTCAAAAACTTAATACAACCACAATTGTAGTCACTCATGATATGAACTCAGTTATTGAAATTGGAGAATATATTATGTTTTTACATAATGGGAAAAAGCTTTGGGAGGGTGATAACAAGAAAATACTAAAGACTAAAATAAAAGAACTTAATAGTTTTATTTTTTCTAATAAGCTCATGAAAAAAATAAGGTAATTTTAATCAATTAGTGAAGCCACTCTTTTCTTTATTTTGTCTTTCTTCTCAATTTCTTTAATATTTTTTTTACTTCTATGGTACCAGAACCCTGCCCCTAAAAGTATTAAAACATAAGTAGAGGTAAACAAATATATTATTCCTGAATTGATACTCGATGAAATTCCTGTACCGCCAGAGTTAGCATCACTCTCAACAATACCTCTGCACATAGAACATCCTTGAGAATATAATTCAGTAACAGATATTAAAATAAAAAATAAGGGTAATATTTTTTTAATCATTGAGTGTAAAAAGGACTTATCATAAAATAAACAATTACTCCAGAAACAGAAACATATAACCATATTGGAAAAGTATATTTAACTACTTTTTTATGTTTTTCTATCTGTTTAGATAATGAAAAATAGAAAGCAAATAGTACAAAAGGAACTACTACAATAGATAATAGTATATGAGATATCAGAAAGAAGAAGTAAATAAATCTTTGATCACCTTGATAAGAAGTACTTTCTACTGAAGAATGGTAAATTATGTAAGAAACTAAAAAAGTTGCTCCTAAAATAAACGAAGTAGTATTTAAATTCTGATGAGCTTTTATATTTTTTTTAAACTTAATCATATAAAATGATAAGATTAAAAATAAAGATGTTAATGAATTAATAATTGCGTTAAAGTGAGGTAGTTTATATGTCCAATCACCAAATAGCTCAATTTTACTTGGCATAAAAAGAAGTACAGCAACGGCCAAAGGAATAATAATGGAAACAACTGTAATTACTTTTATTAAATTATTATTCATTTCTCTAGTTTTAATATATCAATTTCAACATCTAACCTCTCAATCTCCCCTCTATCTGCTGAATCAAAGTACCCTCTAACATTATTATTTTTATCCAACAATAAAATAAAGGATTTTTTAAAAACAACATTTTCAATACAAGTAGTTAAATTTTTGGTTAATGAACTATCGTCTTTAATGTTCAACCATTTTAAATTACGTAGTTGGTCGGATAAGGTTATAACTGTAATTTCATCACTGATTTCTAATTTATTAACATGGTTATCAATTAAAAGATTATCATTATTAAGTCTAACATCTAATATTTTAATATTATTTAAACTAATATTAGAATCTGAAAAAATTTTTCCAATTGAGTCAGAGCATGAAGAATTATAAACAGAAAGTTCATATTCATTTTGTCCAAAGAATTTAAGAAATAAAAAAATAATTACTGGAAAAAGAAGTGCAAATAAAAGGACAAAACCTTTTCGAAAAAGATTCATTAACCGTAAATAGCTTGATAAATAGCGTCAGCCTGAATAAATAATGCTCCAAGAAGCCAAACAACAAAAGCAGTTGGAATAAGAATAGTCCACATCAATGACTTTTGCTCATGACCTAAATGCATAAATTCCATTACTATATAACCTGCCTTAATAAATGTCATTCCAATAAATAAAAATATTTTAAAACCTTTCCATGATTCAGGAAATTGTAACGCAACATAGAATTCTGCAGCGGTAACCAATGCTAATATTCCTGCAACCCACCAAATCTTAAAAATTTTTTTCTTGTCAGCTGGTTGTGGTTTTATAGTCGAAATTTCTGGCTCTATCATAATATTAAACTAAATAAAAAAATGTGAAAACAAAAACCCAAACTAAGTCTACAAAATGCCAATATAAACCTACTTTCTCTACCATCTCATAATGCCCTCTTCTTTCTAAAATTCCAACAGTAGCCTGATAAAATATTAGAAAATTAAGTGCAACACCACTAAACACATGGAATCCATGAAATCCTGTAATAAAAAAGAAGAAAGCAGCAAAATCTGGTGGTCCATATTGATTGAGCTCAAGATTTGCACCATAAATGATTGAACCATCTAAAAGTCTTGATCCTGCATCGGTTCCGTGTATAAAATGTGACCATTCCCAAGCTTGACATCCTAAAAAAACTAAACCTCCAAAAATTGTCCATACCATCCATTTTTCTACTCCTTGACGATCCATTCTGTGTCCTGCTTCTACAGCTAAAACCATAGTAACACTACTTAATATAAGTATAAAGGTCATAAGACCCACAAAAACTAGTGGAAGCTCAACTCCATGGAAAAAAGGAAAAGCTTCAAAAACTTTTTCAGGAACTGGCCAATATGTTTGTGAAAAAGAAAAATCTGATAAAGTTCCCTCATAACCTGGATGTCTAAATCTTATAACACCATATGCTATTAAAAATGCCGAAAATGTAAATGCATCTGATATTAAAAAGAACCACATCATGAGCTTTCCATAACTAGCCTTATAAGGCTCAGCACCTCCTGCCCATAAATCTTTATTAGTTGTGTTTACTGATACTGAATTAGCCATTTTTATATATTATAAAAATACAAAGTAATAAATAAATAAACCCATAATCCAGCAAGAAAATGCCAATAAGTGGTAGACATTTCAACAAAAATCATATTTTTAGAATGTACATCTAATTTGACTGATTTTCTGTAGACATACAAAATAAAAAATAAACCGGAAATCAAATGAAAGGCATGAACTCCACTTAGTATATATATAAATGAACCATCCGGATGACCAACAAAATAAACTCCCCCACCAACAAGTTGTACCCAGCCTAGATATTGGGTGATTAAAAATAAAATACCAGTTAATAAACTAAGAAATAGATATAATTTAAGATTTTTAAAATTATCTTTTTTTGAAGCAAAATAAGATAATTGTTTAAAAATACTACTCAGTAAAACTACGGCAGTAGAATAATAAAACATTGACGGAAGATCAACATTAAATCCACCAGGTTCACCTTTTTTAACAATATATGCACTAATTAATGAAACAAATATCATTGAAATAGATATCATAAAAATCCAAACCATAAAGATTCTAGGATTCATTCTCAAAATTTTAGAAGTTTGTGTAGTACTCATAATTTTATATTTTATCTAAAATGAAACTAATTTGAACAATTGGTAAATAAATAAAAGAACCAAACATTATCTTTAATGCAGAGGATCTTGAATAATCTTTAAATAATTTAAAAGTTTGGGCAAGGAACAAAATAGCACATAATACTGCTACTGCTCCAGAAATTATTCCAGTTATACCAAAAATAGTAGGTAATAATCCTAATGGTATTAAAAAGAGTGTATATGTCATTATATTAAGTGCTGTATTAAAATTCTTTTCACCTTTACTTGGTAGTAATTTAAAACCAACCTTTTTGTAATCATCATGATAAATCCAAGCAATGGCCCAAAAATGAGGAAACTGCCAGATAAACTGAATACTAAATATAATTATAGCTTCCATAGTAATTTCACCAGAAAAAGCTACCCAACCAATTAATGGTGGCAATGCACCAGGAATAGCACCTACAAAAACAGCAATAGGTCCAATTCTTTTAAGTGGTGTATAAATAAATGTATATAAGAATAATGACACTAAACTTAAAAGTCCAGCAACCATGTTAAAATATAAGGTCATGATAGTTAAACCTATTACCATAAAGAATACAGAAGTTATTAATGAATTTCTTTTAGATATTCTATTTGTTGGAAGAGGTCTATCTTTAGTTCTATCCATTTTACTATCTAAGTCTTTTTCAATAATTTGATTATTTATAACTGATGCTGCAGTTACAAAATAACCAGATATTCCTAATACTAATAAGTCAAAAAAAATGATATTATCAGTAGCAAGAATAAACCCAAATATTGCTGAAAATGAAACTAGTAAAGAGAGTCTAAACTTTGTTAATTCAAATATAACCTTAAATACACTCATAATTTTTTCAATCGCAAATATAGTTTTAGAGGTAGTAAGTATCATAACGAATTTACTTTTTTAATGTTAGAGTTCTTTAGATATATGTAAAACTGTAAACCAACTATCATAAATGCTAGAAGTAAATGAATAGGCTGTAAAACTCTTGGAACTTCAAAATATGCCATACCAGCTCCGACTAATATTTCAGAAACTATAAGCATTAACATAACAATTGTAATATTCCTAAATTCTTTAGAATATTTTGATCTTATAAAAACTAGATATGTTATAAACATCTGAACTAATAATATAATCAATGAGAATGATCTATGAATAATAAAATTACTACCTAAATTTTCAATTAATTGAGACCTATTCTCAAAACCAAAAACCTTTAGAAAAGTATCAACGCTTTCTCTTACTTCAGTTCCCAGAACCATTTGAATTAAAAAAAGAAATAAACTAAATATGATAGCGTAAGAAAGTATTGAAGATTTTTCAACTTTTGTGTTATTATTAGTCGATAAATAATAACATAATATAACATTACAAATTATAACTAAAGCTACTATTACATGAAATGTTATGAGACCAGGAAGTAAGTTAGTGGAAACTACTATAGATCCTACCCAAGCCTGAAAAAATACTAATATTATTGATAGAAGTGATAGAATAAATAATCTTGTGTTGAATGGCTTAATATTAATAGATGATATAAAAATAAAAATTAAGGAAAAACCAACTATAGCACCAATAAGTCTATTTATATACTCAGTCCATGTCTTAAATACATTAAATTCTTCAGCTTCTTTTATACTTGGGTCGTTAATTATTTTATCAGCTGTTTCATTTAAACCCATAGCACTTAAAACTTTGGAAAGTCTTCTGTTTTTTTCAACTCTGCCTTTTACAAAGCTTTCTTTATAATTCTCTGGCAATTGAGAAACGGAAGTTGGTGGAATATACATACCAAAACACTTTGGCCAATCTGGGCAACCCATACCCGATCCTGTACATCTTACTACTCCCCCTGCAAGTATTAGGAGATAAAGAAGTACTAAACTTATTTTTGTTAGGCTTTTGTAATTAGATCCTAAAAAACTGAACATTGTATTTACCTGTGTTCATCTTCAGGCATATTAGATTCTTTCGTTGAGGAAAGAGGAATATGCTGAGGAATAAAATCATCCTTGGCTCCAGGCTTACTATAATCGTATGGCCATCTAGATACAGTAGGTATTTTTCCTGGCCAATTACCATGACCTGGTTCAATAGGAGTTGTCCACTCTATTGTATTAGATTTCCAAGGATTAGCAGACGCTTTTCTACCTCTATACATTGAATAGAAGAAATTAAATAAAAAGATAAATTGAGCTATAAAAGTTAAAATTGCAGCAAAACTTACAAAAGTATTTAAATCAATAAATGATTCAATTCTTCCTGTTTCAAAATTAGTAAATGAATAATATCTTCTAGGAAACCCAGCTATTCCAATATAGTGTAATGGAAAGAAAACAAGATAAGCACCAATAAAGGTAATCCAAAAATGGACATAACCTAAAGTGCTATTCATCATTCTTCCAAACATTTTAGGGAACCAGTGATATACACCAGCAAATAGTCCAAAGAATGAAGCACTACCCATAACAATATGAAAATGAGCAACAACGAAATATGTGTCATGTAAATTAATATCAACAACAGAGTTACCTAAAAATAATCCAGTTAATCCACCAGAAATGAAGAATGAAACCAAACCAATTGAAAATAACATAGCAGGAGTAAAAATTATATTTCCTCTCCATAGTGTTGCTATATAATTAAATGCTTTAATCGCAGATGGTACAGCAATTATAAGTGTCAATATTGTAAAAACAGATCCTAAAAAAGGGTTCATTCCAGATATAAACATGTGGTGAGCCCAAACAACAAATGATAATACTCCAATACCAAATATAGAGTATACCATAGCTCTATATCCGAATATTGGTTTTCTTGAACAAGTAGCTATAATTTCGGATGTTATACCTAGAGAAGGTAAAATAACAATATAAACCTCAGGATGACCTAAGAACCAAAAAAGGTGTTGGAATAGGATTGCACTACCTCCTTGATTTGATAAAGCTTCACCAGCAATATAAATATCAGATAAATAGAAACTCGTTCCAAATGAACGATCCATTATAAGAAGCAAGGCTGCAGATAGAAGTACAGGGAATGATAAAACACCTAAGATAGCAGTTACAAAGAATGCCCAAATAGTAAGAGGCATCCTAAAGAATGTCATTCCTTCAGTTCTTAAATTAATAACTGTAGTTATATAGTTTAATGCACCAAGTAATGCAGATACAATAAATAATGACATTGATACTAGCCATAGAGTCATACCCATACCAGATCCGGATACTGCCTGAGGTAAAGCACTCAGAGGGGGATAAATAGTCCAACCACCACTTGCAGGGCCTCCTTCAACAAATATCGAAATAAACATTACTATACTTGAGAGAAAGAAAAACCAGTACGATAACATGTTTAAGAATCCACTAGCCATGTCTCTTGCGCCAATTTGAAGAGGTATAAGAAAATTACTAAATGTTCCACTTAAACCAGCTGTTAACACAAAGAATACCATAATAGTTCCATGCATGGTAATAAGAGCTAAATATACTTCTGGATCAATTTTACCTTGAGGAGTCAACCAATTTCCTATAATAGGACTTAATGCAGTAAGATCCATATCAGGAAATCCTAATTGGATTCTAAATAAGGATGACATTGCACCACCAATTATAGCCCAAAAAATACCAGTTATAAGAAACTGTTTAGCAATCATCTTATGATCTTCACTAAATATATATTTAGTGATAAAACTTTCCTCATGGTGATCATGATGGTGTTCTTCAACTTTAGTTTTTGGTTTACTTGTTATTGTTTTTGTAACTCCCATAATTAATCGTTTAATACGGCCAAATCCGTAGAATTGTTTTTAACAAAATTTGAATAATAATCTGGATTTTTTTCTATCCAAGATTTTTGAGAATTTTTCCATTTAATGTATTCCCATTCTTCAACTACTACAACAGTATGCTTCATAGAAAAATGCGCTCTTCCACAAATTTTATTACATACTATTTCATAATTAAAATTTTCATTTCCAGTTTCAGCTCTCATCTCCTCAGTAGTTTTAGAAGGAACAAACCACATCTGTGTAGGCATGCCTGGGACAGCATTCATTTGAGATCTCATGTAAGGTAAATAAACACTATGAATAACATCTCGTGCTCTAATCTTGAAAAGCACAGGCTTACCTTTTGGAATATGAATTTCTCTAGGCATAAAATCATCTAATGAGGATGAGTCTGAAAAATCTATACCAACAATATTATCAACGTCAATTAATTTGTAATTTGAGTTACCTAATTCATTATCAGGTCCTGGGTATCTAGATGCCCACGCAAACTGATATCCTACAACTTCAATTACTTCTGCATCCTCAGGCGGTGGCCCCATAATTTTATTCCATTTAACTAAACCCCAACCTATTAATCCAACTAATACAATTGCAGGAATTACAGTCCAAATAATTTCTAGTTTATGGTTTTCAGGATAAAAGTGAGCTTTTCTTGATTTATTAAATCTGTATTTATACCCGAAGTAAAACATAACAATTTGAGTCAATATAAATACAGTGAAGGTGATGGCAGTTGTTACCCAAAAAAGAACTTCAATTTCAGGTGCATGCTCAGATGCCATAGGAAGAAAATAATTATCAAATTGATCATAAGAATACCAGATGATCGCAACAAATGAAATGACTAGGAAAATAACACCAGATAATGCATTAAAATTATTATTTCCATCTTCAAAAGAATCTGAAATTCTTTTTTTAGCAACACTCAATATTTCTGTAGATCTAAAGAATAAAAATACTGCTGTCAGAGATAAAACTAGAATTAATCCTATTACTAAATTCATAGAGCAAATTTATATACCAAGTTGGAAATTTCCACCCATCAATTGATGAATTTTACAACCAAAAAATCTTTTGTTTAATTTGAAATTTCAAAATAAAAATTAAATATCGTGGTGTAAACTTTCATCTAACATTGGATGATTTTTTGCAACCAAAGGAAGTTTGGTTAGACCATGTAAAACAACAAATAAAAATGCAGATAAAAACACTAAAAGTAATCCAATTTCTAAAAATCCAAAGCCTCCATTTGACTTTAGAATACCAGGTGTTATCATTAAATAAAAGTCTATAAAGTGTCCGAATAAAACTACTGGACAAGCTATCTTTAAAAATCTAGTAAATCTTTTACTTGCTCTAGTCATTAAAAATAAAAATGGAAAGAAGAAATTTAGAATAAGGTTTACAATAAAGAAAGGAAAATAAATATCACTGTCAAGTCTCTCAACAAAATAGATTGTTTCTTCAGGAATATTTGCATAATAAATTAACAGGAATTGTGAGAACCATATATAAGTCCAAAAAACACTAAATGCAAAAACATATTTTCCTAAATCATGAAGAACACTATGATTTACAAAACTTAAGTACCCATTATCTCTTAAGATAATGATGATATAAGTAATTAGAGCGAGAGCAGATACCCACCAACTAGCAAATACATACCATCCAAACATTGTACTAAACCAGTGTGTATCTATTGATAGCACCCAATCCCAAGCAGCAACTGATTGCGTAAATGCATAAAATACAACGAATACTGTAGAAATTGTAAATAACTTTTGCCATGATTCCGTACCTCCCAATTTATCTTCTCGAGCAACATGCTTTAGTATTAGAGCATAGAAGAGATACCAAATTCCAAGAAAGAAAACCATCCTCCCAAGGAAAAAAGGTAAATTTAAATAAGCTTTTTTCCCATCAATAACATAGTCATATCGGGGATCTGATTTATCATATAAATATTCGTGAGTCCAATGAAATACGTCATGATTAGTAATTGCAAATATAACTAACATTAATACACTACCTGGTAATAACCATCTCCCTATTGCAAGAGGAACCCTTAATATTCCTGAAGACCATCCTGCTTGAGATACATATTGAATAGCGACAAAGAATATAGCTGAAATTGAAATACCAAGGAAGTAGACTACGTTTATCCATAAATTAGAATATAATCTATGATACCAATGAAATTCTGAATGACCAGAGTTGTAGGCACTACCAACAGCTTCAGATACTTCTTCATGACCATGTCCAGAATTTATCACCTGATATAATCCAATTAATGAAAGAATCAATCCTCCAATAAATAAGTAAAGTAAGTTCTTTTTTATGTTACTATTAAAATCAAAAATTTCTTTCATACTATTGTTTTTGAAGTGTTTGTACATACTTTACAATTTTCCATCTATCCTCAATTGAAATCTGCGATCCATGCCCCCACATTCTTCCTTTACCGTGAGTAATTACATGAAAAATGTGACCCTCAGATCTATCTTTTACAGCTCTTGAATTGTATGCTGTTACACCTTTATATACTTGTCCTACTAATCCATCTCCCATACCTTTTTCTCCGTGACAATGAATACAATATCTTTCATATAGAACCTTAGCCTCTTTCAAAACTTCATCAGATGATTCAATAGGGTTTTTTACTTTAGCAGCTAATTCAATACTATCTTTAGGTATTCTGTAAGGTAGATATGAACCTCTCCTAACAGTATTCTCAACTGGTTCCCTCATAGTCATACCATATGGGTTGTATGGGTTAGAGTTATAGAACTCACCATGACCATCATCAGGGTTAGAATCTAACCAACTCCCAATTTCTTCATCTTTCACTTGAGATAAAGGCTCATAAGGTACCGAATGATACATATTAGGAGCATATTCGACACCAGGATCGTCCTTCCTTGCTGAGCAAGAAGAGATAAGTATTGTCACTAAAATAAATTTTATAATATGTTTCATAAATCCATTATCTTATCATTAACTTCAGAAGCTCCACTAGTATTTAAAATTGTTTTAATTTTTTTTGAATCCATTTTATTATTATCAAGCTCAATAGCCATAACATGTTTATCATCTGTAGATCTTAAATCAAAGGTTTTTGGTATACCCCATGGTTTTAAATCACTTACTACAAAAAAAGTACCCACCATCCCAAATGCAGATAATAGAACTGTCATCTCAAAAGTAACAGGTATAAATACAGGTAAAGGGAGAAAGTCTTTACCTCCAATGATCATTGGCCAATCGATAGTCATCATACCTATCATCATTGTTAATGCTAAACATAGACCTAAGAAACCAAAACAAAATGCAGCAATAGACAATCTTGACCTCTTATATCCTAGTCTATTTTCAATACCATGTACAGGAAAAGGAGAGTAAACTTCATAAATATTAATGCCTTTGTCTTTAACTGAACTGATGGCATCAAGAAGAATATCTTCATCTTCATAAATTCCAACAATAAACTTTTTTCCTTTTTCGTCCATTATTTAATTTTTACTTTTTCACCTGTATGTTTTAAAATACTTTTTACCTCTGCCATATTTATTACTGGGAAAAATCTTGAGAACGCTAAAAATGCTGTAAAAAATAAACCGAAAGTAAATAAGTACATTCCCACATCATATATAGTAGGATAAAACATAGCCCAGCTTGATGGTAAGAAATCTCTATGTAATGAGGTTACGATAATAACAAATCTTTCAAACCACATACCAATATTTACAATAATTGATATAATAAATGTTGCAGCTATATTCGTTCGAATTTTTTTAAACCAGAATAATTGAGGTGAAATTACATTACATGTCATCATCGACCAATAAGCCCACCAATAAGGACCAGTCACTCTATTATAAAATGCGTATTGCTCATACTCTACTCCTGAATACCAAGCCATAAATAACTCAGTCAAATAAGCTATACCAACTATTGAACCAGTTACAATAATTACAATATTCATTAATTCTAAATGTTTGATCGTTATATAATCTTCTAGTTTGTAAACCTTTCTAGTTATAATTAATAGAGTTAAAACCATAGCAAAACCTGAAAAAATAGCTCCTGCTACAAAATAAGGGGGGAAAATAGTTGTGTGCCAGCCAGGAATGACTGAAGTGGCAAAATCCATAGATACTATAGTATGGACAGATAAAACTAGAGGAGTTGCAAGACCAGCAAGAACCAATGATACAGTTTCATATCTAGACCATGTCTTTGCAGCACCATCCCACCCAAAACTCAATGCTCCATAAATAACAGCAGAAATTTTTCTACCAGCTATTTTGGCTCTATCTCTTATAGTAGCAAAATCTGGAATTAATCCAATATACCAAAAAACAAGAGATACAGAAAAATAAGTTGTAATAGCGAATACATCCCACAATAAAGGACTTGCAAAATTAACCCAAAGTGATCCATATGTATTTGGTAATGGTAATACCCAAATTAAACCTATCCATAATCTTCCCATATGAAGTAATGGAAACATTGCAGCACATATTACAGCAAATATTGTCATAGCTTCGGCAGATCTATTAATCGCCATTCTCCACCTCTGTCTAAATAATAATAAAATAGCAGAGATTAATGTACCAGCATGTCCAATTCCTACCCACCATACAAAATTTGTAATATCCCAAGCCCACATTACTGTCTTATTTAGTCCCCACATTCCAATACCATCCCATAAGGTTCTATAAACTGCGTATGCACCAACAATAAGAGTTATATTTGAAATAATCATCGCAACATACCACATCCATGAAGGTTTTTCTTCAACCCTTATACATATATCATCAGATACATCCTTAATAGTCTTACCTCCAGTTATTAATGGCTTTCTTAACTTTGATTCTACATGCATTTTTTAAACATTTTTTTTATTTCTTACTTTTCTCAAGTACCAAACATTTGGACTAACTCTAATTTCATCAAGTACAGCATAAGCTCTCTCTTCTTTTAATTTTAGAGTTGCCTTATCAATCTTTTCAACTTTAAGTTTCTTTCTTATTTTACTATTCTTATCATTAACATCACCAAATGTTATTGCATTAGTAGAACATGCTGCTCCACAAGCCATTTTTACATCACCATCTTTCAAACTTCTTTTTTCTGATTTGGCTAAAAGTTTACCTTCTTGAATTTTTTGGACGCAGAAAGAACACTTTTCCATAACACCCCTAGATCTAACAGTAACATCAGGATTCAATACCATTTTACCAAGATCATTATTCATAGCAATGTTTTTATCAAACTGAGCATTATCATGATATTTGAACCAGTTAAATCTTCTTACTTTATAAGGGCAATTATTAGCACAGTATCTTGTTCCTATACACCTATTATAGGTCATTTGATTTAAACCTTCTGAACTGTGAGTTGTAGCAGCAACAGGACATACTGTTTCACAAGGTGCATTGTTACAATGTTGACACATCATTGGTTGGAAAGTAACATCAGGATTTTCAGCAGCAACTTCTAATCCTTGTAAATCTTCAACATCTGCATCACTTGAATAATATCTATCAATTCTAAGCCAAGCCATTTCTCTTCTGTTCAAAACTTCTTCCTTACCTACTACCGGCACATTATTTTCAACTTGACAAGCTATTACACAACTACCACATCCAGTACAAGCATTCAAGTCAATTGACATTACCCAATGGTGATTAGGATAATTATGTCCATCCCAAAGGGTTACTTCTTCCGGTTTTTTCTTACCTTGGCTGGTAGCAACTTTAAATTGATATTTACCAGCATAAACATCTTTCTTGTACTCATCTAAAGTAGTTTCTTGTATTACACTTTCTCTAGCCATAATAGTCTCATGAGTTTGAGTCTGAGCAATTCTGTAATCTTTTCCAGAATTTGAAATGGACACATTTTTGATTACTAAATTTTGATATTCATTAGATGAATCAATTAAACCAAATGCGTTAAAACCAACATTGTCACCAACAGGACCAGCCAATTCTCTCCCATACCCAAGAGCAAGACCCATGGTACCTTCAGCTTGACCAGGTTGAATAATTGCTGGAATTTCAAAATCAGCACCATTTATTGAAAGAGTCAATAAATTTGTTGTCATTGTTCCACTATCTGTTTTAATATTTAATTTACTAGCATCTTTAGGGTTCACTGATAAATAATTATCCCAACACACTTTTGAAATAGGATCAGGCATTTCTTGTAACCAAGGATTATTTGCTTGAATACCATCAGAGACAGTTAGGTTTTGATAAATATTTAATTCAAAACCTGATTCTTTATTATTATCAATTATTGATAATATTTCGGAATTTATTTTTGACAGAAACTTTCTAGAACTATTAGAAGCATTAATATTTCTTTTTTCATCAACAATAAATTCTGCAACACCATCATGTAACAACTTATCCCAAAAGATTTGGAATGGCTCATCTGAATTAGTTAATTTTTGTTTCTTTTTCCAATTATTTCTTATGAATGAGAAAAAATTATTTTTTTCTCCCGTCCATTTCAAAAATGAATCTTGATATTGTCTTGTATCAAATATGTTACTTATTGTTGGTTGAGTAAAGCTAAATGAATTTTCTAATGGCTCATGATCATTCCATGATTCAAGAAAGTGAGAATCTGGTGCAATAATATCACATTTAACAGAAGTTTCGTCAATTCTATCAGAGGTAGATATCTTAAGAGATACATTATCTAAATTTTCTTTTATCTTAGAAAATTTAAAATTGTCATAAACTGGATTACAATTCAGAAAAACTAATGATGAGACATTATTATTTGATATATCATTTATAAATTGACTAAACTGTTTATCATCACCCTTCCTAATATTATAAGATCTATTAATATCAATTGTATTACCATAATTATCTAATAGATCATTAATTAAATTAACAAGAAGTTGAACAGATTTGTTATTGGAGTCTGAAATAATAATAGATTTTCCTTTATTCTGTATGAGCTCATCAGCAATATCATTTAATTTATCATATTTGATTTCAGTATTTACATCAATTAAACCAGTAAAAGATATTTTACTTAATTTCTTAGATAATATGTTGTATAATTCCGCAATATAAAGCGGAGAATGATGTGATTTAATAGGGACTCTATGATCTGCATTAGCTCCTGTTAAAGATAGATTAGATTCAAATGAATATAGCCTAGACATTTCTCTGTTATCTTTATTAACAACTCTCCTTTCAGTGAACTGTTTATTAAATAAATTATGATTAAACGAACTTCCTAAAAAGTCATACCCAAATGAAACAATTGTTTTTGCCTTAGAAAAATCATAAAAAGGCAATTTTCTTTTACCATAGTATTCAAGATTTGCATCTAACATACCGTTATATGATATATTATCATATTGTATATGTTTAGCATTATATTTTTCACAAAATTTATTAATTACTTCTAAAGTAGATGGGCTATTGATAGTGTAACTAACTACATATTTCTTTTTATTTAATTGAGATAACTTTTCAATAACAAACTTGTCAACATCAGACCACGATGATTCTCTTTTATTTAATAATGGAGAAGTTAATCTTTGTTTATCATAGAGAGACAATACCGAAGATTCAACCTGAGAGGAAGTACAACCTGCACTTACTTTGGAAAATTTATTACCATCAATCTTTATGGGTCTACCTTCCCTAGTTTTAACAACAACACTACAATAATCACTACCCATTACATAAGTTGATGCATAATAATTTGCTAAAGATGGATCTAAATCTTGAGGTTTCTCAACATGAGGTATAGCATATTTTACTGGCGCTTCACATGCAACAGTAGAAACTGCAGCAATTCCAAAACCCATCATCTTCAAAAAGTCTCTTCTTGAATTATCAGATGATCCTTTGATTGGAAGGTATTCAGGAAATTCATTTTGAGCATTCTTTACAAATGAAGGTTCATTTTTAAGTTGCTCAATCCCTTTCCAATATGTTTTTTTCCCCTTACTCATAATTAATAGTGACATTTTGAACATTCAAGTCCACCAATATCTTCAACTGTCATTGGTTTCTTAGATGAACTATTATGTAATTCTACAAGTTTTTTATAATAATCATTACCTTTTGAACTTACTTCGGTTTCTCTATGACAGTTAATACACCATCCCATTGTAAGTTCTGAATATTGATATACCACATCCATCTCCTCTATAGGTCCATGACATGTAGCGCAATCTAACCCTCCAACAGCTACGTGTTGTTTATGATTAAAGTATGCAAGATCAGGTAGATTGTGAACCCTAACCCACTCTATAGGTCTATTCTCTTCATAAGCAGTTAATATTTTTTGAATTTCAGGCTTATCTGTTTCTATTGCATTGTGGCAATTCATACAGATGTTTACTGAAGGGATATTTGCAGATTTTGAAATATTCACTCCAGTGTGACAATAATTACAATCAATTTCATATTGACCCGCATGAACTTTATGAGAAAATGCAATAGGTTGAGTTGGTTGATAATTTTGTTGAATACCTACTGTATATAATCCATCTATACATGACTTTACAAATATTCCAATAAATAAAAATGAAGCAATACCAACAACTCTGTTACTCTTAACAAATTCTTTAATATTAAATCCACTATCAACTATTTCTTTATCATCATCATCAAGTAGCTTACCTTTTAACTGATTGTCCTGAAGAAGGACATATTTTTTAGATAGATTAGTGAATCTAAATAATATAAAAATTATAACTAAGAGCAAAAAGAGATTAAGTCCAAGAGATAGATAAAAATTATTTGAATTAATAGATGAATCTACCGCTTGACCAGAAGCATCAGAAACATCTGCAACAACAACTTGAACTTCCTTAGTTGACTCATCCTTAATATAAGTTAGAATTGCATTTAACTCTTCATCAGAAAAATCAAATGAAGTCATCAATGTTTTATTATATTCATTGTATAAATTAACAGCATACTCATCTCCACTTTTAATAACCTTTTGTGAATTCTTAATAAAGGCATATATCCACTCTTCTGACTGCCTTTCATGAACATCCCTCAAAGCTGGACCGATTACTACTTCATTAATTGCATGACATACGGTACAATTACCTTTAAATAAAGATTCTCCATTTTTAACTATTGATGGATCAAATGATGGGCTGCTATCATCTTGAGCATTTAGATCAAAAGAAAAAGAAAGGAAAAAAGATAAAAAAATTGTACCAAAAAATTGGGGAAATTTATGACCAAGAAAAGTCAATAGTTTAGTTGATTTAGTTTGCATTTAAGCATTAAGTTTTAAAACTCAGACAAATGTAACATCCGAAAAATTAACTTCAAAAAATTATTATAATATGTTTTAATTTAGAATTAGTCTAAATAATTAATTAATAAGAATTGGTTTCTAAATCTTTTTCTTTTATAATTCTTCTAAGAATTTTTCCAACATTTGATTTAGGTAATTCATCAGTAAAACCAATATGCTTAGGACATTTATAGTTAGTTAATTTTTCTCTACAAAATGCTTTTATCTCATCTTCAGTGAGAGTATCATCTTTCTTAACAATGACAGCTTTCACAGCCTCAGTGGTTTTTTTATCAGGAACCCCAATAACTCCCACCTCCAATACTTTTGGATGAGATGATATAACATGCTCTACTTCATTAGGAAAAACGTTAAATCCTGAAACTAAAACCATTTCTTTTTTTCTATCAACAATTTTAATAAAGCCATCATCATCAATTACTCCTATGTCTCCTGTATGCAACCAACCGTCTTTAATAATTTCTTTTGTGTCACTTTCTCTTTCCCAATACCCTTCCATTACCTGAGGTCCATAAACACAAATTTCTCCTCTTTCACCATGAGGAACTTCTTTTCCTGCATCATCAATAAATTTGACATCAGTTTGGGGAATTGGTAACCCAATAGTACCAATCTTATTTGTTCCGTCCAATGGATTAATTGTCACAACTGGTGAAGTTTCTGTTAATCCATAACCCTCAACCAAAGGACAACCCGTAACCGATTTCCATTTATTTGCAACAATATCTTGGACAGCCATTCCACCTCCAAATGCCACTTTTAAATTATTAAAGTCCAAATTTGAAAATTTTGAGTTATTTAGCAATCCATTAAAGAGTGTATTTACGCCAGTAATAATAGAAAAATTATACTTTGATAATTCTTTAATAAAACCATCCATATCTCTTGGATTAGTAATGAGTATATTTCTTGCTCCATACTTAAACATAACTAAAGCATTACATACTAAAGCGAAAATATGATATAGTGGTAATGCTGTAATCACAATTTCTTTCTTTTCTTCTAACATAATATCCATCCAAGATGAAACTTGAATTACATTAGATATAACATTTTTATGAGATAACATAGCACCTTTTGACACACCTGTTGTTCCACCTGTATACTGAAGAAAAGCTATATCATTTGACTCAACCTCAACTTGATTATATGTGTATGATTTACCCTTAGATATTGCATCCTTAAAAGTATAAAAATTATCAATAGAATAACTTGGTACCATTTTCTTAACATACTTTACCACAAAGTTCACAAGTGTGCCCTTCAAAACACCAAGCATATCTCCCATGTCGGAGATTATCACGTGTTCTATATTAGTATCTTTTATTACTTTCTCTAGGTTATAAGCAAAATTTGACAGAATAAATATTGCCTTACATCCAGAATCTTTGAATTGATGTTTCATCTCATCTGGAGTATACAGAGGATTTGTATTTACTACTATAATACCAGACCTTATTGCTCCAAATAATACTACTGGATACTGAAGAACATTTGGGGATTGAATAGCTATCCTGTCCCCCTTCTTGAGTTTTAGTTCTTGTGTTAAAAAGTTTGAGAAGTTCTTTGAAAGCTCATCAAGTTCTTTGTAGGTTATTGACTTACCCATATTTTCGAAAGCTATTTCATTGGAGTATTTTGCAAAACCTTCTTCAAACAAGTCAACAAATGAGTTATATTGATTAAAATCAACATCATTGATAACACCAGATGGGTATTTTTTAGTCCAGATTTTTTTCATTTTAATTTTTTAAAGGATTAGTTAAGTTAGTTTAATTTAAAAAAAAATAAATGATAAAAAAAGAAAGGGGACATCTTCGTAAGATATCCCCAATAAACAACATTAACCCAAAAATGATTGAAGGAATTTATTCATTTTGCGGACTAATCACACATAATGGTTAATAATTTTTAATGTTTTAGGTATAATTTTAAAAGAATTTAATTTAAATTGGATAAAATTGAATTTTTTATAAAAAACAACACCAAAAATGAAAGTAAATTATCAAATTGATAATATAGATCTTAAAATACTTAATATATTATCAAAAAACGCTAAAATGCCCTATACCGAGGTAGCCAAGAAAGTATTTGTATCTGGAGGTACAGTGCACGTAAGAATGAGAAAGCTTGAAAAGATGGGGATTGTCAGAGGAACTAAGTTAGATATCGATTATACTAAATTAGGCTATAATATTTCTTGTTACATGGGGGTATATCTTGAAAAAAGTTTCTTATATAAAGATGCCGTTAAAGCACTAAGAAATATTCCTGAAGTTGTAGAGATTCATGCTATCACTGGTCAATACACTATATTTATAAAAATACTATGTAAAGACACTCCACATTTTAGAGAAATTTTAGATTCTAAAATCCATAAAGTTAAGGGAATTACAAGGACTGAATCTTTCATGTCAATTGA
>CEUN01091922.1_pt1 | contig 42564 bp, 45 predicted proteins | sample 361501 | NCBI WGS metagenome assembly CEUN01 (sample SAMEA2622801, study PRJEB7988) | marine metagenome | biome: marine biome (ENVO:00000447); feature: marine epipelagic mixed layer (ENVO:xxxxxxxxx); material: "saline water (ENVO:00002010), including plankton (ENVO:xxxxxxxx)" | depth 120 m | reverse complement strand
GCGAGGTCACCTTTTACCGCTGGCGCAAGGAGTACGGCGGTCAGCTCCGTCGGCCGTCGCATCGACGGAACCTGCAGGCAGACCGGCGGCTGTTGCAGCATCCTGCACAGTCGTCTCGATGACGGTCGGATCTGCCAGATCAACAGCCTCTCCAGCAATTTCGCCAGCGGTGCCCAAATTCTTTGGTCTGGATGTCATCGGAGTCCGGCGGACAGGCACACCGCACGCCGACGTCGACGAAATGCACAGGCCTGAAGATCTCCATACGCTTCTCCCGCGCGCTGATTTCATCGTGCTGACCGCCCCGCCCAACCCGGCCACCGAGCGTCTGTTTGGCGCGCAGGGGTTTGCACTGATGAAACCTGGTGTGGGATTTGTCCTCTACAGCCGGTCCAAACTGGTCGACTACGAAGCTCTATGTCGTGCGCTCGAAGCCGGCCGCATCAGCGCAATCGTCGATGTCTTTGATGAGGAACCCCTGCCTGCTTCGTCGCCCCTGTGGCAGACGCCCAACCTGCTGATCACGCCTCATGCGTCATCCAACGATCCCGCGCACCACGCTCCACGCAGCCTCGATCTCCTATTTGAAAACCTCGGGCGGATGTTTCAGGGTAAGGAGCTCAACAACATCGTCGATCTGGAGCAGCTTTATTGAGGTGGTGAAGGACGAGAGAGCACGAAGGTGCCCGCGCCGATCAGGGCGATGGCCTGGACGATCAGCACGGTTGTCCCGACCTCCAGGGCGACGGACAGGGCAAACACCGCAACCATCGAAAGTGCGCTGACGATTTTGACCCGTTCGCTGATCGCGCCGTGCTTCCGCCAGTCATCGATGATCGGGCCGAAGGTTTGGTGTGTCAGCAGCCAGGTGTGCAGCCGGTCCGATGAACGGGCAAAGGCAAACGCGGCCACCAGCAGGAAGGGTGTGGTGGGGAGCAACGGTAGCGCCACGCCCAGCGCGGCCAGCGCCAGCGCCAGGAAACCAACGGTAAGCCACAGAGCTCGCGCGGGGGTCATCGACGGTCAGCCCCGGAGAAGGCGGCGATGGCTTCGAGATTCTTCTTTGGGTCGGTCGTCACGCCGAGAAACCGGCCGTTGGGAAGCACAGTTCCGGCGGAATGATCAGCGAAGACGATCGAGACGCCTTTGGACTCCAGGGCCTCGCGGTGCTCCTCATAGAACGGCGAGCGGGCCAGGGCGCCAAGGTTCATGGCCCCGATGTCGTGGCGGAACCCGGGCAGGGTCAGTTCCTGTGTGCGAATGGCCCCGCCGGGTTGATCGTTGCGCTCTAGCACGAGCACCTGCAAACCGACCTTTGAGAGCGTCAGCGCCGCGCCCGGAGCGTTGATACCCGCGCCGATGATGATGAAATCGGGATCGCCTCTGCCGTGCGTCATGGTCCCTCCGTACAACCGCCCGCGACCGTCCATGCGTGTGATCATGCGCACAGTCCGATCGCCTTGAAAGGCAATTCGGGCACCGAGTCTCGTGTTGGGGCGCCCTGGGAGTGACCGCCGTCACAGGCCTTCCCGGTCTTGTGACGGCGTTTTTCGTTTTACATGCCGATTGTCGACATCGCGGGCTGGTCGTTGGTGTGGCAGTGCACACCGCCGCCTGACGCCCAGGAACTCAGCATCTCCACGACATAGACATCACGGCCGGGGAAGTACTCCTCGATCCGCGCCTTGGCTGCGGCATCCGTTTCCGGGTTGTCGAAGCCGACGGTGATGACAAAGCCGTTGCCGACCAGCCAGTTCATGTAGTTGGTGTCGAAGGTGTGGCCCTGGTATCGCGAAGTGCCTTCGATCGGTTCGCGGATCACGGTAAGACCGGCCGCCTCGATCGTGGCGGCGGCGTTGTCCAGAATCTCAGCATTGCGGTCGTTTGCACCGGCACACTGGGCTTGGCCTATGCAGTCGGCGACAACAACAGTGGTCTCGTTGATGAAACGCGCGATGCCGTCGATGTGACCGTTGGTCAGGTCGCCTTCGGGCACGCCTTCGATGAAAACCACCTTGGAAACACCGAAGTGGCGCTTCAGGTCGGCCTCAGCTTCTTCCATCGTGTAATTGCGGTTACGGCGGGGGTCGCCGATGACGCTCCAGTTCAGCAGCACGGTGTTGACGCCGTTGAATTCGAGGTTGCCGCGTTCGTGCACAATATCGATGTGGTCAACAGGCAGACCTACGGCCTCGGCGACTTCGTTCGGAACCCGGTTGTCGGCGGCGTAGGGAATGTTCGGGCCAAAGGCACCGCCCCAGGCGTCGAACTCCCAGTTCTGGACGCGCATTTCGCCGTCGGCCACAACATAGACAGGACCGTTATCGCGCATCCAGGCGCTGTCGCTCTCGATGTGATGCCAGATGATGTTGGGGTCATCGGGATCACCGCCGGCCCGCCCGATGGCGCGGCGGGCGTCGCTTTGGATGCTGCCGGACGCAAACAGGATGTTGAGCTTCTGGTAGCGCGCGATGATCACGGAGATTTCCGCGAATGCTCCTTCGTGCTGCTTCTCATAGCGCCCAGGCCACTGCAGCCAGGTCGCTTCCTGAGGCTCCCACTCGGCGGGAACACGGATGGTGGCGGCATCGGTTGATGCGCTGGCAAGGGCGGGACTCATAAGGGCTCCACAAAGCAGGGCGGCGGATCGGCTGAACTGCCGCCGGGACAGAGGCAATGACTTGGACATGGCCTGTTTCCTCGGTTGGTGTTGACCTTCATTCATCGAGAGAATTGATGAGTATTGGGCCGGTTCCCAACAAGATGAGTGCGCCAGGGCTGACTTTCCAACGCGAAGTCTATGGCCTATGGATTAATACGGCTCATGGATGACGACGGGACGTCCGCTCTAATGCGGCGGCCTCGAGAGCACAGTCTTCCATGGTGATGTGGTGCATCAGGCGGCGGTGCCCGTGGTAGTCGTTAACCGCGCAGTGCCATGTGGAGCGGTTGTCCCAGAGGGCCAGGGTGCCGGGTTCCCAGTGCAGTCGGAAGACGTTCTCCGGTCGGGTTTCGACCTCGCGCAGATAGCGCAGCAAGGGTGCTGATTCGTCCTCGGTCCAGCCTTCGAATCGCAGGGCGAAGTGATCGTTCACATAGAGTGCCCTGCGGCCGGAGACGGGATGGCGGATGACGACGGTGTGGATCGCTTCCTGGGTTGCGGCTGCTGCATTCTTGTAACGGGCTTCGTTCTCGTCGCGATCGGCCGCGATGGCGGCGGCACCGAAGATGTGACTGCTGGAATGGACGGGCTGCATCGTTTCAAGCGTGGCCTTCAGGCCGTCCGACAGGCTGTCATACGCTGCATACATGCCGGCAAACAGGGTGTCGCCGCCCAGCGGCGGCACTTCAAGCGCATAGATGGCTGAGCCCAGCGCGGGCTCGATGTCGTAGGACTGGTCGGTGTGCCATTCGTCACCGGTGTTTTTTGCGGTGCTCCGGCTCCTTCAGCACCTCGGCAATTTCGGGATAGCCGTCGACCGCCTTGAAGAACCGGTTGATGTTGATCGATGTCAGTGCTCGGGCAAGGTTGATGTGCTGTTCCGGCGTCAGGGACTGGTTGCGGAACACAAGCACGCCATGCTCGGCCAGCGCGTTGTTAAGCGCGTCGGCGATGTTGCTGCCGAGGCCTTCTGAAAGGTCGGGTCCTTCGATCTCGGCGCCGACACTGGGGCCACATGGCCTGATTTAAAAGGGTTGATTCATGATGTCTCCGCAGACAGTCAGGCCAGCAAGGCCTCGGCGACCTGCTTGGCGAAGTGGTGGGTGATGCGATCCCAGTGCGGCGAGAAGCGACCGCCGTCGAAGGCTGGTGACCGGCGGCTCTGTTGCAACTCTTCGACCAGCCAGATGTCCTCGTCGTTGAGTGTTCGGTAGGACTCGACGCACTCGGTTCTCTCGGTCTCGAACTCGGGCATCAGCGCATCGTGCGGCATGTAGAACTTGATGCGTTCCCGTGAACGACCGGGCCCGTCCGGCATGAGATGGAAGCAGGTCATGCGGTCGTTGGAAAAGACCAGAAGGAGGTTCGGGAAGAGGGCTAGATAAGTCAGCGTGCCGGCAGCTTCCTGCGAGAGGCCGGGCCAACCCGGCATGTTGCCGCCGTATCCGGCCCGAGCCTCGGCAACAGGCGCGCGGCCGACGCAGATGTTCCCGATGGTCTCATGATTGTAGGTCGCCATCGGTGTTGAGGCTTCAAGCGCCTTGTGGACCCACTTCACATGGTAGGAATCAATGAAGTTCTCAACAATGAGCTTCCAGTTCGCATCGATCACATAGTCGATGTTGTCGGTGTTGTGGCCTTCCCGGACAGCACCGTAGGGCGCGGCAGCGGCATCGAGGTGGCGAGTGTGTTCGGCGAAGTCGGGTGCCTTGCCGTCAATGTTGATCATGATGGCGTCGCCCCATATGGCGGAGCGAATCTCCTTCAGGGCAGGCGGATCGGCCTCGTGTGGTAAACCCTCGGCATCGCCGGGGCCCATGAAGTGTGGTCGCCGCAGCAGCTTTCCAGTCTTGTCGAACGTCCAGCAATGATAGGGGCAGGCAATGACACGTTTGTTCTTTGCAGGCTCGCGCACCAGACGCATGCCACGGTGAGGGCAGATGTTATGGAACACCCGCACGGCCTCGTCGTCACCACGGACCAGCAGGATCGACAGATCGCCGAACCACACCGGTGCCACATCGCCGGGATCGGGAATGTCGGAGGCAAAGCCGATACAGAACCAGGTGCGGGTGAACAGAAGCTCCCGCTCGAGGTCATAAAAGGCATCTGATGTGAAGGCGCTGTTGGGTAACCCACGGGCATTGGCTGTGTTGCTCAAGACTTGCTTGAGAGCCGTGATATCGGCGTTACAGAGACAGGTACGTGTTGCGCTCACGGAGATTGCTGTGTCTGGTGTCATTGGACAAAAACTTCTGCGGTTCACGTCTCGTGGATCGGCAACATGATGCATGACGGTCGGTCAGCATCATGGAATAGAGTCTGAGTCGCGACAACCGGTGTCTTGCCCTGTCCCATGGGCTCGCCAGTGTTCAGGTTGCGGTCGTAGCGGTTGAAGTTGCTTGAAGAGATTTCGACACGCAGGCGATGGCGCGGCTTCAGGACGTAGCTGGTCGACCAGACATCAATCTCCAGCTCGTAGACCACGTCCGGCTCCATCAGTTCCGAGCGATCAAGCCCGTTGCGGTAGCGGCAGCGCAAAATACCGTCCTGAACGAGATTGGCGCGACCGTCTTCGAAGACATCAACCAGCGCGACTGTGACATCGGTGTCGACCGCGCTGCTCGCGAAGTGCAAATGGGCGGTGATCGGTCCGGTCAGGTTGAGCCCGTCCGGAAAGGGCTCTGAGGTGTAGACCAGCACATCGGCGCGTGCCTCGATCGGCTGACGATCACCCATGCCACCGGCAAGGGCCCAGCAGTCGAGCTCCAGCGTTTCCGTGATGGGATCGGTGGGATCGTAGTCGAAGCTATCGGCCGCCTCGTCGTTTTTTGGGGCCTGCCACGACAGTGCGCCGCCCCCTGCCGCGGTGTTGGCCTTGCCGCCGCTGCGCAGATAGACCGGCGTCATGGTCGTGCCCGCCGGAGGCCAGGCCTCGGCGTCGCACCACGTGTCATTGCCCAACGTGTAGTAGCGGATCGGACCCTCAGCACCGAAACCGTTGTCCAGACCCATCAGGTAGCGGTCGAAGAAGGCGACATAGGCGTCCCAGCGCGCCGCCCCGGTGCCATCGGCCATGGGTAGGATGCCTGCGCGATGGTTGAGGTCAGGTGTGTTCTCATGGTCGCCGGGACCGATCAGCAGGTGCTGGTTGCCGCTTTGGGCATTGTTGGCGGCCATGTGGCGCCAGTCGGCGATGGTCGGGCCGAGATAGTTGTCGTACCAGCCGCCCCAGTGCAGAACCGGAATGGTGATACTGTCGTATCCTTCCAGCAGGGAGTGTTCCTCCCAGAATGTCGAGGGCAGCGGGTTGTTCATGAGCTCATCGAAGTAACTCGATGGGGCGCCTGCAGCTTGGGCCATGTCGGCCATGGGCAGATGCCAGTAGTCGAGTCCGGAGAGGTCTTGATAAGTCTGATCGGTCATGGAGATGGCCCAGGTGCCGACCGTGTTCAACTGCAGACAGCCGTGGCGCATCGTGGCCTTGTAGCGATCGAGGCTGATGTCGCCTGGTGCCACGCAAACAAGAGCTGGATGACCTGACACGGCACCGGCGTAGCTGGTGAAGCCGAAGTAGCTTTCGCCCCACATGCCGACCTTGCCGTCGGACCAGTCCTGCCCCGCGATCCAGTCGATCGTGTCATAGGCGTCGGGCACTTCGTTGGCCGCGAGATTGGGTTCAAACTCGCCTTCAGACGCCCACTTTCCGCGCACATCCTGGACAACAGCGGCGTAGCCCTGGCGAACCCAGTGATCAGCTATCACCGGCATGAAGCAATAGGGTTCCGTCTTGCCGTAGGGCATCCGTGTCAGAACGGTGGGAAAAGTGCCGTCGCCCGAGGGAAGATAGACATCCGTGGCAAGCAGCGTGCCGTCACGCATGGCGACCATCTGGTCCGACATCACCGGTCCGGTGGCGGCACGGTCGGTCAGGTTCGACGGGATCCGGTCGTAGGCTGCTACATCGTGCTTACCCTTTTGTGCAGCAAGGCCGCCGGCTTGTTCGCCATCCATGGAATTTTTCCTCCTGTTACCAGATCTGTTTCGGTGAATGTGGCTCCATCGCATTGGAAATGCCGTGCAGCGCACGGGTCCGTGCCTCGAGACCGGTCGAGAGTGTTTCCGCTAGAGTTAGCGCTGCCCGCAGTTCGGTCCCCGTGAAGTAGGTCAGATAACGGGCGGCAAGGTCGTCCTCGCCGGCCTCGAGCAGGATCGCGGCAGTGCGCAGGGTGGCATCCAGCTCGGTCATGAGGCGTTGCTCTGTGGCTTCCCAGATCTCGGTGACTTCGGGCAGATAGCGCTCGTGGTGCTGAGAAACGAGACAGAGCAGGCGCTTGAAGACCGCTGTGGCCGAACGGGTTGATTCGATGCCTTGCGGGACCTGGGACAGGGCGTCCGTGTTGCCTTCCGCCGCGTGTCGCATGTCGATGAAACGCGCGTCCTCACCGGAGGTGAGGTAGCGGTGCTGGCGATACTCCTCGGGCACGTCGGTCACGCCGATGAATACGGGAACGAAGGGTGCGGCGATGGACCCGATCTGGGTGTGCCAGAGATAACGCAGGGCGGCGTGTCGCGGGTGGTGCAGTGGCACAACCTGGCCGTAGCCGGCGGTGTCGCCCGTGAGCTGCTCGGTGCGGATCGCCCACATCATGTCGGTAAGTCCGATCTTCTCCGGCCGCACTGCGCGGCGGCGCATCTCGTCCTCTATCCAGGCGACGCCGTCCCAGCGCATCTTGCCGTCACCGTAGATCGCATTGGCGTTGAACGGCTCACCGCTCTCCGGTGACCACCAATCCTGCTCGACGCCCACCTCCACGAAGTTCGGCGCATAGAGAAATCCAGGATCGCCGGGCCGGTCGACCGGCACATCGCCGATGTATCCGGGGCGGGAGGCACGGATGTCGTCAGGCCCGACCCTTTCGGCGCACCACAGGCCGCGGCCGCCCGCATACTCGATCACAACCCAGGCTTCGTCCGGGTCAGCGATGAAGTGGGAGTTGCCGCCGTAGGTCGAGTAGCCGTAGCGCCCGATCAGGTCACCGATGATCTCGACACCCTCTCGCGCCGTGCGGGCGCGTTCAACCACTATGCGGGCAAGGTCGCTGTAGTTGGGACCCTTCTGATCCCGAGGTGTCATATCCTTCAGCTCCTGGCGCGAGGGCGACCAGATGTCGCGCACCGCGACGCCGTGTTCGTTGAGACCGCCGTTGGTCAGGGGTGCGGGAACACCGAGGTAGTAGCTGTAGCTGGTGCGGATGTGCCGTGCCGTCTCCGGCACCTGCGGAATCTCGCTGAGAATGCCCGGCATGTCGGCCTGGGGGGTGACACCGACCGTGATCGTGGCGCCGTCGTCGTGGCTGCGTCGCGGAATGATTTCGAGCCAGTGGCTTGAAGGTTCATCGCCGTAGCCAGCGATATGGGCAATGCCGTTGGCGGTGTGGTTCTTTCCGACGTAGATGGCGTAGCTCATGGCTGGTATCCTCAGTCGTTGTCGTCGGATGTGTCGGTGATGCGCGACTGAGCTTTTGTGAGCGACCATACGAAGTCGAGCTGCAGCATGCGGTCCCGGCTGTTCACGCCGGTCGACGGCAGGGCGTACCAGGCCGGATCGGGTGCGCCGACATGGCCGACTTCACGGCCGTCTTCGGTGACATCGAACACCGACAGCCGCACAACGTCCGGCGAGGACAGGGGATGGTCGGCCAGGCCGGCGCCGAACTCGAACTCGGCCGCCTCGTTGACCGGCGACGCAATGGTGGCCCGGCCGTGGCAGGTTATGCAGGAGGTGGTGCGTTGGAAGCTCGTCTCGAGCTCGGAGTTGGCCAGCAGGATCGGCACGCCATAGCTGTCGGTGTAGTCGATCTGGGTGCCGCGCAAGCGGTAGTTCTCGAAGGCCGTGCCACCAATACCCATGAGCCAGGTGGGGGCCTCGTTACAGTCATAGGGCGCCTGGGAACAGGCCGTGCTGTCGCTTGACGGGATCAGCCAACCCTCGTCGTGGGGACCGCGGCGGTAGGCGTTGTCGACATGTTCGAAGGTCGCCCACAGCCAGTTGGGCATGACCTTTGACGACATATGGAGGGACGTGAGCCCGTAGAGGTACCCCGTGCCGTCGTCGTCGCTGAAAATCGCCCACTTGTAGCGGTCCTTGACGGCTTCGGTGATGGCACGCCAGATCGCGTTGACCTCGACCGACTGGACGGGGAAGTCGACCTTCTCGTCGGCGTAGAAGAACGCAAGCTGGCCCTCGATGTTGTAGAGCTCGTTCATGCAGATGTAGTCGAACGTGGCCTGGTTCATCCGCACCTCTTAGTGCTGATGGCCGACGTCACCGGGCGGCAGGGGTTCTGCATCGCGGATCAGCTGCCGCTGGACCGGAATGCCGGTGCCGAGCACGCGGACCTTAACGATCGCCTGCTCGTCCCAGGGGCAGGGCGTCGCACCGTTGTCGAGGTAGACATCCTCCTGAATCACCCAGGACTCAAAGACCATCGGACTCTCATCACCGGGAAACCTGTCGGGATCGGCGGCCCGGGTTTCCAGATCTGCCGGTCTTCCTGTGCCTTTGCATGGCCCGAGAATACCAGCGACGCGGCCAGAGTATCAATCAGGGCGGCGGTCTTGAGGTGCATGGTGCTGGCTCCGTTCTTGGTGAGAGGGGCGTGCGTGCGACATCTTAGGATCAACGCCATGAAAAGAAGTAATCGTGTCGGTGCCAATCTCCGGCACCAGATATTGGGGTGTTTGCGATTGACCGCTAATCGCGGTCAGTTCATCGCGAATCGTGTGTTGTAGCAAGCACGGGATCGCTTCGCGGTGCGCGCTTAACACTCGACTCCGACCCTCCGGGAAGGCTATTCCTCGCCCGCATCAGGCGTGGGAGAGAAGCCATGCAAGATCGGGCAAAGGTTGTCATCATCGGCGGCGGTGTCGTGGGCTGTTCCATTCTGTTTCATCTGGCCAAGTACGGCTGGAAGGACAGTCTGCTGCTGGAACGTGACGAGCTGACGTCGGGTTCGTCCTGGCACGCTGCGGGCCAGATCCACACGATCTCGTCGGACCCCAATATCTCCCGTCTGCAGGGTTACACGATCAATCTCTACGAGGAGCTTGAAGAGCTCTCGGGCCAGTCTGTCGGGCTGCACAACACAGGCGGCTTCTATCTCGCCTCCAACGAGGTTTGGCACGACTACCTTAAGCGGGAGCGTTCCAAGGCGCGCTACATGGGGCTGGATCAGGAGTTCATCAGTGTCGAGGAGGCCGCGCGCCGCCATCCGCTGATCGACGCCAGCCGTTACATCGCTGCCCTTTGGGATCCGCTCGATGGCGACATCGATCCCTCCGGTGTGACCTACGCCTATGCCAAGGCGGCCAAGGCGCTGGGGGCGGCCTACCAGACCCACACGCCGGTGCTTGAGACCCACCATCGTTCCGACGGCACCTGGGATGTGGTGACCGAGAAGGGTAACGTGCACGCCGAATACATCGTAAATGCCGGTGGCCTTTGGGCGCGTGAGGTCGGCCACATGGCCGGGCTGCATCTGCCGGTCCAGCCTATGGAACATCACTACCTCATCACCGAGGACATTCCCGAAATCGTCGAGCGCGAGATACGCCTGCCGGCGGGTATCGACTACGAAGGCAACATGTACTTCCGCCAGGAGCGTAACGGCATGCTGCTGGGGACTTATGAGCCGTCGTCGACTCCGTGGAAGGTGGGCGGAACGCCGATGGACTTCGGGCATGAGCTGCTGCCACCCGATATCGACCGCATCGCCGAACGGCTCGAGCTGGGCTTCGAGCGGATTCCCGCCCTGGGCCGCGCCGGGATCAAGAACATGATCAACGGTCCCTTCACTTTCGGTCCCGACGGCAACCCCATGATCGGTCCCGTGCCGGGCAAGAGGAACTACTGGGTGGCCGTGGGCGTGATGGCGGGTTTCTGCCAGGCCGGCGGCGTGGGCCTGTGCATGGCCGAGTGGATGATCGACGGCGAGCCCTCGATCGATGTCTGGGCGATGGATGTGGCCCGCTTCGGCGACTTCGCGACCCCGGACTGGGGAACGGTGAAGAGTTCCGAGAACTACGAACGCCGTTTCGTGATGACCTTCCCCAACGAGACCCTGCCCAAGGGCCGGCGCCAGATGACCACCGCCCTCTACGACCGGCTCACAGCCAAGGGTGCCGTCTGGGGTCAGGCGTTCGGGCTGGAGAATGTGCTGTGGTTTGCCGACGGGCCCGAGGATGCCCATGAAGACCCGACCTTCCGCCGCAGCCGGGCCCATGACTATGTCGCGCGTGAGGTCGAAGCGGTGCGCAACGCGGTGGGCGCGGTCGAGGTCGCGAATTTCGCCAAGCACGAATTCAAGGGACCGGGTGCGCGGACGTTCCTGGATCACGTTCTGGCCGGCCGCATTCCGAAGCCCGGTCGCCTGGTGCTGACCCCGATGCTGACGCCCAAGGGCAAGCTCTATGGCGACCTCACGGTGGCCTGTCTGGCCGACGACCACTTCGTCCTGTTCGGCTCCGGTGCAATGCAGGGGGCGCACCGACGCTGGTTCGAGGCGCGTCTTCCGGAGACCGGCGTGGCCTATCGCAACCGCTCGAACGATATGCACGGGATCGCTCTTTCGGGGCCGAACTCGCGCGATCTTCTGGCGAAGATCACCCGCGAGCATGTCTCTGCCGAAGCGTTGAAGTTCCGCGACACCCGTCTGATGTTTGTAGGTGGCGTGCCGGTACACCTCAACCGGGTCTCGTTCTCTGGCGAGCTGGGTTACGAAATCTACACGGAGCCGCAGTATCTGCTGCGCCTCAGCGAGGCGATTGAAGACGCCGGCGCCGATCTCGGCCTGCGCTGGTATGGCGCCCGGGCTCTGATGAGCTTGCGTCTTGAAAAGAACTGGGGTGCCTGGACGCTCGATTTCCGGCCCGACTTCACTGCGGCCGAAAGCGGGCTCGATATCTTCATCGACTGGTCCAAGGACTTTGTCGGCAAGGAGGCCGCGCTCGCCGAAAAGGAAGAAGGCCCCTCCAAGAAGCTGATCACCATGGTGGTCGAAACCGACGATATCGACGTGTCCAACGACGAAGCCATCCTGAAGGATGGCGAGGCTGTGGGGCATGTCTCTTCAGGCGGCTATGCCCACCACGTCGGCAAATCTGTGGCTCTGGGGTACGTCCCGACCGATCTTGCCAACGCCGGCGCGAAGGTCGAGGTCGAAATCAACGGCACGATGTATGCGGCCGAAATCCTGGGCGAGCCGCTTTACGATTCCAACGGCGGCAGAATGCGGTCGTAGGTCTTTGTTTCAGCTCAGGGAGTTCTAGATATGGCGGGAACCGCACTTGTCGTCGGCGCCGGCGACATGGGGATGCGCATGGCCGAAGGCCTGCTCACACAAGGGAGGCTCGACCGGCTGGTGCTGACCAATGTCAACGCCGCCCGCCAGCGTGATCATGTTGCCATGCTCAATTCGGCCTACCTCTGCCGAATCGAGCTGGTTGAACTCGACGGCCGCGATCATGCGGCGGTCAGGAGCGTGATTGCAGAGACCGACCCTGATCTCATCATCCAGGCGGCTAGCCTGTTCGGACCGTGGTCGGTGATCGGCAGTGATCATCCCGTGATCAAGCACCTTTCGGCCGCTGGGATCGGCATTCAGCTTCCGAACCAGCTCCCGGTGCTGACCAATGTGATGCGCGCGGTGAAGGATCTGGGGCTGGCCTGCCCGGTGGCCAACATCTCGGCGCCTGACGTGACAGGCCCCGTTCTAGCAGCGCAGGATCTGGCGCCGACGGTTGGCCTGGGCAATGTCTCTATGCACCTGCTGCGTGCCCGTTCGGCCTGGCGGGCGCGGCGCGAGGCCGCAGGCGACGAACTGAGCGAGCTGCCGCTGATGCGGCTGATCGGTCACCACTGCCATGTCTATGGCGTTGTCCAGGCCCGCTTTCCTGAGAACGCCGATGAGTCGACACGCGTCTATCTAGGCGAAAACGGCGAGCGCGACGATCATCTGGCCTATGAAGGGGCGCCCTTCGCAGCCGGTCCGATCTACAACGTCCTGACGGGGATCTCCTCGCTGCCGACATTGTCGGCATTACTTCCGGACGGCCCGAGAACGCGCTTTTCAGCGCCGTCGCCGCTCGGCCTGCCGGGCGGATATCCGCTGGTTATCGAGGCGGGGTTCCTGGACTTCGACCTGCCGCCGGGTGTCAGCAGGGATGACGCCATCGTGTTCAACACCGCCATGGGCAGACTCGACGGCATCGAGAGGATCGATGCTGATGGCACCGCACATTTCACGGAAACGGCCCGTGGTCATGCCGCCAAGGTCGATCCGCGTCTGGCCGAGCCGCTCGACCCCCGAGACCTCGAGGCACGAACCAGGCTGCTGCTTGAGATCGTCGACGCCGCCCGTTGATCGCGCGGGTCAGAGCTGCTCGAGGCCCTTGCCGGTGGTTTCGATGTGGCAGAGTCAGGTGATGAGTGCACCGAGCAATGAGGTGCCAACGAGTATCCAGAGCAGGAGTTGCTCGCCGATGTCAGCGAGCAGGATCGGGAACAGGAATATGATGGTGACGGCGCCGATCTTGGCGAAGGAGGCGGCGAATCCGGCACCTTCGCCACGGACGGTTGTGGGGAAGAATTCACCGGCCAACAGATAGGTCTGGGCGTTGGGGCCCATGTTGGTCATGAAGTTGAAAAGCATGAATCCCGCGAAGATCAGGATGGTCGCCATGGTTCGGCGAGCCCGACTGACAGTGAGGCGATGAACAACACTGCGGCGCAACCGATGAAGCCGATGACCTGAAGCCGGATTCGCCCGAGGCGGTCAGCCAGCGGGACCGCGGCGAGGATGTCGACGATCAGCAGGATATCGAGGAAGGCCGGCCCTTGGTGGCGAGAACCTCGTTGCCGATCAGGTCGGCAAGCATGTTGGCGTGCTCCTTATTGTGGCCGAAGGATGTGGCGAGAACGAGTGGTGTGAAGATACCGATACCGTATGTTCCGAGGTCCTGCAGAAACCAGGGATGGCTGCGAGAATGGTAGCGCGACGATGACGTCTGTTGAAGAGGTCGCTGAAGCGTGAGCCGTCGCTATGACCGCGGAGTTGCGGATCGATCCCGTCGCGGACGAGTGTGATCTTTGTCGGATAAGGCGGTGACCGCTCCAGAAGTCGGAGGGCCGCCGTCTCGGCCGCATCCGTGCGTCCCTGTGCCAGGAGCCAGGGCGCACTTCCGGTGATGCGAAACCGGCCGATCAGGGGAAGGGCGCCACGGGTCATGAAGACGACCATGCCTTCGAAGAACTTGCCGGCAGCCGCGAGCGGCCAGATGCGCCACTGCATGCGGGTCATCGGTGCGCCGTCGACCCCGGTGCCATCGGCCCATCGTGGCGTCTCGTCGATGTAACCCTGAACGGTGCGCGTCACGAAAACCTCAGGCCGTCATGGCGTCGATGTCGTCGAGACCAAGTTCGATGCCGAATCCCGGCGCTTCGGAGGGGACAAGCCAGCCGTTCTTCGGGACCGCCATTCCGGGCGTCGGTCGCCAGCCTTCCTCGAGTGGCACATCACGCCCGGAATCGACCAGAAACTCCCCCCAGGTGCAGGCGATCATGCCTTGCGTGGCATGCTGGCCGAAGGCGTCGTTCATGCCGCCATGGAGCGAGACCTGAAGGCCTGCGCCATCGGCAATGTGACCGATCTTCTGGCAGGCCGTCAGCCCGCCGACCCAGCGAATGTCGGGCTGGAAGATATCCACCAGCCGCTTGGCGCCGGCTTCACCGAAGCTGAGGTGGCTGTACCAGCGTTCCCCTGTGGCGAGGGATTGCCAGGGCACCCGGCGGCGCATCTCCTCGAATCCCTCCATGTCCTCGGGAAACAGAAAGTCCTCGAGCCACTTGAGATGGTAGGGCCGCAGCCGTTCGGCGAGCCGGACCATAAAATCAACCTCGCTGACCGCCCAGCAGTCGAGCATCAGCTCCTTGTGGTCGCCGAGTTTGTCACGCGCCCTGGCAACGGTTGCTTCGATCTCCATGATCGCCTCGATGCCTCGGGCTTCGGCGAAAGGAGCCGTCACCTTCAGCGCCTGAAAGCCGCATTCCAGGATCCAGTCGATGTCATAGCCGGTGCCGTAGCAGAAGATGCGGTCACGCACCGGCCCGCCCATCAGCTCGTAGACCGGGCGCCGTAGCAGCTTGCCCTTGAGGTCCCAGAGCGCGAGGTCGATCGCACTGATCGCACGCCCGGCAATCCCGCCACCACCGTGAATGCCGGTCTGGCGCACCATGAGATCCCACATACGTTCGGTTGCGAGCGCGTTGTTGCCGACCAGGAGTGGCGCGAACATGTCGTTGATCACGGGCACGACGGGTGCGGCGAGGTCAGTCATACCCATGCCCCAGGTGCCGTCGTCGGCAAAGGCAAGGCAGACCAGCGGCGGCCAGGGCAGATCGTGATAGCTGCCGTGGCCGGTGAACTCGCGGTGACGCCCGAAGGCGTTACCGCTGTCGGAGATATCCGGAGCCTTGCCGCGCTGTGATGTGGCGCGATCTAAGGCGCATCCCGGCTTGAGCGGTGCTGCAACAATACGGTCGATGTTCATGGTGCCTTCCGTCCGCAACGGGTCATCGTCAGGACCATAAACGGCATGCGCGGGACCGCAACCGGCCGTCGTTGCGGCAGATCAGATGATAGGTCAGACTGTGAACATGTCCGGAAAGCGCATCACGTACTCGTTGAGCCGCTGGGCACTCGCCACATGGTTCGCAGTGGTCCTCGCCCTTCCGTCGCAGGCCGATTACGACTGGGGCCTGCCAGATTGGCTCGATCCGCCGCCCGTTCCCGCCGACAATCCCGTGACCGAAGAAAAGGTTGCCTTGGGCCAGCGCCTGTTCTTTGAACTCGACCTTTCTGGCCCTCGCTACATGTCGTGTGCCACGTGTCATGAGCCGGCCATGGGCTTCTCGGATGGCCGGGAAACCCCGGTGGGCGTGACAGGAGAGTTTCATTCGCGCAACTCCATGGGCCTGTTGAACGTCGCCTATCAGGGCGTGCTGACTTGGGCTGACCCCGAGCTGGAGACGCTGGAGGAGCAGGTCCGAGTCCCGCTTTTCGGCATCAACCCGATCGAGATGAACGTGGCGGGAAACGAGGAAAGTGTTCTCAACAACCTGCACTGCGATCCCGTCTATCCCGTGATGTTCGCCGCGGCGTTCCCCGAAGCAGACGGGGTGATCAACTACGATCTCGTGGCCAAGGCGCTGGCGACCTATGTCCGTGTGATGGTGTCGGCAACATCGCCCTACGACATGTATCGGTATGGCGGTGATGAGACGGCGGTTTCCGAGTTGGCCAAGCGAGGCGAAGAGCTTTTCATGAGTGATCGTCTCAACTGCAGCACCTGCCACACCGGCATTCACTTCACCGACGCGTCGCCGACACCGAGTTACCACAACACCGGGCTCTACAATGTCGACGGGGCAGGGGGTTTGCCCGAAGGCAACCAAGGCCTGTTCGAGCATTCCGGGGATGCCGCCGACATCGGCCGGTTCCGCACGCCGAGCCTGCGTAATGTCGCACTCACTGCGCCCTACATGCATGACGGTTCGCTGCCGGACCTGGACGCGGTGATTGATCACTATGCGGCAGGCGGTGAGGCTGCCAGGCTGGGTGACGCATCACCCCTGGTTTCTGAACACATCACCGGATTCGAGCTCACAGACGACGAGCGGACCGGCCTGATCGCCTTTCTTGAATCGCTCACCGACGAGCAGTTCCTCGCCGACGCGCGTTTCCAGACCCCGTTCCAGTAAGACCAGGCGGGGCCATCGAATCATGCAACGGCTGGGACTTGGCGCCATGATTGCCCTAGGCTGCGGTCTCTCGGAGACCGTCAACCAGTCGATGGCGCGGGCCGCGCTGTCGGACAGCTATGGGCCACAGGCGGGTCTGCTGGCGCAACTGATCGGTATCGCCGGCTCGACCGGCGCCAAGGTTCTGGTTGAGGGTGTGGATACAGCGGAACAGGCTGCTCGTGTCACCCAGGCCTCACTGGGCCAGGGCTATTTCTGGCACCGCCCGTTACCGGTCTCGGACCTGCCCTGACGTTGCGTCGTCCGGCTGCTTCTGGCTGCCAGCCGTAGACCGACCCCTTTTCCCAGCTCGCCACGAACTCCTCGATGGATGTGGTCCAGGTCTCGGTCATGTCCTCGTTGAAGTACTCGAAAATGATGCCGTCCGGCGCATGGAGTGAATAGATGACGGTTCCGCCATTCTCGCCGCCCCATTCGTCGTGCGGCAGGGCGTCGACCGGTGCGATCGCATAGTCCCCCGCCTTACGAACAATGCGTTTGGTTGTGCCGCCGGGCTGGAATTCATCGAGATGCTGCTCGCCTTCAAGCACCAGGGTCATGGTCGAGGCACGATGACGATGACGCCGGCAGTGCCCCTGATTCACGTAACGCAGCATCATATCGAGCCGTTGGCTTGGGAGGTCGTAGCCCAGAAGGCTGTAGTCGAACTCGACATGGAAGGCCGTGCAACTAGGATCGGTGACCCGGCGCCATTCCACCTTCTTCGGATCGTACTGACTGAACACAGCGGTCATGACTTACCCTCCGAAGGAATATTCCAGCATTCAAAGTAGGGCGGCGCAACGCGTTTCATCAAGCGTTCGGTTGTGGGTTTCGTGGCGCAGGATGCGATGTGGCATCATCGCACCAGGGGTTGCGGGAGAGGGTTTGATGCATTTGCAACGCAAGATCGGTGTGCTGGGTCTCACGATGATCGGCGTCGGTGGAGTGATCGGGTCGGGCTGGCTGTTCGCGCTGATGAACGCGGCGCAGCAGGCCGGTCCCGCCGCAATCCTTTCCTGGGCGATCTGCGGCGCCGCGATTCTGCTGATCGCACTCACCTATGCCGAGGTTTGTGCCCGGCTGCCGGTGGCCTGGGACGGCTGCCGTACTTCACGCATGGTCGCTTGGTGGCCGCTGCGATGGGCTGGACCGCATGGATTGGCTAGCTGACGAATGCGCCCATCGAAACGGCCGTGATGCTTCAACACCTGTCGGGTCCGCTGCCGTGGCTTGAGGACGCCACCGCGGGTCATGGCTTGAGTTATGCCGAAATCGCTTTTGCGATCGGACTTCTGTCTCTGATGGCCGTGATCAACGCTTTCGGCGTCGCGTTTTTCGCCCCGCTCAACAGCAGCCTGACGATCTTCAAGGTCCTGGTGCCGGTGGTGGTCGGAACGATCATCATGATCGACCGGTTCGAAGGCGCGAACTTCTCAGCGCAGCCGTCGTTCATACCTTACGGCTAGCAGGGTGTTTTGAGCGCCATCGCGACCGGTGGTGTACGCTTCGCTCTGATCGGATTCCGTCATGTCGTCGATATGGCCGGCGAGGTCAGCAATCCCAAAAGAACAATTCCTGCTGCCTTTGCACTTTCGGTGGTGATCTATGTCGTGCTGCAGGTCGCCTTCATTGGTGGCCTCGGCGATGAGACGCTGTCGAAGGGTTGGGCGGCACTTTCCAGCAACCACGGGTTGGGTCCGCTGGGGGCTCTGGCCGTCGCTCTGGGCATGGTCTGGCTTTCGGCTGTCATTCTGGCGAGAGCGGTAATTTCGCCGTTCGGCGGCGCTTTGATCTCGACCGGTTCCAACGCGCGTTTGACCCTGGGACTGGCGCACAACGGTTTCTTCCCGGATCTGCTGGCCAAGCTCTCGGACAAACGGGGGCCGCTTTCGGCCCTGGTTCTCAGCCTCGTTATCGGGGCGATTATGTTCGTGACCTTGCCGTTCAGCGAACTGGTCGCGCTCAACGGCGCAGCGCTGGTGTTCTCGCTGGCGGTGGGGCCGGTGACCCTTTTGAGCCTGCGGCGTCAGATCGGTGATGAGTTCGAGGGATTTCGCCTGCCGATGGTATGGACGCTGTGTGCTGTCGCCTTCGCGGTTTCGACCCTGATCATCTACTGGTCGGGCTGGGACACGGTGTGGCGGCTGGGCCTTGCACTGATCGTCGGTGCGTTGCTCTTTGCCTTGCGCCAGAAGGGTGGTCGCCAGGGGCCGCTGGACGCCCGCACCGCACTATGGCTGGGCCTTACATCGTGAGCATCTTCCTGCTGTCATGGCAGGGCAGCTTCGGCGGGACCGGCCTGATCCCGTTCGGCTGGGACATGGTGTTGGGCGTCATCCTGAGCGTGGCTTGCCTGTGGCTCGCAATGAAGGATTCCCTCGATGTCGAGCATGCGGCCGAACACCGCAGCCACGCGTTGGAGATCGACTGAGCGCGCAGGATGGCGAAGCGATGCCGGCGAGCGCTTCAGGTCGCGTAGGTGTTCTCGCCGTGACGGACGCTGTTGCCGGCGAGATAACCCTCGATGGCATGGCGCATGGCACCGAGATCACCACGGCCGAAATGGCCGGGATAGACGGCGGTCGCGGGCAGCGCCAGAAGACGCGTCATCGAGTCCCTGAAGGCAGGGCGGTCGGCGTCGTCGGTTCGCTCCTCGACCTCGCCGTCGTAGACATAGTCACCGTCCCACACGAGCGTTTCGCCGGCAAAAAGCACGCCGGTTGCCTCTTCGAAAAGTGCACAGGCCCCTGTTGTCACGCCGGGCAGGTGATGCACACGGAACTGACGGTCGTCGAGGTCGATGACGTCGCCGTCAGCCAGCAGGCGGGTCGGTTCCGAGGCTGGCATGACGTAGTCGTCGAGGCTGAAGCCTTCCCAGGGCGCGGCATCAAAAGCGCCTTGGAAGTACCATTCGGCAGCCGTGTTGTAGCGGTTGGGCTGGCGGATCCGGTGCGCGTCGTTGGCGTGAATCAGCCGCTCGTCGAACTGGTGCAGACCGCCGGCGTGGTCGTAGTAACCCAGTGACGCGAAGGCCATGATCGGCTTGGAGGTCACCGTTTCGAGGAACTGCCGCAGCGGCGCGACGCCGACGCCGGTCTCTACCAGCAGAGCCTTCTCGCTGCCCTCGACCAGCCACATGCTGCCGCCGCCGTACTCGTGAACGTGGGTTTCGCGCACGCGACGGACCCCATTGTCATCGGCATCCTCGATCGCGAACCAGTCGGTCCTGACGGGCAGGGGATCGGGCGTACTCATCGGGCCACCGCATAGCACTGGCGCCGCGGGCTGGCGCTGGTCCGGATCATCGGGCCGACCTTCGAGGCCATGGTCATGGAGTTGTATTGACCCCATTGCGGATAGATCTGCAGCTTGTGGCCACGACGGTCGAGCTCGGCCAGGGTTTCCCTCGGGAAGTGAGCCTCGACAGCCAGGCTGCCGGGATCCCATTCACGCGGGTAGAAGCTGCTGGGCAGATGATCTGTGTAGAAGCTGGGTGCGTCGAGTGCTTCCTGCAGGTTCATCCCGTGATGGACGTGGCGCAGGAAGGCATGCAGTGCCCATTGGTCCTGCTGATCGCCGCCGGGCGTGCCGAACACAAGATAGGGGTCATCCTTGTGAAGCGCCAGGGTTGGCGTGAGCGTGGTACGCGGACGTTTGCCAGGCTGCAGGCCGTTGGGGTGGTCATCATCGAGCCAGAACATCTGACCGCGGACGCTGACCGGAAAGCCCAGCCCGGGAACGGCCGGTGAGCCCGACAGCCAGCCGCCCGAAGGGGTGGCGGAGATCATGTTGCCCCAACAGTCGATGATGTCGAAATGACAGGTATCACCGTAACTCTCGGCCTGAAACTGAGTCATCGTCTGCCACGGCGGCGGCCCGCTCTCGTTGTCGACCGTCATCTGGTTGTGCGCCATGTTGGTCGAGCCGAGGCTGCGCAACCTGATCTCACCGCCGTAGCCGTCGACCGTGCCCGCGGCGAAATCCATGCTGGCTTCCGCACCGACCTGTTTGCGTCGTTCGGCGTTGTAGTCTTCCGACAACAGGCGATCGAGTGGGACGTCGACGAAGTTCGGATCGCCATAAAAGGCTTCGCGGTCCGCCAGTGCAAGCTTGCAGCACTCCTGGACCGTGTGAACGAAGTCTGCGCCGTTGGGGTCCATGGCGGCGATATCGAATCCCTTGAGCAGGGCGAGCTGCTGCAGGAACACCGGAGCCTGTGACCAGGGGCCGGCCTTGCACACGGTGTAGTCGCCATAGTCCAGGGTGATCGGCTCCTCGACCGGCGCTTGCCAGCCGGCGAGATCGTCGCCGGTGAGGTAACCGGCGTGGAGCTCACCCGTGGTGTCCATGACCGGCTGGCGCATGAAGTCGTCGATCGCCTCGGCCACAAAGCCCTCGTACCAGGCCTTCCGCGCCGCCTCTACCTGGGCCTCGCGGTCGCCACCGGCGGCTTCGGCTTCACGCACGACACGTTCGTAAGTGTCGGCCTGCATGGGCAGGCGGTAGAGGCTTCCGGCTTCCGGCGCTTCACCACTGGGAAGATAGGCTTCCGCCGAGGTCGGCCAGTACTCGGTCATGAAGGCGCTGCCCCGGCGCAGCACATCGGCCACGGTCGGAGTGAGCAGGAAACCCTCCCTTGCGGTCTGGATCGCCGGTTCCAGCACATCGCGGACCGTGAGGCTGCCGTAATCGTGCAACACGCGCATCCATGCGCCGAAGGTGCCGGGCACGACGACCGGCAGATGCCCAATGCCGGGCATGACATCGAGGCCCATGTCGCGCAGCGCCCCTGCGCTGATGGCGGACGGGGCGGTGCCCTGGCCGCAGACCACCTCGACCTTCTGGTTCCTCTGGCTCCAGAGCACGATGGGAACGTCCCCACCGGGGCCGTTCTGGTCCGGTTCCACGACATTCAGCACACAGCCCGCCGCAACCGCGGCATCAAAGGCGTTGCCACCCTTCTCCAGCATCGCCATGCCAGCCGCGCTGGCCTGCCAGTGTGTCGAAGCGACAGCGCCGAAGGTGCCAACGAGTTCGGGACGCGAGTGGAGCATGAAACCCTCCCTGAGCATTACGACTTGCCACTATAGAAGAGTCACAGCGACACGCCATAACTCCAATCCGGTGGCAGCGACCGGCGGCGCGTTTGGCATGAATCTCAGGCTGGAGAGGACTGCCTGTTCAGTCCGAAGCGCCTTCGGGTGCGTCCTGCAGAATGATGGGTCTGATGGCGTCGTGACGGGCCATGAGTGCCTCGCCGCCGGTCCGGTCCATGTCGCGTTCACGGGCAGAATCGGCCAGCGTCAGCGGGTGACCCTCCTCGACAAAACCAAGGTAAGGCGCGGCGAAATCGTAGCCGATGAGCTGCAATACCTCGGGACGGATGCCACGTGCTTTTTCGGGCGGGATCGAAAGGTACTGGTTCTCCTCCTGGCGCAGCCAGCCGAGGTTGTAGTGCAGCGCCATGCCGCGGCGGGCGCCGTTGGAGTGGTTGCCGCCGCCGCCGTGCAGGAAGTTCGAGGTGTAGATCAGCACCGATCCCGCCGGCATCACCGCGTTGATGATTTCGTCGTCCCGCGGCTCGCGGCTGTGGCTCCAGCGATGGCTGCCGGGCACGATCCGTGTACCGCCGTTTTCCTCAGTGAAGTCCTCGCACGCCCAGATTGTCCCAATGGTGGTGACGATCGCCGGGAAGCGCACCGGATAGATCTGGCCGTCGCGGTGCATGACCTGTTTCGCCTCACCCGGCTGCAGCTCGATGAGTGTGCCGACGTGCAGGTGGTAGCGGGCGCAGTGGGGCAACAGCATGGCATCGCACACGGCCATGACCGTGGGGTTCATGGCGAGGTCCTGGCACGCCTCGGATTTCGCGATCAGGTTGTTGATGCGTTTGGTCTTGCGCCCGGCGAAGTCGGTTTCGCCCAGCTTCACGGCGTCGAGATAGGGATCGAAGTCGGCATTCATCCGCGCCAGTGTTTCGGGATCAGCGAGTTCGTGCACGATGGCGTAGCCGTGCTCCTCGAGCCCCTCGACGATGGTTTCGGGTTGGGCGTCGCGCTCAAACTCGGGGCCGGGCATGTCGTGCTCCTGCTTGTCAGATTCGTTACCATTTCACCAGCGGGACGATTCCGGTGCAAGATCGTGCCGGTACGAGGTGATCGCCATGATTGTTCTTACACTCGGCGTCGCATTGCTGTTTGCGGCGATCCACATGTTCATCGGCCGGATGTCCGGACTGCACGGTGCGGAGCGCAGCGGCTGGCTGTCGTTCAGCGGTGGCGTGGCGATCACCTATGTTTTCCTGCATGTTTTGCCGGGCCTCACGATCCACAACGAGATTCTGGCCGAGGGCAACGAAGCGGTGGCTTTCATGGCCGACCACATCGTTTATTTTCTGGCGATGATCGGGCTGATCACCTTCTACGGCCTGGACCGCACCGTGGTGATCTCACGACAGGCCCAACGCGCCGCAGGGGCCGCCGATGTGCCCCACAACACGGTTTTCTGGATTCATATCGGCGCGTTTGCGATCTACAACTTCCTGATCGGTTATCTGCTGCTGAACCGGGAAGACCATTCGCTCTTTGCGCTGGGACTCTACGCCTTTGCCATGGGTGTTCATTTCCTGACCGGCGATTACGGCATGTGGGACCACCACAAGCATCTCTATCAGAGCAAGGTGCGTTGGATCGTCTCGGCCGCGTTGCTGGCGGGCTGGAGCACCGGTGCCATGGTGGAGCTGCACGATCCCACCATCAGCATCATTTTTGGCTTTCTGGCCGGCGGCGTGATCATGAACGTGATCAAGGAGGAGCTGCCGGAGGATCGTGAAAGCCGGTTCGGACCGTTCGCCCTGGGTGCGGCGTTCTATACGGTCATTGTTCTTTCTGAAGGCCTGATCTGATCGCGGTGCGGTAGATCGTTGTGTCCGGTGCCTGGTCGACGGCGTGGCCCTGCCAGGCTTCGCTGTCGGCGCGAAGAGTTTCACCGGCCACGAGGGTGGTGTCGAGGCTGTAACCTGTAGCGTCACAGGCGCCCTCCAGGACATGGAAGAAGATCACGCATTCTGTATGCACGAGGTCAAGCGAGCCTTCGCCGCCCCGGAGCACGTTGACCTTGGCGGTGACCATATCCTGGGCCGTCATGACATTGAAGTCGGTCAGCGGGCCGCCAAGCAGGGTGACATGGGTTGTCCAGCCACCGTCGAAGGTGACTGGATCAAACGGGCGTTCGAGGGTGGCATGACCGTGCACGCCGAAGTCGAGTGTCATGCCCGGACACTTCAGAACCATGATGATGCGCTTGCAGCCGGCGAAGTTTGAGAACACACCGTTGCTGTCGACGCTGGTCTGGCTGATGCGCCAGACCAGCGTGCCGTCGTCACGGTAGGCGTTGGTCACCTCGCGGGTCCCGCCCAATCCGTTCTTCCAGGGCGCCTCGTCATGGTCTTCGTGGCGGATCACGGTCGCGCGCATCGGCAATCTCCGGTTGTGGTGTTTTCTTGCATGGCTCCGGGGATCGCGTCACCATGCCTGATCTCGGGCAACGAAATCAGGGGCAGCATGGCCGACGAGCCGATCGATCTCAGCAAGGATGAATTTGTCGCGGGCGCCTATGGCCTGAAGACCGCCGATGACGCCGAGGCGTTCTACACGCTGTGGGCCGACGACTACGAAGGCCACATGGTGGGGGAGCTGGGATACTGCTCGCCACGGCTGGTGGCCGAGAGGCTGACAAAACACCTGAAGAACACCGACGCCGAGATCCTGGATGTGGGCTGTGGTACGGGACTGACCAGTGATCATCTGCATGAGCAGGGATTCGGGAACGTCGACGGCGTCGATCTGACCGAGGAGATGCTCGACAAGGCAGGCGGCCGCAACATCTACCGCAATCTGATCCAGGCCGATCTCACCAAACCCCTGGCGCTGCCCGACGCTTGCTACGACGGCATGGTGTCGTCGGGCACCTTCACCTGCGGCCATGTCGGGCCCGAGCCGTTCGACGAGCTGGTGCGTCTGCTGCGGCCCGGAGGTCTGATGTCGTTCTCGATCCACGTTGACATCTGGGAGCCCCAAGGTTTCATGGCGACGCTGGATAGGCTGGTGGATCAGGGCAAGCTGGTCCAGATCGAGTGCGAGCTCGACAAGTTTTTCGAACCGTTGGAACCCTCCGGCTGGTTCTTTGTCTTCGAGCGGTTGTGAGGAGAGAACACGATGCGGGTCAACATGCAGGGCAAGCCGGGGCGCTACAACGCGCCGTACTCGGGCGTGCCGACCTTTCTGCGCCAGGACTATTGCGACGACATCGAAACCATGGATGCCGATATCGCGATCCTGGGCGTGCCAACCGATGAAGGGTCGCCGTTCATGGCCGGCTCACGCTTTGCGCCGCGCAGCATCCGCGAGCACAGCCTGCGCTTCAGCCCTGAGGGCTACTACAACGTTCTGACCGACAAGAACTACCTGCTGTGGGAGACCGCTAACCGCCGGATGGTCGATGTCGGTGATACCGATGTGCTGGGCACGAGTATCGAACAGACCTTTGAGAACATCACCCATGATGTCGAGGCGATCCTGGACCGCGGCGCGATGCCGGTGATCATCGGCGGGGATCACGCGATCACCTATCCTATCGTGCGCGCCTTCAAGGAACCGATCCATGTGCTGCATTTCGATGCGCACATGGACTACCAGCCCTTTGTGCACGACTTGCGGTTCACCAATGGCCATGCCTTCCGGCACATCAAGCCGATGATGCATGTGATGTCGCTGACCCAGATCGGCATCCGAAGCCTGCGCAGTGCGATGCAGGAGTTCATCGACGCCCGTGCCGAAGGCAGCCGGATCGTCACCATGGATGAGATCTACAGCCGCGGGCCCGCCGGTTTCGTATTCGATACGCTGCCCAAGGGCGAAAAGGTCTATGTCTCCATCGACGTCGATGTCTTTGATATGCCGCTCATTCCCGGCTGTGTGTCGGCCGAGCCCGGCGGCATGACCTATCAGGAGCTGCGCGACATCCTGAATGCCATCGCCCAGCACATGGAGATCGTGGGCTTCGACTTTGTCGAGGTCAACCCGCAGCTTGATGTCGGCACCGGCATCACAAGCTACATCGGCGCCCACACCATCCTGGAGTTCTTGGGAGCGATCTGCGAGCAGCCCTGGTGGCACAAGCGCACGGGGCGCGGCTGACCTGAGCTAACTCCGGATCGTTGCGCGGCGCATGCGGCGGCGGAAACCCTGTCCGCCCTTGATCGCGGCAAGGTCATCTTCGAGCGCGATGTGCATGGTGCAGCGGTTGTCCCAGATCACCACATCACCGGGTGACCAGCGATAACGGCAGGTGAAGATGTCCTGAGTGGCGTGGCGCTCGAGGTGGTCGAGGATCATGGTGCTCTCCTCGTCGGTCATGCCCTCGATGCGGTGGCAGTAGCTCGGGCAGATCAGCAGCGATTCCTGGCCGGCCTCGGGATGGATGCGGACGAAGGGGTGCGCAGTGATCTGCTGCTCTGAGCCTTCCTTGTGCTGCATCTTCATGCCCTTGAAGTTCTGTGAATGGCGCGTCGGCTTGCCGGAATCGTGGATTGCGCGCAGCTCACGCAGGGTTTTTTTCATGCCGTCCGAGAGCATCTCCCAGGCCAGAGTCATGTTGGCAAAGAGCGTGTCGCCGCCTACGGGAGGAACCTCCAGGGCATACAACACGGCCCCGGCCGGCGGCTGCTCACGAAAGGTCATATCGGCGTGCCAGCGATGGCCGAAGTTGATGACCTCGTCGGGTTCCTTGACGATCTCGATCAGCTCGGGATGGCCTTCGATGCCGTGGACGAAGGGGTAGTCCTCAAGCTCGCCGAAGCGTCGTGCGAAGGCAACGTGTTCGTCCGGCGTCAGTTCCTGTTCGGGAAAGAACAGAACGTGATGTTCGAGATAAGCGTCATGAATTGTCGCCCAGCCAGCGTTGTCGAGCGGCTGTGCCAGATCGACGCCGAGAACCTCGGCACCGATCGCCGTGGCATAGGGACGTATCTGCGGACCAGACATGCTGTGGTCTCCTGATATCGGAGGACCATGCTACCCGAGATAGCGTCGACGAAAAGCCCTCAGGCGGTCTGTGTTTCGGCGTCTTCGGTCGTCACGGCCTTGGCGCGCCACGGCCGTGCTGCCAGCACCAGCACCACACCGAGGACTGCCGGGACGATCCAGGCCGGCCACTGCAGGACCGGCAGGACGACATTCAGCCAGAGATCGGGATCGATCTGCTTTTCGACAAGGGCGCCGAAGCCCACCAGGCTGTTGGGATCGATCGACGCCCAGATCTGGCCGGTCGTGTCGCCGCCCGCAAACACCAGGGGTCCTGCTGCTCCCAGCAACAACAATCCCCCCAGAACAAGCATGGTTCTGTTCATGGTCTTCTCCGTCACACCTACCCCAAAGATGGGCATCCGCGCCTGTGTCGCAAGCTTTGATGCCGAAGCCGTGATCGCGGCGCGAGGGCTTGTCTAATGACGCTGTGCTTGTAAGATCGCGGTGGGACAAGAGCAGGAGAGATCTGATAGCGCTCCTCGATCAACGCAATCCAGAGACCATGGGTGAGGTTCAGGCCTCCCGGCCGGTCTCGCCCGAGCAGGTGGGCAAGGACGCCATTGATGCTTATCAGCGGGACGGGGTGATCTGTCTGCGCGGCGCCGTGTCGGACGATTGGCTAGCGGTCATCGAGCAGGGCGTGGACTATTTCCTCGGCGCCGGCGTCGACGACGGCGACCCGGCCAATGTCGTTGTCAAGCTCGACGGCGATACCGGCGGGTTCCACTACGGCACGGCGTTGTGGCAGAGTAACCCGTATCTGCGCCAGATCATCTTCGAAACGACCCTGCCCGATCTCTTCGGCAGCGTGCTCGAGACGCGATCCCTGAACTTCTATTACGACTTCCTGATCATCAAGGACGCCGGGTGCCGCAGCGCGGTGACGCCGTGGCATCACGACCAATCCTACTACGTCATGCGGGGGCGCAAGATCATCAACTGCTGGATTGCGCTCGATTCCATCCCCAAGGAGACGGCATTGCGCTTCGCCAGGGCCTCTCACAAGAGAGACGATCTGGCACGCGCCATTCATTTCGATCCCAACCAGGATTACCCGGGTCTTTTGACCGAGCGTCCTCTGCCGCCCGATTTCGACAACGACCCCGACGCAGACATCATCACCTGTGCCATGGAGCCAGGCGATGCTCTGGTGTTCAACTGCCGCACCTTCCACACCGCACCGGGCAATCATCTGGATCGCCGTCGCGGGGCGCTTTCGCTCAACTTCATCGGTGATGATGTGACCTACTTCGACATGGCCCAGCTGCCGGACCCGCCGATCCGCGGTGAAGGATTGGTCGACGGGGGCTCCATCACCTGCGAGAGCTTTCCACTGTTGCGGGAGTGGTAAGCCTCAGTGACTGAGGTCGAAGGTCATCCAGCCTTGAACAATCGCGGCGCCATCGCTGGCGCGGGTGCATGAGATTTCTAGGTCGGCGAGCCTTTGGCCGTTCTCCTCACGGAGCGCGGTGATGCGGCCGTCATAAGTCAGGACATCGCCGGGCCAGAAGACTTCCCGAAACCGGCCTCGGAAGCTGCGTGCGTTCTCTTCACCCAGCCAGCGGCAGGCATAGCTGGCAAGGGCGCTGCCCTGCTGCATGCCGTACCCGAAGGGGCTGGGAAAACCATGCTGGCGGGCATAGGCGTGATCGTAGTGAAGTGGGTTGTCCTCACCGCAGGCGGCGAGATAGCGGCCAAGATCGAGCATGGTCAGCGTGCCGGCCTCGACAGGCCCCGGTCCCATACCAATGGAAAGATCCGACCACGTTGCGGTGGGCATGGCAGCGAAGGGATCGGCGGGCTGCTGGCTCTGGTAGTCGGGCTCGTAGGGTGGCGGCAGTGTGCCGGACGGTCCGTCGCCGCCGTCGTCGGACGCCGAAGTCGTGACGGTGGTGCAGCGCGCGTTGGCGACATGGTTGCCGCTCCGGTCGCGGAACTCCGTGAGCATGACAAGAAAGGTGAGCCCGCCGCCGCGTGTGCCCTGTTTTTCCGTCACCGACTCAAGGCAGGCACGACCGGTGAGGCTGTCGCCGGCGCGCGGCAGGGGCACGAAGAACTCATAGGATTCCTCGGCCAGGAGGGGAACCGAGAGATCATGGTCGATCTCTTCGAACAGTGTGCCGCGGGGGCGCTCGAGCGAATAGCCCCACTCGACATTCGCGATAGTCAGCAGGGTTGGCAGCATCGGCGGTGCCTCGGCCTCGAGATAGCAGGGCCAGGGTGCGTGGACTGCCTTGGCGAACTTGCGCAGGGCGCCGAGCTCGACGGGAAAGGTGAAGTCGGGGCCGAAACGGCCGATTAGATCGGGATTGATCATGGTCAGGGAGACTCCTCTGTTTCGCCTAGAACGACCAGTGCATCGACGGCAACGACGCTGTCGTCGCGGCTCAAAAGCACGGGATTGATATCAAGCTCCTGCACCGTGTCGGCGTGGGCAAGAGCAAAGCGCTCCACGGCACGGATTGCGTCCAGCAGATTGGCTGTTGCGTTCACCGTGAGATCGAGTCCAAGCCCCTCGACGACCGCGCTGACCTCTCGGTCGCTGGCCGGCAGCAGCACCAGGCCGTACTGACGGGCCTCTTCGACATCCACGCCACCCAAGCCGATGACCAGCGCCAGACCCAGCTCCGGATGCCGCTTGAGTCCGATGATTACCTCGGCGACGGGATCCTGCGTCATGGGTTCAACCAACACACGTTCCAGGCCATGACCGGGCGCGTGATGCTCAAGGTGGCGACGCATGGCGGCGATGGCCTCGTCGACGGCGTCACGGCCGGTGAGGTTCAGGCAGACGCCTCCCACCTTGCTCTTGTGGAGCAGTGTGGTGCTCAGGACCTTCAGGACGACGGGGAAGCCGATCGCCTCGGCGGCCTCGGCGGCCTGATCGACAGGCCCAGCCCAACTCCCGGCAACAGGGAGACCATGTGCTGCCATCAGGGTCTTGCCCTCATGTTCGTCCAGGGCGCGGTTGCCACGAGGCGCGGTAATTGGGTGAATGGGTGAACCCGGCTCCGTGATGGCCTTGCGTGTGGCGCCATAGGCGACGGCCGCGCCCAGGGCGTCGAGGCATTCGGTGAAGCCGGTGAGCGGTGCGACGCCACCATCGAGCAGTTTCTGCCGGAGGTGGGGTTCGAGGCCTTCGGGGATGAGGGGTGAGGCGATGACCGGCATGTCGATCCAGTCCTTCAGAAGGAGCAGCGCATCGATGGTCGGCAGCCACGGCAGGTCACCGCCAGTGCTCCGACGCGGGATGTCGAGCATGAAGACGAAGCTGTCTGCGATACCCCGACTTGCGGTCTCGATACACCAGGCGATGGACTCGGGGTCATCGAGAGACACCTTGCGGTCGGTGCGCCAGGGCAGGTTGATGTCGAAAGGATTGGAAATCGTGACGTAGTCTTCCAGTGCCGGAGTGAGTTCGCGCACGGCGTTTTCGGGGATGGGTGGCAACGCCAGACCGCGCTCGGGAGCCTGATCGGCCAGCAGGGTTCCGGCGGCGCCGGAATAGGTCGCCACGACAACCCGATTGCCCCGAGGAACACAGCAGACAGCGAGCAGCTTGGTAGTCTCCACAAGCTGTTTGGGTGAATGGACCTGGATCAGGCAGAAGCGACGGATCAGGGCATCCCAGAAATCGTTGGGGACGGCGAGATTGCCGGTGTGGCTCAGCGATCGCTCGGCCGAGGCTGTCGTGCCGCCGCCGCGCAAAAGCACAACGGGGATGTTCTGTGCCATGGCTTTGGCCAGCGCCTCGGAGAGTGCCGCGCCGTCGGCAAGACCCTCGGCGTAGATGCCTACGGAGCGTACACGCGGGTCCTCCAGCACGGCATCGAGCACGTCGGCTGTGTCGATCACAGCCTGGTTGCCGACACTGACGGCGTAGCCCAAGGGAAAGGCGCGCTCGCCTCCCAACACGCCATAGAGGAACGCACCGCTCTGGGAAATCAGGGCGACACCGTTCTCGTCGATGGGCTCGGAGGGTGTGTATTCGCCCCACATGGCGGCATTGTCGAAGGCGTTGATCAGGCCCATGCAGTTGGGGCCGATCAGCGCCATGTCGCCGGCGGCCTCTGCCAGGGTGTTCTGGGCTTTGAGGCCCTCACCGCCGAGTTCACCAAAGCCCGTAGCATGGCAGACCACACCGCCGGCGCCCCGCTCAGAAAGGGCTGTGACCGCCTCGAGGGTGCGCTGGTTCGACATGGCAACAAAGGCGGCGTCTGGTGCGTCGTCGAGCGCATCGGCCGACGGCACGCACGGAACCCCTGCGATCTCATCGTGGCGCGGGTTGATCACCGACATGCGTCCCTCAAAACCGTTGTCGCGGCACAGGCCAATGACCCGCTCGAGATGGCCGCCGCCGACAAAGGTGATGTGCCGGGGTTTGAGCACCCGGCGCAAGTTGGCACGGCGACGTTGTTTCAGAGTCGTGGTCATGGCGTGGCTTCCTCGATCAGCCAGTCGTGGGCCGCCTTGAGGGCGGGCCGCGCAGGGCACGGCGCGGATAGATCATGTAATAGACTCGTTGCAGTGCAACGGCGAGGTCGAAGGGCTGGACTAGCCGACTGGCGACCAGATCGTCTTCGATGAAGCGCAGGTGGCCGAGTGCCACGCCCTGGCCGGTGTGTCTGATGACATGCCGGCTCTCTTTGTGCGGACAGAAGCGGAAAAGTCGTGTGTCAGGGCGAAATAGTGACGATGGGCGCTAGGCGCGGACGCAAGGTTTTGACATGATTCAAATCTAGGGATGAGAGGCAAGGGGCGTGAATGGCATCACGGACCCCTTTCGACGGGAGTTTGGACCATGGCTAGGCAGGAAATGAGCGTGTCGCGGCGCACCATGTTGGCCATGGGCGCGGGCGGTCTTGCCCTGTCCGCACTTCCCGGTCTTGCCGGCGCCCAGGAGATGACCTTCTTCCGCATTGCGACCGGCGGCACGGCGGGGACCTACTATCCCGTCGGCGCGTTGATCGCGAATGTGATTTCGAACCCACCGGGTTCGCGTCCCTGTGACGAAGGCGGAAGCTGCGGCGTTCCGGGCCTGGTGGCTGCGGCACAGTCGTCCGAGGGCTCGGTTGCCAATGTCGAGGCCATTTCGGCCGGCCATGTCGAGTCGGGTTTCTGTCAGTCCGATGTCGTGTTCTGGGCCTATAACGGGTCAGGCATCTTTCAGGGGTCGGAACCGCGTCGCAACCTGCGGCTGATCGGTAGCCTCTATCCCGAGGTGGTGCAGATCGTGGTCCGCCATAACTCCGGGATCGCCTCGATCCCCGATATGGCCGGCAAACGCATTTCGCTCGATGTCGAAGGGTCTGGCACCCTGGTCGATGCCCGTATCATTCTGGAATCCTATGGTCTGACTGACGATGATCTGATGGCCGAGTACATCCAGCATGTTTCGGCCGTGACCAAGTTTCGCGAAGGCGAACTCGACGGTTTCTTTATCATTGCGGGATATCCGACCAACTCTGTCTTCGATCTTATTGAAGAGGGGCTGGCTGATCTTCTGCCGATCCCCGATCAGGATGCTCTGGGTCTTCTGACGGATAATCCGTTCTTCTCGCTGTCGGTGGTGCCGGAAGGAACTTATCCCGGAACACTCTATGTCCCGACACTGGCGATCGGTGCGCAGTGGATTGTGACGCCGGAGCTGCCCGACGAGCTGGTCTATGGTATCACCCAGTCGCTGTGGCACGACAACAGCCGTGCCCTGCTGGATTCAGGTCACCCCGCCGCGCAACAGCTCAAGCTGTCGAACGCCCTGCTCGGTGCGTCGATCCCGCTTCATCCCGGGGCACGGGCCTATTACGAGGAGGTCGGCCTCGACCTCTCTCATGTGCCGCTGCCGGACGATGACGAGGGTGCCGTCTAGGCTCTCTCAGTATCCACGGTTGAGATCAGCGACATTCGTAAACGATTCGCCCGCCTTCATGCGTAGGTAATTGTCGGCGATCTGTGGGGCGCAGGTGCGCGCAATCGTGAAGGCCGCGATATGCGGGAAGGTCATGATCTTCGGGTGATGCCACAAGGGGTGATCATCGGGCATTGGTTCGGTGCGCTGAACATCGAGCGACGCGCCTGCGAGATGGCCGCTGTCGATGGCTGCGATCAGGTCGCTATCGACGATGTGATGACCACGGGCCGCGTTGACGATAAAGGCGCCGCGCTTCATCCAGCCGAAGCTCCGGGCCTTCAGGATGTCCCGCGTTTCCGGCGTGAGAGGCAGCAGGCAGATCACGACATCACAGGGCGCTAGGAATTCCTCCAACTGATCGCTGCCGTGGAAACAGGTGACGTCCTCGATGGTCTTCTGCGTCCGGCTCCAGCCACGCACCTGATAGTTCATCGCGGACATGACACGGGCGCAATCACCGCCCATTTCGCCCAGACCCATGATGCCGATGGTGACATCCCAGGGGATCGGCACGTCGATCTCCACGTAGCGGCGCTGGCGGTGGAGCTCCCGGTAGCCCTCCCAGTTGCGAAGATGGTTGAGGGTAGCCATCAGGCACCATTCGGTCATCTGGCAGGTCATGGCGGGATCGACGATCCGGGTGAGGGTGGCGCCTTCGGGGATAAGGTGTTTGACGTCCATGACATGATCGACGCCCGCGCCCAGGGAGGCGACGAGCTTGAGGTTCTGGAAGTCGTGCAGCTCCTCAAGCGGGTAGTGCCAGACCAAGGCTGCCTCGATTTCGGCGGGATCGCCGGTCTCGGGGTGAATACGGAAATCGAGGTCGGGAATCTCTGCGGTGAGCAGGTCACGCCACTCGCTGCCGTTGGTCTGCTTACTCATATAGAGGAAGGCCATGGTCACCTCTCGGTCTGCGGGAACCGTGGTACTATAGTGGGGACCGAGGTTTCGTTCACTCCCGACAGAAGGGTGTCACGACCATGGCTCTGAGTGACGACGACATCGCCGAGCTCACAGTTCTGGAAGAATCCATGTGGCGCGGCGGTACGCGTTACGATCGTGCGTGGCTGGAAAAGGTCTGGGCCAAGGACATAGCCGAGTTCGGCCGTTCGGGCCGGGTCTACAACGGGATGAGCTGATGGAGGACGAAGGGGCGACATCCCGGCGATCCTCCCGTTGAAGAACCTGACGATCCAGTCGGTCGGGCGCGACACCGCGCTTAACACCTATGTCAGCCAGCTCCTTCGTGATGGCGCGATCGAACATGCCAACCGCAGCTCGGTCTGAACGCGGTCAAAACAGGGCTGGCAGATGCGATTCCATCAGGGGACACCGGCAGAAACGATCTGATCAATGAACGTCGTGGGTGCTCTCAAGATTGAGGGCCGCGGCGAGCAGCGTGCGGGCATAGTTGGTCTGCGGGGCATCAAAGATGGCATCGGCCGTGCCGCTTTCTACGACATTGCCGTCCTTCATGACCATGACCTGATGGCTCATGGCGCGCACGACACGCAGGTCGTGGCTGATGAAGAGATAGGCGAGGTTGTGGTCGACCTGCAGCTTGCGCAGCAATTCGACGATCTGGGCCTGAACGGACATGTCGAGCGCGCTGGTTGGTTCGTCCAGCACGACAAAACGCGGTCGCAGGACCATGGCGCGGGCAATCGCGATGCGCTGGCGCTGGCCGCCGGAGAACTCGTGCGGATAGCGGTCCATCGTCCCAGCCTCAAGACCGACCTCGACCATGGCCTCGCCGACCAGCTCGCGCCGTTCGGCGACTGTGCCGCCCATACCGTGGACCATCAGACCTTCGCCGATGATGTCGGCGATCGACATGCGCGGTGACAACGAGCCGTAGGGATCCTGAAACACCACCTGCATCTCCCGCCGGAGCGGGCGCAATTGCTTGAAATCGAGGCCCTGCAACTCCTTGCCGTCATAGCGGATCGGACCCTCGCTGCTGATCAGGCGCAGGATCGCCATGCCAAGGGTCGTTTTGCCGGAGCCGGACTCGCCGACAACCCCGATGGTCTCGCGCGGTCGAACGGTCACATCGATACCGTCGACGGCCTTCACATAGTCCGAGGTGCGGCGAAACACGCCGCGCTTGATCGGGAACCAGACTTTGAGATCGTCGGTTTCCAGGAGCGGCTTGTTGCCTTCGGGCACGGGGTCGGGCACGCCACGCGGCTCCGAGCTCAGGAGGTGCTGTGTGTAGTCGTGCTGCGGGTTGTCGAAGACCTTGGCGACCGGCCCGGCTTCGACAATCAGGCCATCGTTCATAACGCAGACGTTTTCGGCGAAGCGGCGAACGATGGTGAGATCGTGGGTGATGAAGAGGATGGCCATGCCGAGCCTGACCTGAAGTTCCTTCAGGAGCTTCAGAATCTGGGCCTGGACCGTGACGTCGAGCGCGGTGGTCGGCTCGTCGGCGATCAGGAGGTCCGGCTCGTTGGCGAGCGCCATGGCGATCATCACGCGCTGGCGCTGGCCGCCCGACAGGGTGTGGGGATAGTCGTTGATCCGGCTCTTGAGATTACCGAGGCCGGCAAGATCGAGCAGCTCCAGGGTTCGTGCCCGCGCCTGAGTGCGGCTCATGGCCTTATGCAGAATCAGGGCCTCGGAGATCTGCTTTTCGATGGTGTGGAGAGGATTGAGTGAGGTCATCGGCTCCTGGAAAATCATCGAGGCGCGGTTGCCGCACACACTGCGCAGCTCCTTGTCGCTGGCCCCGATCATTTCCTGACCATCGAAACTGATCGAACCCGTCGGATGGCTGGCCATGGGCCGGGGAAGGAGCTGGAGGATCGATAGCGCCGTCACCGATTTTCCCGAACCGGATTCGCCAACCACGGCGAGCGTCTCGCCCTTTTCGATCGAGAAGCTGACGCCCTTCACAGCATCCATCTCACGGCCTTCAACCGTAAACCGGACGGAGAGATCCTTAATGTCGAGCAGGGTCATGATGGCACTTTCCTCGGATCAAAGGCATCGCGCACCGCTTCACCGGTGAAGGTGAGCAGGGACAACATCAGGGCCACCACGGCAAAGCCGGAGAAACCGAGCCAGGGCGCCTGCAGGTTGTTGCGACCCTGGTTCAGCAACTCGCCAAGGGATGGTGAGCCCGGCGGCAGGCCAAAGCCCAGAAAATCGAGCGCAGTGAGCGTCGTGACCGAGCCGTTCAGGATGAAGGGCAGGAAGGTCAGCGTCGAGACCATGGCGTTGGGAAGCACATGGCGGACCATGATCACACGGTCGGTGACACCCAGAGCACGAGCGGCGCGGACGTAGTCGAAGTTGCGCGCACGCAGAAACTCCGCGCGCACCAGACCGACCAGTGCCGTCCAGGAGAACAGGATCATCAGACCCAAAAGGGTCCAGAAACTGGGAATGATGACACTGGCCAGGATGATCAGGATGTAGAGCACGGGGATGCCGCCCCAGACCTCCAGTGCCCGCTGGGCCAGAAGGTCGATCCAGCCGCCGTAGTAGCCCTGGACCGCACCGGCCGCGATACCGAGCGCGGAGGCCAGCACGGTGAGCGCCAGCCCGAACAGAACAGAGATACGGAAACCGTAGATCAGGCGTGCGACGACATCGCGGCCCTGATCATCGGTCCCGAGCCAGTTTTCGGCCGTGGGTGGCGAGGGTGCGGGTGTCGGCAGGTCGTAGTTGATGCTCTCGTAGCTGTAGGGGATCAGCGGCCAGATGATCCAGCCGCCCTTTTCGGTGATCAGATCCTGGACAAACGGGTCGCGGTAGTCGGTTTCGGTCTCGAAGTCGCCATCGAAGGTTGTCTCGGGATAGGAAACGAGGAACGGCACGTAGGGTTCGCCGTCGTACCAGACCAAAAGGGGTTTGGAGTTGGCGATCAGCTCGGCCGGCAGAGTGACCGCAAACAGCAAAAAGAAGACCCAGAACGACCAGTACCCGCGCTTGTTGGCCCGGAAGTTCGCGAGCCGGCGCCGGGTGATAGGATCGATGGTTCCAAACAGCACCATCAGCCGACGTCCCGGCTTTCGAAATCGATCCGGGGATCAACCACGACATACATCAGGTCGCCGATCAGGTTCATCACGAGGCCCAGCAGCGTGAAGATATAGAGCGTGGCGAACATCACGGGGTAGTCGCGGTTGATGGCGGCCTCGTAACCCAGCAAGCCCAGGCCATCGAGCGAGAAGATGATCTCGATCAGCAGGGCGCCCGTGAACAGGATGCCGACGATCGCACCCGGAAACCCGGCAATGATGATCAGCATGCCATTGCGGAAGATGTGGCCGTAGAGAACCTGGTGTTCGGCCAGGCCTTTGGCTCGTGCCGTGGTGACATACTGGCTGCGGATCTGATCGAGGAACGAATTTTTGGTCAGCATCGTCAGGGTCGCGAAGCTGCCGATAATCAGGGCGGTCAACGGCAGGGCGAGATGCCAGAAGTAGTCGGCGATCTGCTGGATCGTCGTCATATCGTCGAAACCGGGCGAAGTGAGGCCACGCAGCGGGAACCATTTCCAGTAGGAACCGCCGGCAAACAACACGACCAGAAGGATGGCGAACAGGAAGCCTGGGATCGCGTAACCCAGGATGATCACACCTGAGGTCCAGATGTCGAACCGGCTGCCGTCGCGCCGCGCCTTGGCGATGCCCAGGGGAATCGAGATCAGATAGACGATGATGGTGGTCCACAGTCCCAGCGATATGGAGACCGGCATCTTTTCGATGATGAGGTCGATCACGGACTGGCTGCGGAAGGCGCTCTCCCCGAAATCAAAGGAGAGGTAGTTCCCCATCATCAGCAGGAAACGTTCGACCGGCGGTTTGTCGAGGCCGTACATCTTCTCGAGCTTTTCGACAAAACCGTCCGGCAGGCCCTGTGCGCCGCGATAGGTCGACTCGCTGTCGCTGCCGGCACCACTGACCGACGAGATGTCACTGCCGCTGCCCGAGACCCGCGCTGTGGCACCGAGGTCGGTGCCGTCGATCTGTGCGAGGATGCGTTCGACGGGACCGCCGGGCACGAACTGGATGATTGCGAAGTTGATCACCATGATCGCGAACAGCGTCGGGATGATGAACAGCAGGCGTCGGACGATGTACGCGAGCATGACCGGGAACTCCTGGCGCGTGGCCCGGGGGCCTACTCGTCTTCGTTCGCGATGCGATCTTCAAGCGCAGCCGCCTTTTCGGGGTCGACCCACCAGGCACTAAAGACGATGCCGTTGGTGGGGATCAAGTCGGGCTGGCCGAACTTGTCCCAATAGGCGACGCGGTCGTAATCGATATGCCAGTGCGGGATCACGTAGTGGTTCCACAGAAGCACACGATCGAGCGCGCGGGCGGCTGTGGTCATCTCATCGCGGCTTTCGGCGAAGATGACCTCTTCGATCAGCGCATCGACAACCGGGTTCTTGATGCCGCCGGTGTTGAAGCTGCCCTCGACATCGGCGGTCGCTGAACCCCAGTAGTCACGCTGTTCGTTGCCCAGGGTCTCTGACGACCGCCAGCTTCTGACGGTCATGTCGAAATCAAAAGTCTCAAGACGACGCTCGTACTGGGCTGCGTCGACGATCCGGATGTTCACGACCGCACCCAGGCGCTCCAGATTGCGCGCGAAGGGCTGCACGATCCGCTCGAACGCGGGCTGGACCAGGATGATCTCAAACTCCATCACCTCGCCGCCGGGGCCCGTGAGAGCGCCGTCCTGGATTGTCCAGCCGGCTTCCTCGAGCAACGCCTTGGCTTCGCGAAGATGCTGGCGGATGTTGCCGCTGGCATCGGTTACAGGCGGTGTGTAGACGTCGCCGAAGACCTCTTCAGGAAGCTGATCCCGGTAGGGTTCCAGGAGCGCCAATTCGGCGTCGCTGGGTGCGTCGGTGGCCGCGAGATCGGAGTTCGAGAAGTAGCTCGTGTTGCGCGCATATTGGCCGTAGAAGAGATTCTCGTTCGACCATTCGAAGTCGAACGCGTAACCCAGTGCCTCGCGGACACGGGCATCCTGGAACAGCGGGCGACGCAGATTGAAGACAAAGGCCTGCATGCCTGTGGGTCGGCCGTGCGACACCTCTTCCTTGATGATGAGGCCGTCGTCGAAATTGGGGCCGGTGTAGGCGGTGGCCCAAAGCTTGGAGTTGTTCTCGGACTTGTAGTCGTATTCATGGGCCTTGAAGGCTTCGAGCGCGATGTCGAAATCGAGGTACTCGTCGTAGCGGACCGTTCCGAAGTTGTACAATCCGATGTTCACCGGGAGATCGGCGCCCCAGTAATCGTCAACCCGCTCATAGGTGATCGAGCGGCCAGCATCGACGTCGCTGATGCGGTAGGGGCCGCTTCCGAGCGGAACGTCGAGCGAGGTGTCGGCAAAGTCGCGGCCTTCGAACCAGTGTTTGGGCAGGACATCAATGCTGCCAACCAGCAGGGGAAGTTCACGGTTGCCCGGGCTGTCGAAGTTGAAGCGGACCCAACGGTCGCCTTCGTCCACGACACTTTCAACATTGGCAAACAACGCCGCGAAGTAGGGATGGCCTTCGGTGGTCAGGGTTTCAAAGGTCCAAATGACATCTTCCACGTCCATGATCTCGCCATCGTGAAACCGGGCTTCGGGCCGCAGCTTGAACGCGACCCAGGAGCGGTCCTCCGGCATGCGGATCAATTCTGCGACCAGGCCGTAGGCAGAATCCGCCTCGTCAGCCGAGCCTGCGAGAAGGGAATCGTAGACCTGGCCCAGGCCCGGTGCCGCTGTGCCCTTCAGGATGAATGGGTTGAGGGAGTCGAAGCCACCGAACGACCAGCGCCGGACATCACCGCCCTTTGGCGCGTCGGGATTGACGTAATCGAAGTGGGGAAAGTCTGTCGCGTATTTGAGATCGCCAAAGATCGAAATACCGTGACCGGTGTAGACGTCCTCGTCCTTAGCCAGAACCGGGCCGGCCAGGAAAAGGACGGCTAGAGCAATGGGGAGAACACGCATGGCAACTTCCTTACAGTGACGTCGAACCACGGGACGCATCGTAGCGATTGCGGCCATTTGCGCCAGCAATGGGGTGAGAAGAAGGCAGAATTGACCTGCTCACGTCATGGTGAACAGGCGAGGATCTCCAGTGCTGGTTCCAGCAGACCGGGATCGCCGACCGCGAGTAAGGTTCCGTCGCTGCCGGGACCGTGGGGATTGCCGTCCCAATCGGTCGCGCGGCCGCCCGCGGCCTCGACCAGTGCAGCGCAGGCCGCCCAGTCGTCTTCGCCGTATTGGGCATCGACGATGACATCGATGTCACCGGCGGCCAATGAGCCGATGTCGGTGATATCGGCGCCGAACATGCACCAGCGGCAGGCACGCTGGAGGGGCCGCATGCGCTTCCAGTCGTGCCGGTTCGTGGCACCCGGGCCTGTGGAGCTAGCGGTGGCCTCAGCCAGTGAGGAGCAGGTGCGCGGTGCGATCGGCGTGCCGTTGAGCCCAGCACCCTGACCCACTACCCCGAACCAGCGGTCGCTCCGGGCGCTGTGATCGGCCAGCCCCATGACGTAGCGGTCGCCGTGGCGCAGCCCGATCAGGGTGCCGAAGAGCGAAATACCGGTGACGTAATACTTCGTACCATCGAGTGGATCGATGGCCCAGACGAACTCGGCGTCGGCCTGATGGTCCGGAAACTCCTCGCCGATCACGCCGTCGTTGGGGCGGGCCTCGGCAATCATCTCGCGTAGGCGGCGTTCGACGGCCCGGTCGAATTCGGTGACCGGGCTCGCGTCACCCTTGATTTCGGTCGTGTACGAACCCTGGAAGCTCTCCATCAGCATGGCACGCGCGGTGTCGGCCAGGACATGAGCCAGAGGCGCGATCTCGGTCGGCAGCGTTGTGGTCATGAGGCCGCTTCCAGAGCTGCGATCAGCGCGTCATGGAGCTTGGGATCGCCTGCGGATGCGATGCGGCCTTGATAGCTGGTTCCGACCGGGTTGCCCTGAAGGTCCGTGAGCCGGCCACCGGCGTTGCGCACAATGGGTTCGATAGCGGCAATATCGGTGGGATCGAGCTCGCCATCGACGGCAAGGTCGAGAGAGCCGCTGGCGACGAGCCCGTGGGCCATGGCCTCCAGGCCGAAGATTTGCCAGCGCGTCCGGCTCCGCGACCAGGCCAGAACCGGGGTGTCGTCCTCATCATCAGGTTCAGGCCCCACCATGCCGGCAACCGCGTCTTCGAGCGCGGCACAGGGCCGCGTGGTGACGGGGTTGCCGTTGTGGCGGGCGCCGTGACCGTCGGCACCGATCCATCGTTCTCCCAAAGCCGGAAAATCCATCACACCCATGACGTAGCGGCCATGATGGGCGAGGCCGATCAGCACGGAAAAGCAGGTGCGGCCGTGCAGGAAGGATTTGGTGCCGTCGAGTGGATCAATCAGCCAGAGCCATTCGGCGTCGGCGCGATCATCGCCGAATTCTTCGCCTGTGATGCCGTGGTCCGGGCATTCTGCTGCGATCAAGTCCCTGATCGCCTTTTCAGCCTGACGGTCTGCCAAGGTGACAGGACTCTCGTCAGGTTTGATGTCCATTGCGATGCCGCTGCGCCAGTGATGCAGCAGAATCGCGCCGGCGGCATCAGCAGCGCGACCGGCGAGATCAAGGAAAGACTCGGGAACGGGTTCCATCGCGACGCAGCTTCGTCGGCGTGTTCGGCTGAGGCAAGGGCTGCATTGCGTTGTATCCCCAATGCGCGACAATGGCGCATGCCTCGTCTTGCACCCGCTCTTCTCTGCACAGGCTTTCTGGGCCTGTGGTCGGCCACGGCAGGCGCGCAGACCGATCTTTCGGCACCCAACGAACCGGTCGGCCACCAATTCCTCATCACACAGGATGATCTGCCCGTACCCTATGCCACCGAAAGCGTGGCCAACAGTGGCGACATCAACCCGATTCCCGATCCGCCGGCGCTGAACCCTCCGGAAGGATTCACGGTCAATCACTTTGCCACGGGCTTTGATCACGCTCGCTGGCTCGCCGTTGCACCGAACGGCGATGCCTTCCTGGCGGAATCGAAACCCAGTCGCCTTGTGGTGCTGCGCGATGAGGATGGCGACGATGTTGCGGACACCGAAGAGGCCTACTGGTCGCGGCTCGATCGCTCGACCGGCATGGTGTTCCGCGACGATAGCTTCTATGTCGCCGATACCAAGGCTGTCTGGCGGTTCGATCATCAGGATGGCGATCTCGAAGCGGGTAGCGCGCCGGGGTGGATGACCGACCGCGATGCCTTGGGAGGATCTCGGCGGCACTGGACCCGCACCCTGGCGTTCTCGCCCGATGGTTCCTATTTTTTTGTTGCCGTGGGCTCACGCGGCAACGAAGCCATCGAATCGGAACCGCGCGCGACGATCCAGATTTTTGAGGACGGTAGCAGTGAACCGCGCACCTCCGCATCGGGTTTGCGCAATGCGGTCGGCGTGACCTTTCATCCGCACACCGTTGAGCTCTACACAGTGGTCAATGAGCGGGACGGTTATGGTGACGATCTCGTGTCGGACTACTTCACGCGGGTCGAGGACGGCCTGTTCTACGGCTGTCCCTATGCCTATCTCGGTCCCAACTCGGCGCCGGATTTTGTCGACCGTGCCCCGGAGCTTGTCGCCGCGACCGTCGCGTCCGATGTGATGTTCCAGTCCCATTCCGCGCCACCGGGTCTGGTGTTTTATGACGGCGCGATGTTCCCGGGCGCATACAGAGGTGATGCCCTGGTGAGTCTGCACGGCGTGTGGAACCGGTCGGTGCCGGCAGTTTACAAGATCGTCCGTGTCCGGTTTGAGGACGGTCGTCCCGCCGGTGGCTACGAGAACTTCGCCACCGGTTTCTGGTTCGACGGCGATGTCGATGCCGAACTCTACGGCCGGCCGGTCGGCATGGCCGTCGCCGCCGATGGCGCCTTGCTGATTGCCGACGACGGCGCGAATGTCATCTGGCGTATCGCCGATGACATCGAGAACTAACCCCAGAGCCACACAGCAACCGAGGTCGATCATGCTCCAGCGCTTCGTATTCCCCCTTGTTGCCGCCCTGCTCCTTGCGGG
>CEUN01043642.1_pt1 | contig 43443 bp, 43 predicted proteins | sample 361501 | NCBI WGS metagenome assembly CEUN01 (sample SAMEA2622801, study PRJEB7988) | marine metagenome | biome: marine biome (ENVO:00000447); feature: marine epipelagic mixed layer (ENVO:xxxxxxxxx); material: "saline water (ENVO:00002010), including plankton (ENVO:xxxxxxxx)" | depth 120 m | reverse complement strand
CCATATACCGTGAAGGCACTGAAGTTTGTCGCTGCCATGGTAATCAGAAGGATGGGCCCAGAAAGGCTCCTTCCAGCTAGGTAGTAAGACTCGTCCTCCTTGCCCAGGTCCCTTCGTGCCCAAATGGCGAATGCTACCATCGCAATTGCATAGCCGCCGACAATCAACCAAGCAGTAGCCACGTCAACGCCCTGGGGACTCCCAGCATTATCTTGACTGTCTCTGGCGGTTCATCACCAGGGGAACTTGTATACCCAAATCACGAAGTCGTTCAGGATGCATTGAATCGCTAGCATGATTGCACCGACAATCATCAGCCCGGAACCATCGACCCCATCCTGGTACGCCCCATATGCCAGAAGTCCTAGCATTATGTTCCCGACAGATGTGAGCAGAAGCGTCCCGATTACGAGGTACTGGGTCCATCCGTAGTCATTTTCGATATGCAGAATGGTGCTCTCAATCCACAGTGCTGATGGGATAAGAAATACTGCGTATGCAAGCAGTAAACGCATCTCTCCATTTCCATCAGAATCCGTCCAGGGCCACCTCAGGGAACTAACCACCGACTCTTCCAACTGGAAGAAAACGATGTACCAGTAAATCAGGAAACCCAGTGCGGCCACGAACATGAACGGTACGATGTACGTCCTCCATGCTTCGGGAACACCTCCCCACAGTTCCATGGGCCTCTCAGCATGGGACAAACCGTAAACGTACGAGGCCAGAACAAGGGGCCCGAAAATGAAGGTGAAAGCTAGAACCAACTGGCGAGTAATTTCCATGAACGTCGCAACCTGCATCCACTCATAAAATCAAAGCCACATACCCGTTCGTGGAACCGTGTCCGAGGACTTGGAGGAGCCAGATTACGAGGTGACGGCGTCTCATTCCGGATTCGAGGTCAGGAGTTACTCCGACACTATCCAGGCCAGGGTTAGGACAGAAGGAACGAACTGGCGCGGTTCCAGCGGTGGGTTTCGCAGGATTGCCGGTTACATCTTCGGCAGGAACGAGAGAGAGCAGATGATAGCTATGACCGCCCCAGTCCACATCTGGGAAGAGGGGAATGGGACCATGATGGCATTCACGATGCCTTCCGAGTACTCCATGGAAGACCTCCCCAGCCCAAACGATAGCGGAGTTCATCTTGTCAATGCATCAGGGAGGTCATTCGCTGCCCTCAAGTTCACTGGTCTGTCAGGAACCAGGAAGACAGAACGTCTGAAGAAACGCCTCATGGGTCTCTTGTCCAAAAATGGACTTGTGGCATCGGGTCCAGCGATGCTGGCAGTTTACGACAATCCAAACACCACTCTTCCCTTCTTGCGGAGGAACGAGATCCTAATTCCTATCCATGATTAGTCCGAGACCGATGCGATAATTCGATTACCCCTCTTATCGTCCAATGTCCAATGAACGAAGACCCCCCAGTAGAATGGTGGAAGCAGGGTGCCGTTGAAGGTGCCCCCGAGCCCGTAGTGATCAGCCACCCGAAAACTAACCCATTCCATGATTTCGAATTCGCTCCGAGGCCAGAGCACCCAATGTCGTTCACGGACTCTATAGAGAACGTAATCCGAAACTTCGTAAATTTCAGCGATCGAGCTTCGAGGTCTGAGTATTGGTGGTTCCAACTATTCTTCTTAGTTGCACTCGCGATCGCCGATTTCATCGATGTCATGATGGTTGACATTACTCCTCTTTCTTACTCATTATTCGGCACTATTGCCTTCTTGGGGCTAATCATCCCAAACCTAGCGGTAACAGTGCGGAGACTCCACGATCTCGGATACTCCGGTTGGTTCATCTTGCTGGTGTTTATTCCCTGCTTGGGGTCGATAATCGGCTTAGTCATCCTTGTCTTCATGATGGTTGAAGGACAATCTCAGACTAACGATTACGGAACCGTTCCCACCAACACAATCGTTCGAGAGTGAAACCGAAAGCAGATTAATCCAGAGCCGAACCAGCGGTACGTGCAGCGTTGTGGCGTGACAGAGGTCTCCAAAGCCCTGGAAACGGAGGAAGTCACGCTCATCCTCTTCCATAGGGGTTCAACTGACCCCGAAGCCACGAGGCTGAGGGATTTGGCCGAGGGACGAGGAATTGCGGTCCGCGAGTCCTCCAAGTCGGACATGTGGAGGATGTCCCGTGTCAACGACGGCGAAAGCCCACCTCCGATACTTGCACTAGTTGGGAGGAGGCCAGATGCATCGGTCGACGAGGTCCTGTCCTCCGGGGGTCTGTGCTGGCTTCTTGATGGAGCTAGATACCCTGTCAACATCGGCTTCACCATCAGAACTGCAGAGGTCAGCGGGGCTCAGGCCGTTTTCGTTGACGGATTGCTGAATCACTCCGAGAAGAAGGCTGCGAGACGGGCATCGATGAAGGCTCACAGGTTCATGCCAGTCCATTGGGTGGATGGGAAGGAACTGGTGGATCTGGCAAAGGAAGCCGGCTTCCGTGTCATATCATTGGAGGATACCGGTGAAATAGGCCCATGGGAAGAGGATCTGACCGGGAACGTTCTTCTCGTCATCGGTGGGGAGCATGACGGGATATCCGATTACGTCCTGAAGGAGTCTGATTCTGTGCTCAGAGTCCCAATGTCCGGATTCGTCCCTTCATACAACCTACAGGCGCCCATGGCAGTAGTAGCAGCCGAGGCTTTCAGGCAGCGGAATCCAGAGTCCTAGAAGGAACCCTCTAGCTCTCTGCTGATGATCATCCTCTGGATCTGGCTGGTCCCCTCGAATATCTGGTAGATCTTAGCACCCCTCATCCTCCTGGCCACGGGGTACTCCTCGGAGTAGCCATACCCACCAAGGACTTGGACTGCATCGGTAGTTACCTCCATGCACATGTCCGCAGAGAACCTCTTCGCGTGTGCGGATTTGAGCGTCGCTCTTTCCCCCGAATCTAGGGCACTGGCAGCACTGAGTGTCAGGAGTCTAGCGGCCTCTATCTTGGTAGCCATGTCAGCTAGCATGAATGAGATCGACTGATGCTTGGAAATAGGCTTCCCGAAGGTTTTCCTCTCCTTGGCGTATGTCCATGCTTCCTCCATCGCTCCCCTGGCGTTTCCGACTGCTGCTGCCGCAACCGCTGGTCTAGAGTGGTCAAATGCCTTCATCGCGTTCATCCATCCACCATTCTCCACTCCTCCGACCAGATTTGATGTGGGGACTCTGACATCGGTGAAATTCACGCCCCTGGTGTCGGAGCATCTCTGCCCCATGTTCTCCTCCTTCTTGCCGAGTTCTATCCCCGGCGAGTCAGCATCGACGATGAAACCACTGAGGCCCCCGTAACCGGCTTCTTTGTCGGTGTATGCTAGGACGAAGAACCAGTCCGCGTAACCAGCACCAGAGATCCATGCCTTGCTTCCGTTGATCACGTAGTCATCACCATCCCTGACAGCCTCGGTTTTCAGGGACTGGACATCAGAACCAGCATCTGGCTCAGTCACACAATACGCCGCCAGTTTCCCCGAAGCAACCCTCCCTAGGTATTCCGACTTCTGCTCCTCTGTCCCTCCTGTTAGAATCGGTAATGATGCAAGCATAGTGTGGTATGAGGCCGTACCGAAACCCGGATCGCCTCTGGAGAGCTCCTCGCAGATTATTATCTCGTCAACAGTCGACATCCCAGCCCCGCCGTACTTCTCGGGGATGGTAACATTCAGCAGTCCCAACTCGTGGGCCTTCGAGATTGCATCCAGCGGATATGTTCCGCTTTTGTCCCATTCCTCTGCATTTGGAATCACTTCCTCGTCACAGAACTCCCTTGCCATATCACGTATCATCACCTGCTCTTCGCTGAGACGGAAGTCGACCATGCGTCATCCAACGAATGGCACTATTTGAGTAGTTTCGGGGGGCGCTCGTTCACATCAACTGTTATTTCTCATCCTTTCTTCCGGAATTTGATTGCATGGTGAAAAACAGGCTAATCGAGCACACTGGGGCCGAGTTCCCGATAATCTGCGGCGCAATGTACCCATGTTCCAATCCTGAACTGGTCGCAGCAGCAGCGAATGGCGGGGGGATGGCCATCATTCAACCAGTCTCTTTGACTGTAGTACACGGCTTTGACAAGCCGGACCTGAATCAGGGTCTGATCGAAGGCATCCGTTACATCAGATCGAAGACGGATGGCCCGATAGGGTTCAATGCCCTGATAGAGAAGGGCAACGACAAGTACCTGCAGAGGATGTCCAAGTGGATAGACATAGCACTGGATGAGGGGATTAGGTTCTTCGTTACCTCCTTGGGAAAACCAGACTGGGTCTGCGATAAGGTGCACTCAAGAGGGGGATTCGTCTACCATGACGTAACGACTCGTTTTCACGCCGAGAAGGGAGTAGAGTGCGGCGTAGATGGCCTGATTTGCGTGAACAACAGGGCAGGCGGGCATCTGGGTACCGACAGCATGGAGGAGATGTACGCATCCCTATCCGACCTAGGGCTGCCACTGATTTGCGCTGGGGGGATAGGCAGCGAGAAGGAGTTGACTGATGCCCTCAAGATAGGATATGACGGAGTCCAGATGGGAACACGATTCATTGCTACCGAAGAGTGCTCGATGCCAGAACGATACAAGCAGGCCATAGTGGGGGCAAGTGAGGGGGATATCGACTGGACAGTCAAACTCACTGGAATCCCAGTATCGGTAATCAAGACCCCAAACTACCGCAGGGAGAACCCATGGGTCGTTCGCGCTCTTCTCTCAGGCCGATTCAAGCATAGGACCCGGTGGCTGATGAACACGATTTCATTCAGGCGGTGGAGACGGATGTCCAGCGGGAAGAAGTCATCCGACATCTGGTCAGCTGGCAAGAGTGTCGGGACGATCGAGAGCGTTGAGTCGGCGACCACGATAATGAGGAGGCTCGGTGAGGCCCTATGAGAACAAACCTGGCCACTTACGCTTTATGGCTCTGAAAATTACCCTGGAGACTACCATAGAAGTTAGTAGGAAGGCAACAGACGCCCAAGGCGGGGCCTCCCCACTAGTCGCGAGGAGGTAGGTGACAACCAGAATCCCTGCCCCGTAGACCGCACGAAATGCCGAGAAGGCCAAGAAAGCCCGGAAAGCTTTGCTCCCCAGCATCCTCTTCTTCAATGAAATGTTAGACGACTCGTCCATATGCCCAGGGACAAGCAGCCATTCACTACACTTAGTCGTGTGCTCGACCCGTGATTATGATACTAGAGAGCCTTTCAGAACTTGAAACCTTGATTCGTTTGCCTACAGTCAGTACTCGTTCCTCTCACCCGGGTCCTCGCTGAAGTACTGCACGAACTCGTACTCGTTCCCATCGTGATCGAAGAAATAGTATCGGTGCCTGTGAGGGTGGTCAAGGTAGGTCGCCCCCTGCCTGTATCCGGCTTCCAGCATGCGCTTAGCCAGCTCCACCGAATCACTTACCACGAATCCCATGTGATTCATTCCCGGGTGAATATACGGCTTGTGAGGCCCCTTTTCGGTAGCTCCTCGACTCTCGATGCACAAGTAGGAGTCCTCCGTGCCGACATGGACCCAGCGCTCTGCCGGGCTATCCTGCCCACCCCCCTCTCCTCGAATGCTGAACTCAGGCATTGCGGTCAGAAGGAAACGGACGGTCTCATCCACGTCTGTGGATGTCATATTCAGGTGCTCCAGGAACGGCTTCATGGAATTCTGAGAGCCAATCCGACTTATGTCATCATCGGTGCCTTAGCTGACGTCGGCACTCCCCCTCCCCACCCATCGAGTTAATCTACTGAAGTCCTTATTGGCATCCATGCTACCTTCCTTCAACGTTCTCGGGGGCGTTTTGGATACCTGCTCTACTAAACCTCTCACTGGCTGGTATAGGGATGGATGCTGCAACACAGACCGCAATGACCATGGTTTGCACACCGTTTGCTGCCTGGTTACCAAGGAGTTCCTGGAGTTCGCACGCTCCAAGGGGAATGACCTGATCACACCAATGCCGGAGAACGGTTTCCCCGGGCTGTCCCCCGGCGACAGGTGGTGCGTCTGCGCACAGACATGGCAAGATGCCGTTGACGAGGGAGTGGGCTGCCCGGTGGTCATTTCCGCCACTCACGAGGAGACTCTGCAAATCGTTTCCCTGGAAACTCTCAAGGAGCATGCAATCTGAGGAAACACATCGAGTATCCTATCGGTGCATATCATAACCACATAAGCCTGAATAGTCTCCTTGGGTTAGAGGTATTGGTATGATCAAAGGAGTCCCCGTTGGAGGTGACGCTCCGGTATCTCTCTCTGAGAAGGTTAGATTGTCGAGCCCAAGAGCTAGGATGCTGGGGATCGCAGTCTTTTTGGCGGCAATAATGCTCCTGGTGCCACTACAAGGCTGGATATTCGATGACGTGGTGGACGAAATTAAGCAAGACGTAGGCACTTACGAGAGAGTCCCGGTCTGGGAAAGGTCAGAGTGGCCTTACATTACCAACGAAAGCCATAGCTTAGTGATGGAGTTCGGGGAATATGGCATCCTGGAGACCGATAACGAGTGGAACTCGACTCACCATTTCGTCAATTTCGACCTCCCCTTGAGTGAGGGTGGGTCTGCGCCCAACGGTGTGGTGAGTCTCGCTGTCTGGCTTCCCGATGTGGAAGAAGGTGCCACGGTTCCCGTGATAGCGGAATTCGGCCCTTATTTTGACGAGGTAAGCGTTGACACCCCCTCGATAGAAGTCCCTGGCACATGGTTGGGACAGATGATCATCGACCAGATCCTGCCTCACGGCTACGCTTTCGCCCAGGTGTCTGTAATGGGCACTGGACGCTCAAATCACTGCATGGACCTTATGGGAAATGCCGAGCAGCTCGGAGTCGACGCTGCCGTTACTTGGTTGGGGACTCAGGACTGGAGCAATGGGGCGGTATCGATGATCGGGAAGTCGTATGACGGATCCACCCCTTGGCAGGCTGCTACGTTCGGGAATGAGTACCTGAAGACCATAGTCCCCATCTCGGGTCTCATCGGAGTGATGGAGCTAATGTGGAAAAATGGCAGCAGCGAGGCAAGAGCCCCGATAATGCACAACGGCGTTTACGGCTCATATGGTATCGACGGTGACCAGGAGGACATAGGAAACATGTGCCCAGATTACATCATCGGCCCAGGCACCGGGGTCGCAGCATACATGTGGGGAGGTGAGGCCGCTGGGACTTACTGGGAGGAGAGGTACTTCCTGGACAGGGTGCTGGAGAATTACCGCGGCTCAGTGTACTTGATTCAGGGGATGCACGATTGGAACGTTGACCCACATATGGCAATCCCAGTCATCAATCAGCTGATAGACGCGGGAATCGAGTGCAAGGGATTGTTCGGACAGTGGGATCACGACTATCCCGATAGGCCCGACTACCACTTCAACCGCTCTGGAGAGGGCAGAGGCAGGGAAGCATACCCTGAGATGGTTAGATTTGATTGGATGCAAGACCTGCTGGAGTGGTTTGACTGGTACCTAAAAGGGGTCGGCGATGAGCCTGGATTGTTTGTCGAGATCCAGTCAAACCAAGGCCAATGGAGGATCGAGGAGAGGTACCCGCCTCAGGGCATGGAGACAATATCCCTGGACCTTGGTGGCGGGATGATGAACGTAGCAGGAACTACCACCATACTGCCCAATGGCAATTTCGGGCCGATTTACGAGAGCGAGCCCTTCGACGAAGGAATCTGGATCTCGGGGTTGCCGAGGCTGCACATAGATGTGACCACAGCGACATTGGGGGGGCAGATCTATGCTCTGTTGGAGGATTGCTCGGAGGAAGGAGATTGTATCCACATCGGCCATGCCATTATGGACCTAAGATACCACGAGGGAGGGACCCAGGAGCAAACCTGGATACCCATCTTCGAGACGATCAACGCCAAAATGGAGTTCTTCGCCGTAGATTCCCAGATCGAGGCAGGACACACACTACGACTGTCACTAGCGAGCACTGGCGAGGACTACATGCCAGCTTCCACTAGCTCGATAGTCCAGATTTCCGAGGGATCGACGTCGAACCTACTCATTGACACCATTCAACCGGACGAAAAGTTGCTTTTCGCCCCTCCTGCATGCACCCAACAGTTTTGTCTTGACTGGCTAGGGCAGTGAACATATCGACATTAGTGCCCATGTTCTATTAGGCCCGCAGCATCGGCTCCGAATAGGATTACGACCATGATAATCACCCCAATTAGGACATTGATCATGGCCTCTCGCCCCGTCTCCGGGTTGTGTATGTCCGGTAGTGTGTCAACGGCTGCGACATAAAGGAAAGTGCCTGCTGAGAAAAGCATAGCTAGAGCGATCAAATGATCATCCATCCCCTCTAGTGCATAGAAAGATACAACGATCATTAACGGAGTTGCGATTGAGAACAAGACGACGTCCCGGATTGAGTCATTCCTATCTTCTCTCTCGTGCATCGAGAACACCCCTAGGCTGAACGCTGCTGGGACCTTGTGAATCAGTACAGCCAGCGCCACTGCAGCAGTGACGGCTTCCGAGGCCCCAGCTGCAGCAGAGCCTATCGCGAGGCCATCCGCAGCAGAGTGCAGCGAGAGCCCAAGAACCAGTAAAAAGGGTGCAACACCATGATGGATGTGCTGGTGCCCATGCTCGTCCTCGTGGTCGTGGTGCTCCTCGTGAACGGCATGACCTATCCCAGAGCCCTCCAGAACCAGCATCAGAACAAAACCAGCCAGTACTGCTAACCCAATTGCCAGGTTCTCCAGACCCTCCTCCTCAGACCCATGTCCTTCTTCGTGAGCGTGCGAGGTAACAATTTCCTCGATCTCCTCGATTCCGGCAGAGGCGTTTATCTCTCCAGACTCTACTTCCTCTATGACATGCTCAATGCTTTCGGATAGTGATGCCCCCGACTCTTCCTCATGGCCATCCTCTTCGTGGTCTTCATCAGCATGCTCGTCATGCCCCCCTAGAAGACCCTCTATCTCTTCTATTCCCTCAGATGCAGAGATATCACCATGTTCAACCTCGAGGATTACTAGGGCTGCCGATCCAGCCAAAGCCCCCTCATCGACGTGCTCATCGTGACCATGTTCTCCATGGTCTCCAGAAGCCAACTCGAAACCCTCTGGAATGACTACTAGAACTGCAGACGCCAACAGAATCCCGGAAGCCAAACCTGTAATTTTCCGTAGATTTTCCCTATTTCCCTTCATACCACTGAATATGGGGGCTAGACCTCCAATCAGTGCCAAAACCAGTGTTAGTGCTATCAATTCAGTCGGTAGGCTCGCATCAGACATACAACCGGACGGATATTATTACATATTTAACAAATGTTATTAATTATCTTACCATACGAGTTCCATGAGCAGGATTATTTCATTCAGTGGCGACAACGAATTCCTAGATTCCCTAGACTCCATGGTCGAGGAAACAGGATACAAAAACAGGAGCATGTTCCTTAGAGACGCTAGTTTTCACTTCGCAGATGCAAGCCGTGGAGATCTCAGCACAATGGAAGATGACTCTGAAACAGAGGGGGTGATGGTTATTTTCTATCAACATGGAGTTGAATCAAAGATTCTTGACATCAGACACTCGCATTCTGTAGAAGTCTCTTCATTTCACCACAACTGCCTGACAGAGAGTCATACTTGTGTTGATACTCTGCAAATCAGAGGTTCAGCTAACTCGCTGAGGGATATCGTATCGAGATTGAGGAATACGAATGACGTCGACAGAGTGTCATTCGTACCTGCGCCCGTTCGAGAAGAAGGCTGTTGCTGAACGGGTTATTGGACCATACATTCGGCGTGGCATTCAAGGCCCTGCGCTTCGACCATGCAGCGTGGAAATGCCAGCCCAACTCAGTTCCATGCTGGATGGATCAATGGGCCCGACCAAGCAGAAGGCTGCTCGTTTAGTGGTCGATCTGGCCTCCACGGCAGGCGCAAATGAATACATCCGAGTGGACAACGCACACGTTTCAGGGGTCAGCGTGATTACCGGTGGCCACGGATTGAGGAGATTCCTTTCAGACCTATCGGGAGACACCGAAGGCGTGGTCTCGATTCCAACGACCCTGAATTCGGCCGGATGCGATCACGAGAAGATGGAGGAGATGGGGATTGACTACCCTGACTTCCTTGAGCAGCAGTTCGAGATAGTTCAAGCATACTCTGAGTTGGGTATCGAGGCAACGCTCTCATGCACGCCATATGACCGTGGAATCGAGAGCTCGGAAGGCATAGGTTCCTGGGCCGAGTCAAACGCAGTTTGCTTCTCCAACTCTTACACATCGCTAATCACGAATAGGGAATCTGGCCTCTCTGCGCTTGCCACAGCTCTTACGGGATGGGCTCCAAAATGGGGCCTGCACATCGAATCAAACAGGGTGCCCAACATCCTAGTCAATGTCGAGGCCCAGATGTCGAACCTTACCGATTGGAGTATCCTTGGTGATTGGATCGGCAAGCAGATACTCCCCACTTGGGACCTTCCATGGGGCCCCATGCCTAGGTTCGTCGGACTTCCAAGGGCCAGCTTCGAGATGCAGAAGGCATTGACCGCATCAGCAGCAAACTACGGGTGTCCGATGCTATGGGCGGATGGGATCACCCCAGATGCCCCCGAAGTGGGATCATACCAGGGCGAGGTGACGTTCACCGAGGAGGACCTCGAACAGAGATACAGGGACCTCTCCCCGAGGGGAAGGGTCGATCTGGTGGTAATCGGTTGCCCACAGGCCAGTGTAGGGGAGGCCAGAGAAACCGCAGCAGCAGTTAGAGCGAGGATGGAATTGGGCGAGGCCATCCCCGATCACAGACTTTGGTTGTTCATGAGTTCCCACAACTACGACCTGATTTCAGCTGATGGGACGCTAGACCTACTCGAGGAGGCAGGCGCCCTCGTTCTCAAGGACACCTGCCCAGAGGTAACCCCATACAATCGATCGAAGTACAATCACCTCCTGACTAACTCCCTCAAGGCGGAACACTACCTAACCAGTGGCTTGAACCGGATTCCAACCAGTGTCGCGACCATAATCGATTGCGTCGCCCATGCGTTTGACGACTCACTCGCCGATGGCCCCGCGCCCGAGTTGGATGACCATTCAGCGACTCCCATCCACACCGCCAAGACGCATCAGGACTCTCCTTTCGAGTCAATTGGGAGGGGCATACCAAGTCAGACCCAGTGGGAGGTTTCCGGCAAGGCCTTGGTAACCGACGTGCCAATAACGTACCTCGGGTACGTGAACAGGGACACAGGGGTGATCGAGGAACCAGGACACCCGCTCGATGGTGTCCCAATCAAGGACACGGTCCTGATCTACCCGAAGGGATCAGGCTCCACAGTCGCACCCTTCGTCCTAATGGGTCTGATCTACACCGGATTCGGGCCCATGGCCATAGTGAATCGTGACGTTTGCCCACTCACTCTCCCCGCAGCATCCCTCTTGGGCGTCCCCTACGCTCACGGATTCCGAGACGACCCGACTATCCGAGTAAACACGGGGGACGACGTCTCGCTGTCACTTTCGGACGGCGAAGTGTCACTCCGGGTAGAGGCACGCTCTACCGAGGGTTGATGGCATCCACTCCCTGCAAGGGCCATGGTCGGACGCAGTGATCCCGAACCCTGCAGGGAACAGGACTGGGGCCTCTTCGAGATCACAAACAGGGACGGTGCAGCTAGAATCGGGAGAATTCACACCAAGCACGGGGCAATCACCACTCCAATGCTGCTACCCGTCATCAACCCCAACCTGAGGACGATAGAGCCACGGGAGATGTGGGAGAAATACGGAATCGAGGCCCTGATCACAAACTCGTACGTCATTTGGAAGCACGAAGACCTACGAACCACGGCACTTTCGGATGGCATACACTCGCTTATCGACTTCCCAGGAGCAGTGGTGACGGACTCCGGGACCTTCCAGTCCTACGTTTACGGGGATGTCGAAGTCGGTCCAGAGGAGATAGTGGCCTTCCAGAGGGACATGGGGGTCGACATAGGGACGATGCTCGACGTCTTCGGAAGGCCGGATATGACCAGGGAGCAGTTGGAGAACTCGGTTCAGGAGACTGTGAATCGTGCCGAAAAATCACTCTCTGTGGCTGGCTCGGAGATGCTACTGAATGGCCCGATCCAAGGGGGGACGCATGCCGACCTAAGGGCAGAGTCATCGCTCCTGATGGGCTCAGCCGAGAGCGAAGGAAGGGGTTTCGCAGTGCACCCGATCGGAGGCATAGTGCCTCTCATGGAGCAGCAGAGGTACCAGGAGCTATTCGAGATTCTACTCGCCTCCAAGTCCAACCTACCGCCAGATAGGCCAGTCCACTTCTTCGGCTGCGGGCACCCTATGCTTTTCCCGATGGCAATCGCACTCGGGGTGGACTTGTTCGATAGCGCGGCTTACGCGATATTCGCCAGAGACGACCGCCTACTGACTCCAGAAGGGACCGTGAAGCTTGGCGACATACAGGAATGGCCGTTCAACTCGCACGCCCTATTCGGAACCACGCCCCAGGGGGTCAGGGATATGGATAGGGACGAGAGGTCGACCATCCTCGCCAAGCACAACCTGGAAGTCACACAGTCCGAACTGGCAAGATGCCGGGAGGCGATCCGGAATGGAACTATATGGGAGCTGGCCGAGAAGAGAAGCCACGCATCACCGTACCTTAGGGAGGCTTTCCTCTGGCTTCAGGAGCAGCTGGACGACCCTGACGACGGACCCATCGGCGACTCCGTGCTCCGGATGATAGCATCCACGAACCCACTCAGGGGAGGGGGTGAGGGGCTTGGTGACGAAATCGAATACCGCCCACACATCCTCCACATCCAAGCGCTTCTGGCGACGAGGTGGCGAGTACCCGGATCCTGGTGGGACGCGACAACTGGACCGCCCGAGAGAGTCCTGTTGATCGAGGGTGTGCCCCCGCCTTGGCGAAACTCCGCATTGGCTTCGGTGATCGAGCACCTTGTTGAGGAGCCCAGGACTGTCGTGATGATTTCCACGCCAATCGGCCCGATCCCATTCTCCATAGAGGACGTCTCCCCCTGGTGCCACCTGACAGGACCAGATGGGATATGGGATCCGATTTTCGACGATGAGGAGGTCCTCGAAGCCCTCGAGGAGTTCGGCATCTCCGAGATCCCGCTCATCCGGGCGATACCAATCGAGGGAGAGGAAGACCAGACCAAGGCACCGGAGGTCAGGGAGTGGCTAGATCGTTGCTCGGTCGTCGACAAATTGGCACTTCTCTGTGCGATCAACCCCTCAGACGGTTGCAAGATGACCGACGGAATGACAAGCCGGAAGTCACGGACTGACCGCCTGGTGAATGTAAGCTCCGGAGGAGAACACATCCTTTCCCCCAGGCTAACTGACGGTGGAGTATCTCTCACAAATCACGGTGCCTCAATCGCGAATGGCCTGAACACCTCCCCCGTTCCCGATTTTGATTCTAGCGAGGTAGACTCTGACTTCCCTGGCATCCCGAGGGTCTGCATCATCGACGACGCCGTTCCATTCGTGGGCAAGGGGAGGAACGTGATGCACGGTTACATCTCCGGAGCCGACTCGCACCTGACTCCTGGGCAGCCTTGCATAGTGGTCGACTCAACAGGAGCACTGGTGGCTCATGGCACTCCCATTACCACGCACCTCGAGATGTCGTACCTGAGGAAGGGAGTCGCGGTGAAGGTCAGGGAAGGCGCGATGAAGCAGGACTCCTAAGTGGCACGCTCCGGGGATTCATTCAAGTGATTGGCGTACGACCACGACACGACTCCCGTAGGGAGTCGGTGACCAACTATGGCCGAAGAAGACCCATTCTCCCAAGCCCCGGTCATCACCGCCAAGGGCCTGAGGAAGATGTACGGCCCCCATTTGGCCCTCGATGACATCAATCTGGAGATTCAAAGGGGGGCAGTAGGCATACTTGGGCCTAACGGGGCAGGGAAGTCCACCCTCTTCAAATGCCTGCTGGGGCTAATCACCACCACATCCGGAGAGGGATCGGTGCTCGGGCTCGATATTCGAACCCAGGGGGAGCAGATCAGGTCGAAGATAGGATACATGCCAGAGTACAACGCACTCGATCCTAACCTCTTCGCCGTTGACCAGGTAAGATACGCAGGAGAATTACTGGGGATGAATTCGAAGAACGCAACCCAGAGAGCGCACGAAGTCCTCGAGTACGTCGGTCTCAAGGATCAGAGGTATAGGAAGATCGAGACATTCAGCACAGGGATGCTACAGGCCACCAAGCTAGCATGCGCCCTTGTCCACGACCCCGACATTCTGATCTGCGACGAACCTACGAACGGCCTTGACCAGAGGGCAAGGTCATTCATGCTGCAGACTCTCAACAGGACTGTCAAGGAGGGCAACAGATCCGTTCTGATGAGCAGTCACGTAATGGATGACGTCGAGGATCTATGTGACAGCATTGTGATGATCCACAAGGGCAGGATAGTGGTACAGAGCTCCATCGATGACCTCGTCGAGCAAGTAGACAAGGAGGTCGAGATGGTGATATGGGGCGGAGCCAGCAAGATGGAGTCGGAGCTGTCTTCCATGGGCCTAGAGAACAGGAGGCTCGGGAGGGTGATCCGAATCAAGGTGGAGGACGAATCTACAGTGGACAAAGCCCTCCAGGCCGCAGTCTCGGCCGGCGTCCAAGTTCGTCAGATGAAGGAATACGAACCAGACCTGGAAGACATCTTCCTCCTGGTTATGGATAAGCTGGGAGCACAGATCAAGGGAACTGAGGACCTGATGACTTCCGAGCACACGGGGGGTGACTGATTGTCCGAAGAGCAAGTGGGCCTCGAAGGAGGCGTTACTCGGATGGAAGCGGCATTCGGCTCGGGAGACGGGGACGATGAAGCGACAGCCGTGGTTGCGAAGTCCGAAGCCTCCCTCGGCCAGATTTTCGAGCAGAAGTACCGTCCATGGGACGGCATACTAGGACCTAGGTGGATGAGGAACTACGCCATCTTCAGGCACCATGTCTACGGGGTATTCACCGGCAAGGGGCACAGACAGTACCATCCCATGGTCAGACTCCTGATTCTGATCATCTTCCTCGCATCCCTGACTCCAATACCCATGCTCTTCCTGTCATCCTTCATCGGCGACGAGGGGGGCTTCTTCGAGAAGATGTGGGGTATCAACAGATACAACCTGTGGGGGCAGGTCCTCGGATACTTCCCACGGAACCTATGCATGTGGCCTCTACTAACCGCAGTAGTCGTAGGAGGCATGATCTCTGACGACAGGCAGCACGGCACGAGCGCGATCTACTTCTCAAGGCCAATCTCCAGGCTGGACTACACTTCCATGAAGTACCTGAGCGTCGCAGTAATCCTAGGATTCGTGATAGTCTTCTCGTACTTCGCATACTACACGAGCGCAATCGTGTTCAAATCGGAGGGATGGGCGTATCTGGCTGACACGCTCCCAATGTTCCTGGGAGGAATGCTCGCAGGAATCATCCTGGTTATCACCTACACCTCAATAGGACTAGCACTCTCAAGCATCAGCCAGAGCCGATTCTTTGCAGCCATCGGCTTCCTCAGCATCATCTATGGGACCAAACTGGTCTCTCTTCTGATAGAGCTACAGTTTGATACCACTTTCATGTATGCGACCAGTCCCTACGACTGTCTTGCTCACATGGGACAGTTCCTACTGGGAATCCCCTCCAACTACGAGCATCCGGTCTCAATCTCCATCGTCTCACTCATTGTCATGAACGCAGTCTCAGTCTGGCTCCTAGTTTCCCGTGTGACCTCACTGGAGGTGACTAGGGAATGACGATGGAGAATCAAGATCCGCCGGCGGTCCTGATCGACCAGGTCTCTAAGTGGTACGGGCAGGTGATTGGAATCAACGACCTCTCGTTGGCCATTGACGGGGGCGTTACTGGCGTCCTCGGGCCAAATGGTGCAGGCAAGTCCACTCTGTTCAAGCTGATGATGGGGAGAATCAGGCCCAGCCAGGGTTCTGTCAGGCTCTTCGGGGCCGACCCCTGGAACAATACTGCCCCCTATCGCAGGGTCGGTTACGTAAGCGAGTCGGAGAAGCTCTACGAGTGGATGACTGCACTGGACTTCGTAACCACTCTGGCCAGACTGCATGGGATGACCAGGGAGGAAGCGACCGAGAGATCCGCGCACGTCCTGGATTTCGTGGGATTGACGGATGTCATGCACAAGGAGCTGGGCAAGTTCAGCAAGGGAATGAGGCAGAGGGTCAAGATCGCGCACGCACTGGTGCACGATCCCGACCTGATCATCCTGGACGAACCGTTGCACGGGTGCGATCCACTTGCGAGGACCAGCATCATGAGCGTAATCCGAGAGATGGGCGAGCAGGGGAAGACGATACTAGTATCCAGTCACATCCTGGAGGAGATAGAGCGAATCACCGAGCAGATCGTAATTCTCCACAACGGACGTCTACTAGCCATAGGCAATTTGCATGCTATCCGAGGACTTCTCGACAAGCACCCCCATAGGATTCTGATAAAGTGCGAGGACCCCAGGAGCCTAGCTAACCTATTCGTCTCACAGGAACCGGTTTTCGGAGTCAGGTTCCCCCGGGAGGGGCAATTGGAGATTCAGACGAACGACCTCTCGGCAGCGCACTCGGTCCTCCCTTCGATCGTCGTGAACTCTAAGCAGAAGATTACCAGCATCGAGAACCCGGATGACAATCTGGAATCACTACTCAGCTACCTGATAAAGGAGGGAAGCTGATGGACAGAAAGGGCAAGGCCCTCTCTGAGACCGTCTGGACCAGGATGGACAGGAAGGCAGGAGCCATAATCGAACTCACCATGAGGCAACTCAGGCACCGTGTTTCGACATGGGTAGTACTTGGCGTCGGAGTGCTACTGATGGCGCTGCTCCTGACATTCTACGTCGATTCTGTGAGGGAGTCTTTCGAACCCATCGATAACGATGGTGACAGCGAGGATAAGGACGGCGATGGGTATCCAGAGGGTCAGGAGAGGAAGTACGGAACCGAGGACTACGACTCGTCTTCTTATCCTGGAGCAAGCGTCTTCGTCCCTGAAAGCGACATTGACTGGAACGACGCAGACAGGTCGGAATTCGGCAACAATTCATGGGAGGGAAGCGCATTCTTCGAGGCCTCATGGGTCGATGACCAATACTCGGGAGAGTGGTGGGATAGCCATGTTGACTGGAATCTGAACCAAGAAGGAGTCCCGGAACTAACCGATTGCTCGGATTGGGAATTGGACGAAATCCTCGGCTCCATCTGGTCCGAGGCCTGCGACATGGGGGATGACGACGGCGATGGGATGAACACCTACTACGTGGCAGGAAAATGGAGAGGGACGGGAATCGCCACCGTCCCTGAGAATTACTACCTGCTCTGGGGCTACTGGACGGAGGAAGTATACGTCGAGCCAGACCCACCAGAGATGTACATCAACGAAGACGGAATTGACTGCTTCACCGCCTTCGTCCTAAGTGGCGATGACTGGGAGGAAAGTAGGGTCGACTGCCCATCCGAGACAAGGCTCTCGGGAAGCCATGGGTTCGACAACGACGGCGACTGCCTAGCGCTCGATGATGGGAATGGAAATGACGACAACGAGAACGGCATCGTCTGCGACGTCCAATGGATCGCATCTAATGGCGTCGTGACCTGGATCGAGGCAGACAGACTAGTCGACGAGGATCCCGACGAGCAGGAGTACATAGGGGAGCTAGGGCATAGGACGTTCGTCATAGCCGTCGGCAAGATGGCATTCGTCATTCTACTGGGACTGTTCATCCCGCTGTTCCTATCTCTCGGACTGGTCAGGGACGAGACGGAAAACGGAACCCTGCACCTCCTTCTCTCGAAGCCCATCCACCGTGCAGAGTTCATCATCTACCGATTGTCCGGCTATCTCGCTATCTCCGGAAGCTATGTGGTAGGCCTCTCCCTAATTGTGGGACTGATCTCGTCTATACTAGGTCCCGGAGACCAACTGATTCGACTCTCGGACATCCCGGTCTGGATAGGGATAGGGATCGCCACGACACTGGTTCTGGCTGCGTACGGCTCGATGTTCAATGCAATGGGACTAATCTCCCCCAAGTATGGAGTCTACCTCTGCATAGTCTTCGGAATATGGGAGTTCATGATGGGGAGCTTCTCCATAGTCAACCCCAATTGGACCGTGGCAAGCGTCTCAATCTCGCACTGGGCCCTCCAGATGATTGATGCAGTCGTCCTACTCGCATGGCCGGACACCATCCAGTGGGCTGAGATGGATAATGCGTTTGGAATTGGCTCCGGCCTCTCAGTATTCTGGCAACCACCGGTCCATACACTAGGAACCTCCTCCGCAGGAATCGCCCTCCTAAACAGCACCCTGGTCCTTTTCCTCGTTACTGTGGCATGGGTATTCATAGCCAAGTCAGTCTTCAGTCGCAGGGAGATAATGTGATTTCGATGCAGGAGAACCCGAGCAAGTTCGAGGGAGATTTCTCTTCCCTATGGCGTCTGGACGTGATGCCCCCCATTCATGGGCTCTCATGGTGGTGGTACTGGGTCCTGATTCTCATTCCAGATCCTGAAAATCCGAGGAGGTCTCGCCAGTTAATGACTCTCTGGTCGACAAAGGAGACGAATGCCGTGCGTGTCAGTGGTCATTGGTGGAAACCCGGCTCGAGGATGCACAAGGATGACCAGGGCGGCTTCGTAATACCAGGGATGGTCTGCGCTTGGTGGTACGATGGCAAAAAGATGCACGAGCCTCTTACCATGCGAGAGTGCCGCATGGCGGTCGTCAGCGACGAGCACTCCCTCTGGCCAGGAGAAGGCGAAGGCCTCGGAGCGGGTGCCGTCGTCCCGATAGACAGGGAGGACCTCTCAATGGGAATGAATCCGGGCAACGAGTCGATGTGGCTCAGCCTTTCGAGCGACAAGGAAGCCCGATCTCGCGGGGCCCCATCCAGATTTGAGGCCCATCTAACTCCCTGGTGGGGACCCCCTAGTGAACTAACATACAGGAACAACGAGATCGCTCTTGGAATGGGTTACGACATCCTTCGTCTTCAGGGGATGAAGTCGAGTCTGGCAATAGATGGGAAGGAGTACGAAGGCACGGCTTACTTCCAGAAGGTAACTGTTCAGGCACCATCCGTACCATGGTTCTGGGGCATGGTTCACTTCGACGATGGCTCATACCTCGATTGGTTCATGCCTCACATAACTCCACTCTCTACTGCTAAGGATGACAAGCCATGGCGAAAGAGAGACACCTTCAGAGTCCCTCTAAAGGCTGCCGGCGTCTTCCATGACAGAGTCCGAGGGAGGACGGAGGAGTTCGATAACTGCGAGGTAGATCTGCGGAAGTCAGACCAAGGACTTTTGGACTCACAAGGTAACTTGCTCCCAAATTTCAGTATTAGAGTATGGAACGAGAATGCCGACGTGTCCCTGCGAATAAGGGCAGTTAGTCGGGCAAGATGGACATTTGACCAGCCAACTAGGGGGGGTTTGGTCAGTCACCTGACATACAATGAGTATCCATTCGAGGTGTCCTCAATCTCCATTAAGGACGAAGAGGGGACTAGGACGCTGGATGATTACCAGTGGATTCATGGAAATGCAGAACACTCATGGGGGTTCTTGCATTGATTCGCAATCTCTTAGAAACAACCACTCGACGGGGGAATTAGATGTCCGAATTCGTTGAACAATTCAAATCCGAGATAGATGCGGATTCAACTCGTTCTGATTTCCCAGAGATTACTGACTCAGAGACTCCAATATGGCGAGGTGGACCAGCAACCGCTTCAATGGCAGACAAGTACATCCTCGCCATCACCGTCCTCTTGGTGCACGTGGCCTTCTTTCTCGGCGAGCTTCTAGACACTCCCGAGGGAGAGGGGCAGGCGAACTTCTTGCTCTCCGTGGTAATGTGGCTAATCGACACCACGGGCGTATTTGGATTCGTAATTTGCATGCTACTTCTGACCAAGGCCAATCACTATGCAAACTTCTCAACCTCGGGGGGGTGGACGACATCATGGCTTCTTGTTACGTCATCCATACCACTAGTCTGGAAGTCGATTGACATAATTGAGTGGATCGGAGGTCTTGCTGGCTCTGGTTTCACTAACCCACTTCCGGCTTGGAATTTCTCTTGGTTCGCCCCATTAGGGGCATTTTCTTTTCTCGTGATGGTTTCTTTCACTCTACTTTACCAACGCTCGTTCCAGTATGCAATTACCGACAAGCGAATTCACATCCGACAGAGCTTCCTATACTTCGAAACCAGCGCTCATGGGATTTCATACCATAAAGTGGAGAATCTCAAGGCCGATCCAACAATTCTGGGGCGCCTACTGGGATATGGAAACATCCACGTGGTCACTGGTTCGGGAGTCGGTCTGCAGGTTGAGTCCCTAGGAATCAGTGCAGCGCATTCTACTGAGGTTCGGGAGCAATCGAAGGGAAAAAGAAGAATCCTCTCCTTCTTTCTCGGATGGATATCTGTCCAGAGAAATAGGACTGTTGAGGCAACGGATCCGGCAGACTGTTTGTACGGCGTCAGAAGGCCAATGGATGTTTACCGTTTGATAAACGAACTAATGGACTCGAACGTTGGATTGCACCAAGAAAACTAATCAAATTGGGTTGAAACTCTCTGCCAAGTACCCGCACCGTTCATAACCTCAAGTCCTTCCACGGATTATGGGGACATTATGTCGGATGAGGATACTATTACTAAGGCTGCACAGTGCATTACACAAGGGGACTTCATGGGTGCCATGGGCATTTTTGAGGCCCATATAGAATCTAATCGCGATGACCCAGCAGGTTACCATGGTTGGGCGGAATCCGCACTCTTCGAGATTCAAGAGAACGGCAACTTCGACGAGAAGGGTAATGATAGAATCAACGAGGGCCAGGTTGCTGCATATTTCAAGAAGGCTGCAGCGCTAGATGCTGAGAGCACAGAGTATCAAGCAGCCTATGCAAACGCACTGATCGAGTTCGACAGAATACCAATGGCAATTAGGGAACTTAAGAAACTCAAGGATCTAGGGGACTCTTCGGACGATTTCGACGTAACCCAGGACCTCTACCAAGCGGCTAAGATGCTGATTGACAACATAGACTTCAAGACAAACTTTGATCGAAGTGAGGGATTTGCCAAGCAATTTCTCCCTGTAGCGGTTGAGTTCGCGCTTCTCGGCATGGGATTCGCCTCTGCGGAGGAGGCTCTGGAGTACCTCCAGACCGAGTAGGTGGTGAAACCGTTTGAGCGACCGATTCCTGGTCGCCATAGGCTATCACGGGAACTCGTTCCACGGATCCCAGGTCCAAAAGGACGTGGGGACGGTGGAGGGATCGCTCAGGCAGGCCCTCAAGAGGCTCACCTGGTGGTCTGAAAGGTGCTTGGAGATGTCCAGCAGGACCGATGCTGGCGTCAGCGTGAGGATGAATCTGGCGAGGATAGACCTCCCGAAGCCGGTCTCCGAGAAGGCCAACGAGGAATCCATCATCCGGGCTTTGAACGACAACCTACCAGTGGGTGCGACTGCCATATCAGCGAATCGCGCTCCTGCGGACTCAAAGGTAAGGTACGCAGAATCGCGTAGGTACCTGTATCGTCTAGAGGCAATAGAGGAGTGGCCACCTGAGTGCGAACCTGACGTGATATCGGATGCCTGCTCCCTGATCGAGGGAGTGAACGACTTCTCCAACCTCTCCAGGATGGATCACGGGGTCGACCCAGTGAGGACGGTGGATTCGTGTGTCCCCTGGCTGTCTGACGATGGCAGGGTCATCGGATTCTCCATTCAAGCCAAGTCATTCATCTGGAATCAGGTCAGGAGAATCGCATCGGCATTCTCGGGCATCGCATCTGGAAGGTTAGGGGTATCAGACCTAGAGTCGGCCCTATCTAGGCCCGAGGTGAGTGTAGATCTGGGCAGGGCCCCATCCGAGGGACTGGTCCTCTGGGCGATTTCTCATACCGACTTCGAATCCCCATTCTCAGACCGGTTGCCCCCTCCAGCGGCATTCTCCAGACGTCCAAGCGACCCTAGGGAATACCGTAGGTGGCTGTCCATGTCCCAGTACGAGATGGGCACCTTGCTGGAGAGGGAGTGGCTCTCTAGGCTGAATTGAGCTCGATCTCCACCAAGTCCTCGTCCGAGCAGGGGAGGCTCTCGCGCAGGAACGCTCCGGAGATTACCTCGGCGGTGCTAGTGTGCCTGGTGAGGTCAGGAATCAGAATGGCACACTCCTCCCAATCTCCCATGCCCCTCCTGATCCTGCCTCTGAATGCAGTAGCTCCACCGAAAGACCTGCCATCCCTCTCGAATCCCTCAATCCTGAGTGGTTGGACGGACTCGCTCGCATCTCCCTCCTCTAGTCCAGCTAGGACCCTGAGATGGGAGAAGGCACCAAGACTACTGCTCCCGACGTCCACATTGAGCGTCCCAGGCCAGGCCCCTACTCCCAGGACGACCTTGAATTGGGACTGGTAGTGCTTTTGGGACATGAAAACATGGGCCCTACCGAGTCCGCTGCTCACTTCTCCAATGATTCGCACGGACGTCGGCTATGCCGGCGACTCATAATATTCGCTCGCATCTAAAGCAGTATCGTGGAGCCTTGCTTGCCGATTGACCACCCAAGATTCGACAGATGGCCGGCTTCGCTCGAATCCCCATCTAGTGCTGGATTGGTGTGATTTAGGTGTATGAAAATTACCTCCGGGTCACCCCCTCGCCTCTCTCCCAGTAGTTCTAGGGATTCGGAGATCGTGGGGTGGGGGACCTGTGCCATGTCCCTCCCCCCCAACTCGTCATCGCTCCAGAAAGTCCCATCTATCATTGCGAATTCCACCCCCATGGAGATCAACCATTCCCTGATGCTCACCTCTCCGACGAGTTCCAGTGTCCCCTCCCAATCGTCATGGTCAGGTAGGAATAGCAGTGAATGGTTGGGTCCCATAACTCTGATTGCATGAGTATCCGAGTATTCGTCCCTGTGTGGCACAAGAATGAACTCCAACTCGAAACCGCACCCCTCCGTTGGACTGAATGAAGTCCCAGTAGGGACCGCATTGGTCTGGAATGGCCCAGAGAGCGTTCTCTCCTCGAGGACCCTGATTACGCTGCTGCTGGAGAAGAGAGGAATCCCGCTTCCACCCATCGCTTCCTTCCCAAACTGTCCGATTCCGTCTATGTGGCCCAGATGGGCATGAGTGAGACTTACTGAATCAGGAATCAGCGAGTCACCCTTGCCAAGGGACGTGGCAGCAATCCCGAGTTGGTGGGACAGGCTCCTCGTTGCCTCGATGAGATGCACGCTTCCGTCCAACCCCCTGATGGCGCACGAAACGGGATACAGGACCTCTGTGGGGTCATTCAATGCAGAAACGCACCTCTCGCAGGAGCATCCTGCTTGGGGCACACCGCCGTCCTGGGCTATTCCCAGGACAACCACCTCCACGTCCCCGTCTGCCATGCACCGCGATGGAAACCCCTCCATCAATCCTCCCTCTCGCTCTCTCCGATTAGTCAATGAACTAGGATGTCTTCTGCGAGTCATGCCAGTCGACCTGTCATGGATGCGAGATAGGTACGTCGAACTGAAGTCCCAGGGACTGGACTGGAACCCCCCTACTTTGGAGGCGGCGAATGAGCCCAGATGCACAATCGATGGCAGGGAGATGATCATGCTATCCGCGAACAATTACCTAAATCTGACCACTCACCCAAGAGTCGTGGAGGCTGCAGTCGAGGCTACGAAGAAGTACGGCACCGGGTCGGGTTCTGTCAGAGCGATAGCGGGGACGATGGACCTCCACCTCGAGGCCGAGAGAACCTGTGCAGAGTTCAAGGAGGTCGAGGCATCCCTGATATACTCGGCAGGATACACTGCAAACGTTGGACTGATCCCCACCCTGGTACGTGGATCGGAGGACGTGATCATCTCAGACGAGCTAAATCACGGGTCAATAATCGATGGAGTCAGACTTACCAAGGCATCCAGGGCGGTATACCCCCATAACGACATGGGGGCCCTGGAGAGGGTACTCAAGGATCACGAGGATTCCGAGCGCAAGCTGATTATCACTGATGGGGTTTTCAGCATGGATGGCGACATAGCACCGCTCGATGAGATCGCAGACCTCGCAGAGGAGCACGGGGCAATGACCTTCGTCGACGACTGCCACGGCGAGGGTGTCTTGGGCGAGGGACGTGGAATCGTATCCCACTTCGGACTCCAGGGGAGGGTAACATTCGAGGTCGGGTCATTCTCGAAGGCACTGGGAGTCCAAGGGGGAATCCTAGCAGGAAGTGAGGATGTCAGGACACACGCCCTGAACCACAGCAGGTCGTGGTTGCTCTCTGGAAGCCAGCCGCCCGGTGTTGCAGCGGCCCAGAAGGCCGCGATAGAGGTCCTGATGTCGGAACCTGAACATGTCCAGAGGCTTTGGGACAATACGACATACTTCAAGGAGCAACTCGACTCGATGGGATTCGACACCGGCGTCAGCGAGACGCCAATAGTTCCAGTCTTGTGCGGAGATAGCAGGAAGGCGCAAGACCTCTCCTCATTGATGAGGGACGAGGGTGTGATGGTGGGTGCGATTGTCTTCCCCATGGTCGCTCGAGACAAGGCCAGAGTGAGGACCCAGATGTCAGCCGGGCTAAGTAGGGAGGAACTCGACTCAGTCCTGGAATCATTCGATAGATGTGGCCGTAAGTTAGGCCTGATTTGACTGGAATTTCTGAAAGGCGACTGTCGGAGGGATTATGACGGGGTGTCAGTTACCCTCTATGCTGGGAACCATATGACCGATGAAGAAACAATATTCTCGATTTCAGAAGGCAACTTGGATTCTGGATTGAGGGGTATTCCTGTCGGTACCTGCAAGACATCCTACGTGGACCCGATTGAAGGTGTTCATTACGTAGGATATCCAGTTGGCGATCTGGCCGATTTGGAGGAGGAGGACGTCATCTACCTGCTAATTCACAAGAGGCTCCCAGATGCACATGAGTCAGCGGCATTTCGGAAGGAACTGGCACATAGGGGGGAGGAGATGCCAACCGGTGCATTGAGGGTCCTTGAGAACCTAACTCCAGGTAGCGGACACCCAATGGACTGGCTTTCAATCGGAATCATGGCCATGGGTGCTGCCGAGACGACTGGGGACATCAGAGTCGATTCGATGAATCTAATCGCCAGAACTCCAGAGCTGATGGCCAGGATATTCCTACTTAGAGGGGGGCATCCGGAGAAGATCCGCCCTAGGAACACAGAATTGGGTCTAGTCGAGAACTTCGTACACATGCTGGGAGTGGACGGCGAGGAAGCCGAGATGATGAACAGAGTCCTCAGATTCTTCTTCATCCTCCATATGGATCACGGTGGAGGGAACCTTTCCACCTTCTCCGGCAAGGCTGTCGCTTCTGGAAGGGCATCGGTGTATGCCTCTCTGGCTAGCGCAATGAACGCACTATCGGGACCATTACACGGCAGGGCGAATCAGGCCTGCCTCGAGTTCGTACAGAGGATTGGCACATCAGATCCAGATGAGATCGAGAATTTTGTCAGGGCAGAACTCGCAGCTAAGAGGCCAATATACGGATTCGGCCACGGTGTTCTCAGGGCAGAGGATCCAAGAGCCAGACTTCTGATAGAACTCGGCTCAGAAGTCTGTCCAGATGACGAGTACTACAAGATCGCCAAGGGCCTAAGGGAGGTGGTCCCCCCTATACTGAAGGAGCATCCCAAGATCAAGAACCCATATCCAAACGTAGATTTGGCCAGTGGGAGCCTTTTGCATGCTATTGGTTTCAGAAAGCCCCACTACTATACTACGTTCTTTGGATGGGCTCGAGTGGCGGGAATTTGCGCCCAGATTCTAGATGAGAGGAACGCTCGAGACGGAAGAGGGGTCCCGATTTACCGCCCGAAGTACATTGCCAAGGAACAGCCACACAGGCGTCTGGAGTAATCACACTCCGTGAGTGCTCCCCGCCCCTCTGTGTCCTATTATCCTCGGACTGCCCCAAGGCAAGCCATCTTCTGCAAGCCTAACCCATTTCTCAGTGCTGCCGGGCCATAGCATCCTTGTCGACTGTTCTTCTATGACTCTACGCCTCCGTTCGCTACCGATGTCACCCCACATCGGCAGCGAAGAAAACGCCTCGCGCATAATGTCGACCCTCTCTATTGAGCTAGCCTCACTGATCCTCTTGCTCCATTCTTCGTCAAGTGGTTGGCTAGCTGGTCTAGGCCATCTCGGAGTGCCGTCGGGTTTCACCAGAACCGTTGGATCCATTTCATCAGTAACCAGGGAGATTCCCGCATTTATCATGGCATCCTCGTGCTTCAATGGTGCCGACCAAACGAACGCTCCCATGCCCTTTCGAGCCTCGAAGAATCGCCTCAGACCCCTTCCTCGGAGACCAACAGGGAGGCCTGGGTGGATGAATCGCGGCCATCCCACGAGGTAATCCAATGCCATTCCTACTGACTCCATTCCTTCTTTTCTGAGGCTCCGTGTAATCCCCTTCACAGTAGTCCTAGCGAAATGAGGCATTGCAACTACCCTCTTCAGTCTCCAGAACCTGCCCCAAGCCCTGATGTGGGGCATCAATCTAATCACTGGTATGCTGAAACCAGAAGATTTGGCAGCCTCACCAATCTTAGGGGAGAAGCAAGAGACAACCAATGATCTATCCGGAAGCTCCAGAGGTTCCAGATCCATTTCCAATTTCCCCATAATCGAGTCCAAGTACTCCATTGTGTCAATTTTTGTCGAGGGGTGAGGAATCTTGAACTCGATGTCGACAGTCTTCCCGCCAGATTGCCACGAATCAGTGAACTCTCGGTTGGACAATAACTCGCTTAGAGTTGGTATCCCTACCGATTTGAGGTAATCAGTTGGAAGATTTTCAACGCATCTCTCCAGCATTGGGCTTTCTCCGGGGGCGAATTCGTCATGGAATATGACTAACTCCCCATCCCCATCGACTCTGAGGTCGAACTCTACCCCGTCCCCAAACTGCATACCGTGCTGGAGTGCCTCGATGGAATTCTCCTCGGGTTGCTTCCAATCCTCCATCGCCCTTCCGAGAGGCATCTAGACCAAGAATGCAGGGGGCACCTACTTTCGCATTCTTCATAGTAATACAAGTGTGCTGGAAGTTACCGAGTATCCGGGACAACACTGATACTCTGTCACGCCCGCCTAGTCATGATAGACATGTCAGAGACAGTGGAGTTAGACCGAGCATCAGACCCGAAAGCAGTCAGAGGATACGCATTTTTCGATTGGGGAAAATCCGCATTCGAAACAAGCGTAACAACAGCAATCCTACCGTTCTGGTTCGCTCTTCTCTTCTTGGAAGCAAATGGCCTGACTACAACAGTTCTTTCTAAATCAATGTCTAGTGATGCAATATGGTCATTCTCTGTTTCTGGGGCCGCATTGCTGGTCGCAATCATCAGCCCATCTCTGGGTGTAATAGCAGATCGCAGAGCAATCAAGATGTGGTGGCTGAAAATCCTAACATATGTAGGGGCAGGATCAACTTTCCTTCTTTTCGCTGCACCTCTTCTGCCAGTTAGTACCCAATGGGTCTGGCTAATGGTAATGTTCATACTGGCAAATATCGGTTTGAACGGGGCTGGGGTGTTCTACAACGCACTCCTTCCTCACATGGGTAAAGATGACGAAATGGACCGCATATCGAATCTGGCATTTGCTTATGGCTATCTGGGCGGGGGATTACTACTAGTCATCCACATTGCGCTTCTTCTAATTACAGATTATGCAGAATGGGCCACTCAATTGGCGATGGCCACTTCCGGGATTTGGTGGTACGGCTTCGCACTATTGACGTTCAATTGGGTACCCGAGCCTCCAATAGAGAACGAAATGGAGTCATTGGGGATAAAGGAGTCCGCCTCCCTGGCAATAAGGGAGATCAAGAAGACCATAGGAGAGGTTGACAAATTCAGGACTCTCTTCATCTATATGCTCGCTTACTTCTTCTTCATAGATGGCATCAATACCGTGACCGCATTAGGTGGAATCTTCGGAACAACAGTATTGGGAATTACAGGACTTGACCTAATGGTGACGATTCTAGCAATTCAGTTCGTCGCAGCCCCTTCTGCAATTGGTTTCACCAAATTATCTGATAGAATCGGGACAAAACAAGCCTTGACAGCCTCTCTAGTCGGTTGGGTTGTCCTATGTTTTGCGGCACTTGCCTTCGCCCCCCTTCAGTTAGAGTCTCATGAAGAGTATCAGATTCAATATGACTGGGACGATACAACTAGCTCATACAATGTCCAGGTGGATGAGAATATTCCCGAATTGGCCCAGAAGTTAGAATACCAGGATGATGAGTTTGATGAGCAGGGTTGGGCCACTACTTGGAGTCACGTACTCCCCATAGAGATTGATGATCGGAGTGACACAAAGAGATGGATGTTAGTAGAAAGAGACGCAAAAGGCGAGAAGACCAAAGAAACTCATATTCTCTCCCTTTCTGGAATTGACTCCGGAGAGATCTCTTCATTCATCGCCACACTAGACAATTCTAGATTCAGTGTGAGCATTTCAGGAGGTTCATTGGATGCCTCTTCCAATATCGGAGTTGACCACCCTACCAACCTAGGAGATGGAAAACTGGACTGGATCCCTCAGGCTGCCAGAGAATACGTTTGGGAACCACTAGGCCTATCAGTAGGGTTCCAATTCTTACTCTTGGGTTGCGCCATGGGTACCCTATTGGGCGGGTCCCAAGGTCTAGCTAGGAGTCTTTTCGGACAGATGGTCCCAGAAACAAGGAGTGCAGAATTCTTCGGTTTCTTCGGTTTCTTCGGCAAAGTTGCCGCTCTAATAGGGCCCTTGTTGTATGGTTTCATGACAGTGGTATTCGATAGTAGAGTCGGTATTCTCAGTATCTCAGTACTTATCCTGATAGGTACCTTGTTGATGAGAAAGGTGGATGTAGAGCAAGGAAGGAAGGACGCTGCCGCAGAAGATGCTAGGAACCGAGGATTAGCCTAAATCAATCAGAACGAATCTCTTCCAGAGCCTCAATCACCGAGGCTTGGGTTATCCGACCACCCCGTTCCCTTAGCGTGGATGCAACTCTGTCGACCTCCTCGCCCTCTGCCCCAGCGGTAACTGCCATGTTCCTGACATGCAGCTTCATGTGGCCAGCTTGGATTCCCACAGTGGCTAGGGCACGTAGCGCACCAAGGTTCTGCGCCAGACCCGATGCTGCCATGACCTTCGCTAACTCGTCTGCGCTCTCAACGCCCAGAAGGGCGACATTTGCCTGTGCAGCAGGATGTACCCTAACCGCACCGCCAACCAGGCCAACTGCCATCGGGAGCTCGATGGATCCCACTAGGTTGCCATCATCGTCCTTTGACCACTTGGTCAGTGACCCATACGTCCTCTCGTGGGATGCATAGCTGTGGGCACCAGACTCGATAGCCCTCCAATCCTGGCCACAGGCAAGAGCCACAGCCGATATTGCGTTCATAATGCCCTTATTGTGTGTCGTGGCCCTGAATGGGTCCGCCTCAGCGAAATGATATGCCTGGATAACCCCGTCAATAACCTCGGAGCCTTGCTTTGCATCCTTGCCTCCGTCAGACATCTCTTCTGCGGTGAAAACCGCACTAACCCTCGCGAGACGTAGAACTGCCAAGTTGCTGATGATCCTCAGGATGACTGTCCCACCGGAGATCTCCTCAATCCTCGGGGCGATGGTTTCCGCCATCGTGTTTACCGCATTGGCACCCATTGCATCCCTGCAATCAACTTGGATGTGGACGATTACCATTGGTCCTGATCCAGTCTCTATCACCCTGGCGGAAAGGTCCCTGCACCCGCCTCCGAACTTCACCAGTATGGGGTCTACTTCGTTGCAGTTCGAAACCAACTCTTCCTTGGCCGCCAGAATCGAATCCATGGCGCCATTCGGATCTTCGCATCCGACGACTTGAATTTGGCCGATCATGACTGGGTCGTCATTGTCCGAACTAAAACCGCCGTTGGCTAGACACCTCTTCGCCATGTTGCTAGCCGCTGCAACCACGCTAGGCTCTTCTAGGACGAATGGAATCGCATAGTGGGATCCATCAATCACGAAGTTGGTTGCCACCCCTATGGGGAGCGAGTATGTTCCCACGACATTCTCTATCATCCTGTCTGCCGACTCTTCGTCTAACTCTCCGGAGTTGGCCCATGCTTCTACCTGTTCATCGCTTAATTCCGCAATCTCAGAGAGAAGCTTTCTCCTCTCTGAAACTGATAGTTTGTAGAACCCACCGATGCGACTATTCTCTATTGGCATATCACTCAGACTGAAGACATGACAACGGGCTTCTAACCTTTTTCGAGCAAACAATATCCCAAATAATGCGTTAATTTGGCTGTTAACGCTTTGTTAACGCTTGACTAACCCGTTAATATTGCGTTAATGACGTAAACAGAAAAAATAGGTACTGAGCCAATTATTGCCAAATACAACCCTCCGCAATTGCGAACTACCCGTTAATTGACACTCTGCAATGCGTGATTATGCGTGAACATTAAGAATCTCATAGGGTGCTGAGGGGCTATGGTGTTGAGCGACCTTTCTCCATCTGATCTCCCTGCTCTTCGGGGAAATCCCTTCGACTCCAGGCCGATCGAAAGGAACAGAGCCAGTGAGTTAGTCGGAAGGGAGGATATCCTGATTAGGTGGAGGGAACATATGCACTCACAGTCACCTCGGATGATTCTACTCACTGGAGAGAGGGGCTCTGGTCGGACTTCCCTGATCAATGCAGTTTCCTCTCAGACCGACGATCGTTTCGTCGGCACTTTTTGGCATTCCAAAGATCCCCTTAACTGCGCTCTTGACGAACTGGTCATTACATTCTGTGGCCATGAAATGCCACCCAGTATGCATCAGAAAGTAGAGAGGGTTGTGGAGACTTTGGACACTCTATCTGGACCATTGCCCCTAGTGGCTTTGGACTACCCTTCGCACGTTGACTTAACCACATTCTTGTCTTTGATATTGCCAATATTGCAAAGACTCCGGGCACTAGTGGTTGTTTCAGTTTCCAACTCCCAAATGGCTTCTCTAGACGAGACTACCAAGGATGTGTTCGACGAGATTGTAACAGTTCAGCCATTTTCTAGTGAGCAAATCCAATCTCTTAGCGACCTCAGGATTCGTAGGATGTCCAATGAAAGGTGGCACATCAATGGAAACCTGCTCAATGCAATCATGTCCAGAACAGGTGGAAACGCTAGATCTGTAATCGGAATCCTGAGGGATCTAGTGGATGAAAGGAGAGGCCTAGGCTCCGAAGGAACTCTGAACTCACTGAGGGGTTGGAGATCCGAAAAGAAGGAAACTGAGACCGATTATGGACTAGAAGATTACCAGTTAGAAACCGCCGAGGGGGAAATACATGAATCCAAGGATGCAGTTTCGGAAGAAATTGTAGAAGATAGGCCCGCGGAAGTGGAGTCGGAGCAAGAATTCGCTGATAATGAGGAAGATGAAGACTGGGACGTTGAACCAGATGACATGTGGCCAGTCGAGGACATCACCCAAGAAGACCCTGTGGCGGATGAAATCGTTGATCACGGACTAGATGGAATCCCACCAGATAGTGAAATCGACTCTGAGAACCCAGAAAAGATCACCGGATGGTCAGCCGACGAAGGAACAATCCTCTCGATGGACGAGGGAACAGAACCACTCGGTAGAGGCCGGAATAGGGGTTTCTCAGGCCTAGTAAACAGGTCTAGAATAACAAATGACTCCATGCCAACGGGTCCAGACTACTCTGTCACTATCCAGGAGCCGGATATTGGAGAACCCAAGGCTTCTCCCAGAGGACCTCCAATCGAAGAAAGGCAACAAACTATGCCGCTCAAGGAAGATAGAAACTCAATTAGCACGGAAAAAAACGCTTTTGAGGAAAGGCATGTATTACACTCCGAAGGTGAATTATGGACAGTAGACTCTGATTTGGAGGAGACCCTACCCGAACTACCCGGCGAGCCAGAATTAGAACCAGAATTAGAGCTCGATGAGACTCTCGAAGAACTCGAGATTGCCGACACTACCGAGGAACAACCCCAGAAAACAGTCTTGCAAACTCCAATTGCGGTCAAAGGCCCCACGTGGGAATCGAAGGGTTCAGTCGATCAGAATCACCTAGGAAGTATGAGTGACGCCGAGAGATTGGTTGTCTCTGTGGCCTCATTGCGTGAGATTTCCCCCTCGGATACTGAGATCCAAGCCCGGCTTGAGGTAGGCAGACCTCGACTTTCCCAGATTTACAACTCACTACACAAATCAGGCATACTGTCCGTGAGGAAGGAAGGGAGAAGTAGACTATTCAAGCTAAGTGAAGGTGCAGGTGCCTTGCTGAGTGAGGGATGAAAATGTCAGATACAATCACCCTTGAGAGGATCGAGAGATACCTAGCACTTACTGCCGAGGCTAGGTCGAAGGCTACGCCTTCCACATCGAGCAAACTCGACGAAGATAGGCTGAATGAGATGCTTCGTATGTGCGACGACTATGCTGCCGATGCACGTCATTTCGCCTCAGAGGGGGACTTGGTTAGCTCCTTCGGGGCAATCAACTATGCCCATGCTTGGCTAGACGCAGCAGTTAGGATCGGACTCATGGACGGACATGGCGACGATCGGCTGTTCACCCTTCCCTAGGCCTCGACCATTCTCAGGGCAGGCCCAGATGTCACTTCGATGTACGAACACCCTCCTTCTACAAGCCGCTTCTTCAGAACTCTGTCCACGGTAAGTACGGGCCATCTGTTCTGCATCGCTAGGAATAGGAGGGCATCATCCGTGTGCCCTTCTTCCGAATCGATTACTTCCGACCTGCTGTAAAGCAGGTCCAGCAGAAGCCCACCGCGGGTCTTGGAGAGGGAGTCTAGCTCGTCCCTCACCCCTGCGATTATCTTCAGTTCTGCCTTCCCTACCACTTCGTTTAGGGATATGTCGAGGTTCAGGCCTGCATCGATTAGGGAAACCCATCCGCATGCATCAACCAGGACAGAAACCATGGGATCAGCCCGAGATGGTCCCATGCCCAATTAGGCGCCACCTGGAACCTACTCTCCTGGAGAGGGTTATCCTGCTTCCCTCCTTGGCGCAGATAGGAAGCCTGAGACTTAGTGTGGCCTTCTTGCCCTTGATGTTAGCGACTGTCCCCACGCTTGTCGCAGTAGCGGAATTCACCATCAGCATCTCGTTTGGCTGCAGGGGCCTGATTACTCCCTCGTCATCACTGCCCGAGATCATCTTTTCCAACAGCTGCAGGTCAAGGCTCAACTCTTCCCAGATCGGCGGCAATTCACCCTCCCTCGCCATGACCTGGCCCGACAGGTCGTCTGCCTTGGTGGCAAGCGGGTCCAGTGGGGTGGATATCCCACAGAGGCCACCCGAGAAGGCGGTCTTCAGGTCTTCACCTCCTCCCTTGATCCCATTTATCGTGGTCCTGAGGGGCTCCCATCGGATCTTGTTGCCCTCCTGTATCCTCCTCCCCGGGGCAATTAGGATGCTATCGCCCAGGCTGAAAGAACCCTCAACTATGCTACCCCCAATCACGCCCCCTTTGATTTCGGACGGACGGGAACCTGGCCGGTTCACGTCAAAAGACCTAGCGACGTACATCAATCCCCCTTCCTTCTCGGACCTATCTGGAGTAGGGATGGTCTGCTCTATCGTCTCAATCAGGACGTCCAGATTCACATCGTGATGAGCCGAAACTGGAATAATCGGGGCATCCTCAGCAATAGTTCCACTGACGAACTCCTGAATCTCTTCGTAGGACTCCATAGCCCTCTCCTTGCTGACGATGTCGATCTTGTTCTGGACCACTACGATGTTCTTGATTCCGGCAATCTCGAGGGCAGCCAGATGCTCCCTTGTCTGAGGCTGGGGGCACTTCTCCGTCGCCGCTACCAGAAGCAATGCCCCGTCCATGATGGATGCCCCCGATATCATCACGGCCATCAGGGTCTCGTGCCCCGGGGCATCAACGAAGGATACCACCCTGAGCAAGTCTCCCTTGCCCTTCTCGCCCTCTGGGTGCTTACCCTTGGCGTAGTGCTCACCGTCGGAAGTAACGTGGAATGAGGTATCCGCGTACCCCAACTTGATGCTGATCCCCCTCTTGCGCTCCTCAGAATGGGTATCGGTCCAAGTTCCGGATAGGGCCTGTGTAAGGGTGGTCTTCCCGTGGTCTACGTGACCAACCATGCCGATATTGACTTCAGGCTGCTTGCTCTTCGCTCTGGCCAGCTTCAATCACCCCAGTCGTCACTCCTCTTCACCAGAGGGCTGTTCGACTGCGGCTTCCTCTCCATCGATAATCGCGGCAAGCGAGCGCTTGCCGGAATCAACTACCTTGAGGTTAATCTGACGTGTATCCTGACTTATCACATTCCCACGGAGGTTTCTCCTCCTCCTCAGGCCATCGTACTTGTATCGGTACTCCTTGCTGTTCTTGTTGACGAATTTCTTTCCCTTGTAGCCCACTCCGGCAGTAATCAGAACCGATTTGACCCCAGATCCGTCAAGATCCGACCTCATTGGCCTTCCCGTGACGTCGGAACCACCCGTTATCTCCAACTTGTAACCAGTGAGGATCGTATCTCCGTCTCCGACGAACATCCCGTCCACCGAATCTCCGATCTTCTTTCCCAGGAAGTGGTTGTAGTTTGCACCAGTGATGTCCATTGCGAATGACCTCCCTCCTGACTTGGGATCGGTGTCGTTCACCACTGCCTTGAAGGACTGCTCGCCTGCCATCTGGTCACCTTGGACGGCATCCCGACATAAGGCCCCTATAAGAGCGGTTCGGAGTCTACTTACTGCCTATCTCCTCAGAAGCTCGTTTTCTATCCTGCTTCCGATAACCGCAGGAACCGAGTTTGGCATTGTGATGTAGCGCGTCCTGCCTCTGCCTCTATTCGTGCTGGAGGACCTGCTGACAATCAATCCCTCCGACTCAAGATGCTTCAGATATTTCCAGAATGTAGTGTAACCCTTCGGATCCTCGTTGTTCTCTTCACACACCAACTCATACAACTTGCTAGCATCCCCGCTCGATATCTCCTCCTCTCTCTTCAATCTTCTGCAGATTCCGAGGAGAACCAATTTCTGATGCAGTTTCAGATCATCAACCTGATTTGGCTCCACAGAGGCGGAGTGAGAACTACTTGGGAGGACGTCATCTTCCGTGACTTTCCCCCTGCCTTCCTTTTCCGTCTTCCCAATTGCCCTATCTAGCAGTTCGATGGCCATCCTAGCATCCCCTCCCGATTCCTCTGCAAAAATACCGATCTTGTGCAGGACCTCGTCACTAACAGAATTTGGCCTGCAAGACGCTTCGTACCGCTGCCTCGCTATCTCAGCAAGCTCATCCGCGACATAGGTCCTCATTCGGAGGATGTTGCTTTCCCCAAGGCGGGACTTAATTGCGGCCTCGAAAAGGGAGAAGACGGAATCTTCCTGGCTCACCATGATTAGTGATAGTGTACCCTCTCCCTCCTTGTCCTCGTCTATCCTAAGGAGCTTGTAGATCAAGTCCGAGTTATCTCTCCTAACTAGCACGTCCACCTCGTCTAAAATTAGCAGCAGATGACTGTCACGTGAGCGGATATTACGCCTAATGCCCTGGATAACCTCACCCGAGCTGAAACCACGTTCTGGGTGCCCAGAGTCAAGAGAAGATGCTATTTGCTGGAGAACTTGGGATGTAGAGGGATGGCTCCTGCAATTCACATGGGCGATCGAGACCTTCCTTCTCCCCTCGAGTTTTGCTGCGATGTCCATGCAGAAACGGCGAGTCAGCACGGTCTTCCCTGAACCAACATTCCCCGTGATCACCGCCCGACAACTGACATTGTGGTTCTCTATGCCAAAGAACATCGAAGCTAAATCGGACAATTCGTCCTTTCTGCCAACCAACTCGGATGGGGTCCAGTCGTAGGACAATGGCTCCCTGGAAATCAGGACCTTGCCCGCCCCAATCCTGTCTAGGTAGTCCGCCATTGATTCCTTGTCTATTTCGACGTTCTTAGACATATTTGGTTCAGACCCGCTAGTAACCCTATGATTGCCACATGACTCTATTTGATTCGGTGTTTTGATAGGCCTGAGCGTACCAGCGCTACTTGAGGCCGTGCCGTGGTGCTGAAGAGGGTGTTCAAGAAGCCGACACGATTGACCTTATTCGGCGCCACGCTCCTAGCATTTTTCGAGACAGTAAACAGCTCTGGATTCTCCGACAACATAGCACTTAGCACCGGACTGGTCAGCTCGGAAAGCATCCCAGATGGAAAGGAGAAGATAATGCTCCCAGAAGGGGCCGAATTCGAGATATGGGGGAATCTGGAAATAGGAGCCTTGGATTACGCAATAGTAGCATTCCTGGTTTACACATTAGTGGCATTATGGGCCCATAGGCCAATCGAAAACCAATTTGGGGTAAAGAAGTCCAGGAAATTGATTGCAATCAAGTCCATTCGTTCGATTCGACTGGGCATTCTTTCCTTATTCGTTGCACTTCTTTCTACGGCAAACAAGATGGGGAAATTCGCAGACATTTCAAACAATGTACTGGGTAAAACGACAGAAAACGGCGCTTCGGGATCTTTCGGCAGGCATGACGGCTCATGGCAGTTTCAGGAATTTGAATGGGGCCTGTTAGATTTCGCAGAGCTATCAATCCTCTTCACTCTATCAATCTATTTTGTATGGAAGGGACTAGAGGTGGACAGGGCAATTCTCAACCCGATTCCCGATAATAGGAACTTCATTGAGAGGATATGGGGTGGAATCAGAGAAGCCGAGAGAGATCAGAGAACGGACATAGAAGGAGGCGCAATAAAAGCCAATGAGTCGTTTACAAACCTCGTGAAAATGTTGGGTGCAGCTGCCTCCATGAATGTCGCCGCATCCTCTCTTGACGAGGGCAATGTCAAGGTTGCATTCAACAAGTGGAAAAACCTCACTCATCGAAAGGGCAAGCAGAACAAAGACTGGCTTAGCCTATCAGAATCTCTCGACCAGGCTGGAAGATTCCCCGACGAGGAGGAGTGAGTAGGGCTATCGGCGGGTTAAAGCCAACATATGGGTTGCGAAAATTAAGGTGAGTGGATGGCAGGAGAACAAACCAGAGAGGAAGTAGCGGCAAGGCTGGAGGCTATTTTTTCATCGGCCATGGAAGGTGAGGAGCTCGATAAGGCCCTCGTTAGCATTGACAAGAGGCTTGACAAGTTCGAGGGCAAGTGGGGCGGACTGATTAAGTGGGCCGAGCAGAAGTACGGAACACCAGATGAACCAGAACAACCACCCCAGGAACAAACCGAGCAAGCTCAGCAGGAATCAGGACCCTCCGACCAAGGAGAGATGTCACGTCAAGATGCCTTCAGCAAACTGGAGGCTATCTTCCGTTCCAATATTGAAGGCAAAGAGTTGGAAAAGATGATCGGGAGTATCGACAAGAGGCTCGACAAGTTCGAGGGCAAGTGGCCGAAATTAATCCTCTGGGCAGAGGAGAAGTATGGCCAGGCAGATACGAAGGAAGAAGTGACCGCTGTGGTAAATGAAACCCAGCAGGAAACCCCTGCCATCGAACAAACGTTGGAATTGATAATCGGAGGGGAACACGAATCAGCATTGAAAAACCTCAAGCAAATGGTATCCGAAGACCCTTCCAATTCCGACACATGGAATGCCTTCTCTTCCTATTTCTCTTCAATCGGATTTTCTGGTAGGGCGAAGGCTTGTGAGGAAAAGTCAGAATCGCTGACATAGTGCTTCAGCAAAAAAGGACCGTTTTAACGTTCGATTTCGAACTTTAAAGCCATGGCCACAATTAAATGCACCTCGTCTTTCCCAAGTAACGGTAGTTTTCATGGCAAAGAAGGTCCCCGAACACGTTGCGTTCCGTCTAGCACAAAAGGCGAAGGATGCAGAAAAGAAAATCAAGGCAGCAGAGAAGAAGGTGAAGGAGGCCGAGAAGAAGGCCAAGGAGGCCGAGAAGAAGGCCAAGGAGGCCGAGAAGAAGGTACAGGAGGTCGAGGAGGGGGAAGATGACCTCGATGAGTTTGATGACCTCGATGACTTTGATGACCTCGATGACTCACCAGAAGATGAACCGGTAGAGGAAACAAAAGTAGAGGTAACAACAAGTGAAGAAGTTGCAGAGGGATCCGATGACGAGCTCGATGCTTTGCTAAAGCAGGCATCCAGCTCTGAGAGTAGTGAACAAAGGGTTCAGCGGGCGAAACGCCTCGTCGGCGAGGGGGACTTTGACGGGGCTCTCGAGATTTGGAAGGGACTGACAGCAAGCGAAGCCGAGAACCCGGAGAATTGGAGAGGCCTTGCCTCTGTTTTGGAAGAGAGGAACCAAGCAGGAGATGCAACAAAGGCACAAACTGCCAGAGAACACGCAGATAGAATTCAGACTCAAGCCATTGCGGACAAAACCGGTAGAAAGATGGAGGACATCATCGCCGATTTGATGGACGATGGCGTTCTGAATTTCAGTGCCGGATCAGATGCGAAAGAAGATTAATAGATTTTCAGAAGTTAAATCCGTCGTTTAATTCCTCAATAGTCCACCATTTACATTAATAACTCATCACCCTTGGGGTTGTTCAGGTATTACTATGGTAGAGTTGAACGACACACAGAGAATGGGACTTCTAATCGGTGCAGCAGCGATTTTGATCTTCGTTGTTGTGAATATGGCAGGATTGCTTGGTGGTGGCACAGAAAAGCTGTTCATCATCGATCTGATTGGAATCGGCGACATGGAAGCAATGAGGGAAGACACCGGCTTCAGCACTCAAGACATAGTTGGACTAGTAATAGCAGCAGCTATGGGGGCACTATACTTCTTCTCCGCAGAAGATGATCTTGACTGGGAAGCCCTCTTGGGCGACGATGACGACGACGAAGAAGAGTAATCTTCTAGTCGAGAACAACTTGCTGATTTAGATGCCGGCAGGCTATCTAAAACGACTTATGGGATTTCATCGAACTTGTATCCGGTTTCCCATTTCTTGTCACCTAGAACAACCTCCAGCTCAAATGGAGTTAGTAGCGGTTTTGCATAACGCACTGAATCGTCAATCGCTATCCTAGGACATGCAGTATTGACAAATGCATCAACTGGATAGAAGTCGATTAGTTCGGGCCCAACATGTTCCAATGCAAGCAGGTAACCCTTCCTGCCATGCTTTTCCAACTTCCTCTTCATCCTCAATGCCAGATTCCTCCTCATCTGTCCTGGTTTTTCACCAATTAGAATTCCAAAGGTCTTCGCTTTATCAGAAGACATGATCAGACCAAACCTCTGTCTCAGAATCCCCTCTATCCTCTCAAACGACATTTCCTCAGCACCACCGGTGTATGGGTCCAGCATTGCTAATGGTTTTCCTGTGTGGAGTACCAAGCCAATAGGGTGGAAATCACCACTTCCAAGGAAGAGATAGTGCCCGATATCGTCCCTATCTCCAGAATAATTGCACCCCAGTACCTGACCGGGGAATGATAGCCTAGCACCGCCTACTGGAACCTCAACTTCGAATCCCGCAGATTCCAGCCTCTCCTTGTAGTCAAATATGAGATGAAGATGCTGTATGCTCCCAACTAGTCCTAACTTTGCCCCCTTCAGAGGGGCCACCCTGCCCACTGCATCCATGAACCTCTCCTGGGCCTCTTCTTCGCTTATTTCATCAACATTCATAGACTCCGAGAGACGCCTTTCCGCGATTTTACGATGTGCAGATAGGATTGGCAGCACCGGATCAATAGCAGGATCGCCATCATAGGTCACGTTGATGAATTCCGTGGGCATCCCAGAATCGATATTCATTTGTGAGTGGCCCATGTGGGCAACAAGCTCTACGCCCATTCGCTGCATCTTGTCATGGACAAGGTCGCAAGCACCGTAGCAGGGATCGGCTGCAAGGATGATTCTGGCAGAGGTGTCTTCTTCGATTGCATCCATCATTTCCAATGCCTGCATCTTCAGGCCTTCTGGAACCTGGAGTGCCACAAGTCGATTGTCATTGCTCTTGATTCTCTCAATCAGATCATCGAGTTCGAACTCATGCCTATTCAGATCCACGAAACCCCTCACTACTGTACAATCTCTACCTTTCCATCAACTATGTCGATTCTGGCTAGGGTTCTAATCGGCCATTCCGGCCTCTCTTCCGATAGCCTCTCTCTCCCATCTCCCTTTTCTATAGCAACGATTACTTCTTGGAGAATTGCTCCCATCCCTTCAAGCGTTTCGAGCAGCGGCTCCAGCGTCCCTCCGGTCGAAATCACATCATCAACCACCAGTATTCTCTCTCCAGAAGAAATATCGTTGATGTATGCCGTCGAACTGGAGTACCCCGTAGAAACATCAACCCTTACCTCTCCTTCCATTCCATAGGATCTTTTCCGAATTACCACCGTCGGCTTTCCAGTTGCCTCTCCCACGGCTGCTAGCAGTGGGAGGCCCATGGCCTCAACACTGACGATCAGGTCTATCTGGGACCAATCAACCATGCTGACAATAAGATCCCTTGTCGCTCTTAGGACCTCTGCTTCCATTCTGGGTATGCCATCAGATATTGGGTGTATGAAATAGGGGTACTCTCCCTTCCAAATTATGGGGGCCCCTCTTAGTGAGTCTTGCAAAACCGCCAGCGGATCTGTTTGGGACATGTCCCCTTGGCCTCACACTAGGCCCTTCAAATGCTCGGAGCCTTGTACGACCTTGATGGTGCAAGGTGTGGGGAATTTGCAACTTGCCTTTCTCAACGCGTCCTTTGCCGCAAGATAACCTTCAGCCTCGGTCTTGATGGAAATAACGGTCTGACCCCTCTGGACTCTAGCTGCGGTACCCACGTTCTTGCCGAACGATAGGCGCATACCCTGTGAAACCCTGTCGGCACCAGCACCAGTAGCTTGCTTGTTTTCCCTCAAGATCTGATGAGGATAGGTGTGCATCCTGAGTGCGTAACCCATCGCCCCAACCTCTTCTCTGATTGTGGAGTTTGCCACTTGTCTCGCTGACTCTAGAGCCGAGTCCCTGATTTGACACGCATTGTCAGATTGCAGCTCTATTGCTACTGGAAAACCACCCGTCTCTGACTTTTTCCTGTTGCCCATATGGTATCGCAGAATTCTGTTGTTCGGGACTCCGCCCGTGTACTCTCTCCTGGTGAATGATTGCCCCTTGATTTGCCTGTACATCTTTGCTGGTTTACGTGCCAATCAATCACCTCGTTGGCCGGCCACTGACCCTCCGTATTTAACGGTGAGGCAGCAGCATGCATCAGGAAACTGCTGACAACCGTTCGCTTTCCCTCTGCACTTCTGTCACTCCAATCACGATTAGAGCGAATCCGAGTATCATGGACGCACCAATCTCCTCATCAAGAAGTAACCACCCCCCAAGAACTCCGAAGACCGGGACAAGAAAGACGTAAGAAGAGGCAGCTGTGGGGCCAATCAACTCAATCCCCTTTGCGAACAAAACGTATGACAGGACAGTGGATATTACGCCCAGATATGCAATTGTCAACCATTCTGCTGAGCTTGGCTCTGGAACCGCCGAACCCCAATTCTCAACGATAACCCAAGGAGAAAGCAAAGCCCAACCGGTTATAGAATACCAGACTACAATCTCTAGTGAGGAGTAGCCATTTTCCCATGACAGCATTATCTTAGTCAGATTGCTAGTAGCCGCCCAGGAAAGCGCAGCCAAGAGAATCATCAAATCCCCTATGACCCTATGCTCTATTGGGATCCCTGAGTTCGGACTCCAACCCACAACGACCACCACCCCGGAGATTCCAATCAGTAGCCCAACAGACATTCTTGCCGAGATTCTCTGTCCCAGCATGGGAACCGCCAGAAGGACAGTAAATACTGGGTTCATGGGAATGATCAGGGACGCATCCCCCGCCGCAGTCCAACTCATTCCATGCATGAATAACAATTGGTAGGCCATAGTTCCCAGAAGCCCCAGCCAAACTGAGAAAACCCAAGATTCACGATTAGGCGGAAGAAATCGAAACGAACGCTCGCCCCGACTTGAAATCGACCATACAAAGAACACCGAAACCGCGCATGCGTATCTCAACCAAGCAGAAGTCGCAGGACTGAGTGTGGCAGGGTTATCCTCGTTCAATCCATAACTTAGAAATCTGCCTGCTGCCCAAGTAGAGCCCCATATTACTGCGACCAGAACTAGAAGCAAATGCGTACCCATGTTCCTTTTCCAATAATTCCCCAACACAATATCACATCTCTGCTAATTCAGGCGAAATCATTTCCAAGAAACCCGGATGCGTGACATCACAGATTTCATGTCCAGACAATCTTCCCCCAACTTTAGTAGCCAGAACCGCGGCAGTCATTGCCAGCCTGTGGTCATGTTCACAATCAATTTCTTCAGATGGTTCCATCGGATACTGTCCCCCAGGAATGGACAAACCATCGGTTCTTTCTTCCATCTCAATCCCAAATGAGGATAGCATTCTGATCGTTGAAGCTATTCTATTGGACTCCTTCCCCCTTGCATGCGCTGCTTCCACAATTTCTCCGCCTTTGCCCATTGCCATCAACGCCGCGAGAGGGGAAATCACATCACTAGTATCTCGTAGGCTAACCTTTCCAGGAGCCTCTGAGATTACCAATCCTAACGAAACTCCTACGGGGGACTCTTCGAATTTGCTGTAATCCAAGCTTTCCGTCCCGTGCAGTCTGTCGAAAAGAAGTGAGATTGGCAGCAGACTCGACTCCTCAGGTATTTCGATAACTTCTGGCGTTCCAACAACCCAGGGCGATAGGGAAACAACCTCTTCGTAGCCGCCAGTCCAACCACTAAGGCTACTATATTCAATCGTTAGATCCCTATACCAACGACTCACCGCTTTACCTTGGAGTGTTATTCTCACCTCTCCGGGAAATGCAGGAGATGCTAGTATGACTCCTGAAAGAGTCTGGCTTGAAAACGACTCATCTATGCTCGAATGACCTTTGCAAATCGGCCCAGAAACAGTGTATGGGAGGTGGTCAGCAGAGACCTCGCAACCTAGATCTCTTAGTGTTGAAGCCATAGGTGAAAGGTCTCTTTTCCTTAGGGATTGGTCGCCATCAATTTCTATCGAGCCATCCATGCACGCTGCAATAGCGGAGACGAAATTTGCTGTAGTAGCGGAGTTTCCGCAATTCAGGGGAGAAACAGGCAAATCAAGACCGCCCACCTTTCCCCGAATTACCCATCTTTGGTGTTCCCTTTCTATAGAGGCGCCCATTTTCTCCATGCACTCAGCCATAGACTCGATGTCCCT
>CEUN01143271.1_pt1 | contig 43683 bp, 46 predicted proteins | sample 361501 | NCBI WGS metagenome assembly CEUN01 (sample SAMEA2622801, study PRJEB7988) | marine metagenome | biome: marine biome (ENVO:00000447); feature: marine epipelagic mixed layer (ENVO:xxxxxxxxx); material: "saline water (ENVO:00002010), including plankton (ENVO:xxxxxxxx)" | depth 120 m | reverse complement strand
CGGGTTGCCAGCCCGCGGCCAGGGGCATGTAAAGAAGGAGTATGGCCGCCAATGGGGCGGCCGAACTGCTCTAGACATTTTATCGCCCAAGGACGGCTCCAGCGCAGTTATCTGGCGCAATCATGGATTCTTGATGGACGCGAATGGCCTCAAGCGAATCTACCTCCTCTTTCTCATGCGTCTGATCGAAGCCCTAAAGCCGGTATCCGTATTGGAGGCAGGTTGCGGAACCGGCGTGAACCTTTTCGTGTTGGCGTCGAGATTTCCCGACATCGAGTTCTCGGGGATCGAACTCACGGCCCAAGGCGCTACCGCGGTGCAAACACTTCAGGAGGAAAGCACGCTTCCAGAAGTGTTGAGTTCGTACTCACCCCTGCCACCGCGAGACACGTCTGCGTTCAAGCGTGTGCACGTTCAACAGGCGAGCGCCGCAGAGTTGCCGTTCCAGGACGGCCAGGTCGATCTTGTCTTCACATGCCTCGCTCTTGAGCAGATGAAGGCAGTACAGGATTCAGCTTTGCGGGAGATTCGCCGGGCGGCCCGAAGAGCGATCGTGATGACGGAGCCATTTGCGGATTGCAATGCGGAAAGCATGCGCCAGAATCGTATTCGAGCGCATGCCTATTTTGATGCTGCCGTCGATGACCTGCCACGGTTCGGGTTGAAGCCGACCTATGTGCGCAAGGATATTCCAGCCAAGATTGCCATGGGTGTCGCCATCGTGGCGTCCGAGACCGTTTGATTCCTGGTCTTTACGATACCCCGAGCAAGGTTCGACGCAGCGGATCGCCTTCGTACCGGGACGCCGGAATCCGAAACAGCGGCATGCCGGGCATGTCGAACATGCCCTTGTTCATCTTGAGATCAGGGAAGGGCATAAAATTGAACATCAGAACCAGCCGGTATCCCTGCCGCGCCCGGCTCCCGTAGTGCAGACACCGTGACGTGTCGACAAAAGCTCCGCTTCCCATGCCGCCCGTTAGCGCAATTGACTCCGACATGTTGGTGACGCTGGCCACTTCTTCGTCGGAGAACCTGCCAAAACCCCAGGAATGACCAAGCGCACTAAGCGCCGTAGCCGTTGACTGCGCGGGCAGGAACGTGAAGGGCCCCTGGCCCGGCCCCGTTTCCACCAGATTGATGAAGCATTTGATCTGTCGGAAGTCGTCGTTGTCGACATGAAACAGTTGGCTCGACTCCGTCGAATCATTGGCGGCCGAAACGAAAACGCCCATACATTTGAGTCGGGGTAGCGTTCCGAAATAACCGGTCACGGGTTCGACGATTTCAGGACTCAGGATCAGGTCCAGTAATGCGGGATGTTCTTCAACGTCGTGGGCGTCGAGAATGTTCGTAAAGAACGGTTTCTTGCCTCGGGTCAGCCCTTCAATCCCGCCCTTAGACTCGAATATGCGCAGACTGGCGGCCACCGCAGCACTCGCCATGGGGAACGTGTTGGGGTTGAACGTTCGATATCCCGAAGCCTGATCAATAAAGGTTCCCCAGTTGGAGTTTTCCAAGAGGGCCGCACCTTGGCGGCGGCGACGCATTACGTCGCCCACGTGCACCACCGATCGCCGGGCTTTCACCAGGCCATGGGCGAGCTTATTGGGTGCTCCCATCCGCTTGGCAAAACCAACCAGTGCAATGTCGAGGCGATCAATCGAATCTTGTGTGGTCATGGCAAGCTTTTTCGACGATCAACCGACTCCAGCAGCGTTTTCTTGTGAATAAATTTGAAGGCGTTCCTGGGCCGTCATCTCGACTTCATTGGTGTTGACGCGCTTGAGCAGGTAAGGCGACTCCGTTCCGACATTCCACCCTTGGGTGAGGGTGAGACCAAACCTGAATCCATGATGTCTACAGAACGACTCCGGATCGTCAGGAATCGCCCAGTCCCGTCCGAAGGGATAGGACACCCATTCCGGCTGTTTGCCGATGAGAGAGAAGAGAAATGCTGTGTTCGTCTCGATTTCCGTCGTATCACCGTCGGGAATGCGCGTGAATGGTATGTGTCTGTGCCCGTGAGCGCCGATTATGTGTCCGCTGCGGTGAAGTTCCTGAATGTTTCTCTCGGACATGTACATGTCGGTGCAGAAGTCAGCTTCAGCGACACCCCGATCGGCGAGCATCCCGCTGGACAGTTCATCCATCAGCGATTCGGGTAGAAGGAAATTGATGAGGTACTTGACGCGACCGACGTCAGGGTCGTCGTAGATATAGATTCTCTCCGCAGCAGCTTGCGACGCCGGTTCATCCATCGCCATTCGCCACTCCGCCTGAAGCATGTCGAGGAGCTGCACTTGAAACTCTCCAGGCTCCGTCGTCGCGCGGAGCCAGTGCGTCTTCTGGAGGGTGTTGGCGTGCCCTTCGGTCAAGGGCTGCGATGTCACGAAAAAGATGCCCTTGATGCCACGTGGGTCCAAGACGTCGACCGCAATCCGGTACTGATCCATCAGGCCGTCATCGAAAGTCAGAACCACGCTGTCGGATGGCAAGCTCGCCTGCCCCGAGATGTAAGCCTGCGCCTCTTCCGGTGATGCCATATGAAAACGATCGGACAGCCAATCGACCTGTGCCGTGAAGTCATCCGGCGCTATAGGGTGGATGCCCGGATAGATGTACTGCGCCGGGTCCCGAATGTAATGGTAGTTGACGAACAGAAGGGCGGGACTGGCAGTATCAGAGAAATTATTTGCCAAAGCAGGCCTGTTTTTCCAGCGCGATCATCGTGAAGTCGAAGTGACCGCGGCTTCTGTGACCTGGTCATAGGCATCACCCAGGCCACAATCCGCGACGAAGTCGCGGAGCGACTTGAGTTCGTCTGCAGCGATCAGATCACGCCAGATACCAATCCGGTTGTTGGTGAGGGGATGGCGCAGGCGGTCCAGTGTTGAACTCGCATGTCCGGATAAAGTCATAACTTTGTCGTAGTCCTCTGATCTTCCCGAGAACTCGGCGACGCCTGGTTCCCAGGGCTCGCCGACGAACTGTATGGCCTTCCGCATGCACTCCTCGGGATTCAGGGTCAAATCTTCGTAGCGCATTTCATGAACGACACTGGCCGCTCTGGCTCCCGCACCCATGAAGTCACACCAGAGGTTTCCGAACATTTCGACTGAATCCCATTTTTTGGCCTGTCGGAGCGAGGCATAAACGTCCCGGGGATCGCGAATGATGTGAATGATTTTCGCCCCCGGCCAGTTCTCCTTGATGCGTGACACATGAAGAATGTTACCGGGCGTTTTTTCGGCCCAGCGAGGTTTGCCTTGCCGGATTGCGAACTCGTTCAGAATAGATGTTACGAATGCAGAAGCGCTTTCCGCCTTTTCCGCCGCTGAATGCGCCCACTCGATCTCGATGTCGAAAAACCCCGCCATGCGCTCGACATAGTCGGCGAGTGGCTCCTCGTCACGACCCAATCGGGCGTCCCAATCGACCTCAAACCAATATGTCTCGAGGCCGGCCGCGATGTGGGAATGTTGGCCCAACATCGCCCTGAGCAGGCTGGTTCCAGACTTGAAAAGGCCGCCGATGAAGATCGGTTTGGTCGTCATTCGAAACTGCCTTTCCTGGTTTCGCGCGCCATCAGCCATTCTGCGAGTTCCAAATCAAAGGGCTCGTCAATATTTACCAACGGCCGGTCGATGACGACCGCGCAGCAGTCGTAATCCACAATATAGCGATTGTCAGGATCGAGCAGCGCCTCACGACGCAGCGCATAGCAGATGCCATTGCGATGATAGTAGTCCGGGATGCGCTGGCGGATGGAATACTGGCCTCCATCCTCAAGGTAAAACTTCAGGCGGCCGTGATTCGACTGCACGAGAGTCTTGTGGGGCGTGTAGGACGGCGAGGTTTTGCTCACGGTTGCGGCTGCTTGAAACTTGCCACTGGCAATTTCTGCGACGGCCCGCTCAACATCTTCGGGAACACGAAGCGGGCTCGTTGGTTCGAGCAGGACGGTCAGATCGAATTGTTGGTTGTAGTGATCTTCGGACGTCAGCAGAGCATGGCGCCAGGCGTCAATGGACAGTGCAGTGTCATCCGCCAGTTCTGGAGGTCTCAGGAATGGTTTTTCCAGGCCATGGCGTGCGGCCTCCTCTGCGATCTCCTCATCATCGGTTGAGATAACCGCGACATCGATCCAATCCAGTTGTCGGCAAATACTCGCCGCATGGCCAATCAGGGAGTTGCCGTGAACCACGCGCAGATTCTTCCGGGGAATCGATTTTGATCCGCCGCGCGCAGGGACAACCGCCAGCACTGCGAGACCTTGGTAGGTCACAGTGCCCCGCGGCGATTACATGAGAGAGGCATGAACTTGTTCACCCCTCCGTCTGGCCAAAGCCGCAATCAGCGACAGCCATTGAGGCTAGCTGGCTCGCGCCAAGGGCGTTCAAATGATCGGAGTTCGTGAACAGTGCGTAATCTTGGATGGCGCTCCAGTAGTCCACCCGCTTGAGCGTCAGGCTATGTGCGAGTTCGTCGATGTAACGCCGAGTCTCTGCGATTTCCGGATGACGCTTTGCGTAGGCGACCTGATCCGGAGAGACCGGAAATGTCACCAGGCATATTTCCGCACCGCGACTGATCAAAGCAGACAGTATGGACTTTGCGGTTTGCGCGGCCGTACCGGTCGCCGGTTCTGCCGCTGGAAGCTGGTCTGTCACGGTCCGTTCCGCCTGCGTGTGTCTGTCACTGGGCGGCATTTCGGCGAGACTTGTGTCGACAGTCTGGGCCCCGTCCGTCTGCAACGCGCGGTTTACGCGAAACTCGTCCCCTGCGAGGTACACCTTCCAGAAATTCAGCACTTTTGGGCGATACCAGGCCGACAGCGCCCGAGATGCCCCCGGTTTCCAGTTGGCGTTTCGGTAGTCGAGGCCAAACTCGCTATTGCGCCGTTCCGAGAATTGATGCGGGCCCAATTGGAATATCACTTTGCCGGGCGATCTTTCGGAAAAGTAGTGTTCAACCTTGCTGGCGATTGTGCGAAGGTTTTCCCCGGGAAACGCTAGATTGACGAATTCCGGCTGACCTGTGAAGCCGAGAGAGGCATGTGAATCGCCAAAAACGGCATTCGCGGAGGTAGACGATGACATGAGGGATGCATGTTTCAGGAGGAGATCGTTTGGCTCCACATGAAGGCGGATCAACGCTTCGCTGGTGCCGAGGAAGATGGCGAAAGTTGCCGCTAGGGTTGCCAGCCATAAGAGCGTGTAGCGCGGTGAGTGAGCGGGCGGCTCAGCTCCGGTATCGGTTTCGAGTTCAGTATTAGAACTGGAAGTAGAGGAATTCACTGTATCCACCCACAAAGAGCCTGATCATGGTGTACCCGCCGATTAGTCCGAAACCTGTTGCGACGACAGTCCCCAACCGCCATCGCCCGACTGTGCTGCCGCCATCAAATTGCCACCTCACCCATTGCTGGGTCGTTGGGGCAAAGAGTGCGATCATCAGGATCAATCCGGTCATCAGCACCTGCACGGCACCAGTGAAATATGGTGTCGGTCCGAGACCGAAAACCGTCAGTGCTGCGGGGAGAGAGGCGAGGCGACCCGCCCAGGCCTCCGGTAGAATAATGCCGTTGAGCCCAGCCATGCCGTAGAGCACGCCGATCGCTCCGTGGAATGTCTCAGCTCGAAAAAAGACCCATGCAATGACGACGGCGAGAAACGTCACCCCCCAACTGACGACCCGCCCGGCAGCCGATGCCTTCAGATTGATTCCGGTGCGCCCTGCGACGTGACGCCACAAATGGTTGAGGCAGAGATAAGCACCGTGCAGCCCACCCCAGACGACGAAGGTCCATCCGGCTCCGTGCCACAGTCCCCCCAGCAGCATTGTGATCATGAGATTGATCCAACGTCGTGACTTGCCGTGCCGGTTTCCGCCGAGAGGGATGTAGAGGTAGTTGCGCAGGAACATCGAAAGCGTGATGTGCCACCGGCGCCAGAAGTCGATGATGCTCGTCGCCTTGTAGGGTGCCCGAAAGTTAATCGGCAGGCGCAGTCCGAACATCCGGCCGAGTCCGATTGCCATGTCCGAATAACCGCTGAAATCGAAGTATAGCTGGAGTGTGTAAGCCAGCGCGCCGCCCCATGCCTCAATGAAGGTCAGCGTAGCGCCGGCGTCAGCCGCTTCGAACACGGGCGTGGCGTAGACGGCCATGCCGTCCGCAAGGACGACTTTCTTGATCAGGCCGATGGCGAAGATCTTGGCGCCTATTCCCAAGTCCGAGGTGCGGAACATGAATGCGGCCTCACCACTGCGAATTTGGGGCAGCATGTCACGGTGATAGACGATCGGTCCCGCAATCAGCTGAGGGAAGAATGTGACGAACAGGGCATAGTCAAAGAAGCCGTGTGAATCGACGTTTTCGTGCGCGCAGTCGACGATGTAGGCGATTTGTTGAAACGTAAAAAATGAAATTCCGAGCGGCAGGACGATTGCACCCAGAGTCCAGTCGATGGCAATCAGCGACGAAATAATTTCGGTAAGGAACCCGGCATACTTGAAGTATCCGATCGTACCCAGATTGGCGCTGATACCCGCGATCAGGACGATGCGCGCCACCAGATGCCGCTTCTGCCGTGCCAAGGTTCTTAGCACAACGCCAAGAGCGTAGTTCCCGGATACAGAGGCGACCAACAAGGCCAGGAAAGACGGGTTCCACCATCCGTAGAAGAACAGTGAAGCCAAGATCAAACTTCCAATAGCCGTGGTTCGCCCAATTCGGGAGGTAGCAAACCATGTCAACAGAATCACGACTGGCAAGAAGCCGAGAATGAAAGGGAATGAGTTGAAAAGCACGACGGTCGAATCTATCGAATGCCGATAATCATTTCCTGATAGGCGTCCGGATCGAAAGAAATCTCCACGTAACTGGGACCGGAATCCGGGACCCAGGCCTCAAGTGCGGTGCTCAGGTCTTCTTCCTTGTTGACGGCGACACCCGGTATGCCCATGCCCTCCAGCACGGTCAGCCAGGATGGATCGTTGATGATCAAGGGGGCTTGGGTGAGGCCATCCTTCAGCGCGCGGCCGCGGACGGATCCAAAACCACCATCGGACATGAGAACGATCAGGAGCGGGAGGGTTCGCTCCACGGCTAGTCTGGCTTCAGCCAGAAACATGCCGATGCCCCCGTCGCCAAGCACCGCGACCGTTGGAACCGAGGGGTCATATTCGGCGGCCGCGATTGCCATCGGTAGCGCGGTACCCATATAGCGGCCCTTTCCCGACATCAAACAGTGGTTCGGGTGCGCGGGGCGCCAAATATGCTCGGCAATTGTGCAGAAGTTGCCTGTATCGAACACCCCTCGGACCTGTCCCGCAAAGCGGCGCTGGATCGCGGCAAGCGCGTCTGCGGGGAGAAAGCCGCTCGATCGAAGTCTGTTGTCCAGGCTCGTGACGACGTCAGCGACAAGATCCGACCCCCAATCGAACGCGTCCAGCGCGTCAAACACGGAATCCAGAATTTGGCTCTGAGCCGATGCCAGGAACTCGAAACCTTGATCGGATCCAATGGTATCGACGTTCACAGCGGAGCATTCGAATGGCTTGGCTGCCAACACTTCTCCTGCACGCAACCCCAGGCCAATTACCAGGTCAGACTGTGGAACGATTTTGGCCTCCGGTGTGTGCTCCAGCCCGACTCCCGTGAAGACACCAGCGGAATATCGCAGGCCTTCATCGAGTGCACCCTTAGCCGCGGCGGTGACAAAGACCGGCACCGCCAAACTCTCCAGTCGGCTAGCCCACACGGAACGGGCAGCCAGTGAACCGACAATGACAACGGGCCTCTTGGCCATTTCGATTTGTTTGATCACCGGGCCGAGGACACTCGTTTCAGGAGTGACCGGCGGTGGTGGGGCCTGTTCGTCATTCAGATTGAGAACGACGGGCCCGGGAACTTCTGCCTTTGCAAGTGCGACGGCGTTTTCGACGACTCTTTTCCCTTCGATTCCGAAACAACCCTTGCTCACAGCCGACGTCAGACCCGGATGATCCATGCCTTTGTGTCGAACTGTCCAGTCGGTATCGCGCGGAAAGGCCTCGCAGACGGCCAGCAATGGAAACCCCTCCAGCGCGCTCGCGGCCAAACCCGAAACCATGTTGGCCAAGCCGGGGCCCTTGATCGAGAGGCACATCCCCGGTTCCCCACTCAACCTCCCCATCGTCCCCGCCATGAGAGCCGCACACCCTTCGAAATGCGTACGGACATATGCGACCCCTCGTCGCTCCAGAGCGTCAAGAAGCTCAAGGCTCGGTCCCCCGCCGGGAATCCCGAACACGGGCCCCACAGCCTTGTCCGTGAGTTCGTCTGCGAGAGATTCAATCGAAGGAATGACGGGCTGAGTCAATCGTTGTCCAGATAGGGAAGAATTTTCTCGGCGGCGCGATGGCAGACCCTGCGGACGGCGTCCGGGCTGAATCCACCGCAATGTGGCGTGATGATCAGATTGTCATGCTTGCGTGCGTAGGCCACGAGCGGATGATCACTGATATCGGGCTCGCCTTCGAGTACATCGAGACCGGCCGCTCCCAGCTGGCCGGATTCAAGTGCCCGAAGAATGGATGTTTCGTCGGCAATGCCGCCGCGCGAAGTGTTGATAAGGATTGCGCCCCGCTTAACGCGTTGGATCAAATCAGGCGAAACCAGACCCCGGGTCTCCTCCGATAAATGAACGTGGATGCTGATCACGTCCGAGGTCTCAAACACTTCCTCGATGGTCAGCCGCTCAATACCCGCTGGCCACGGATCGATATGGGGATCATAACCGACCACATTCATGCCGAATGCGTGACCGTATCGTGACATCCAGCCCCCGATACGTCCGCATCCGATGAGGCCGAGTTGTCTGCCGTTGAGCATGAGACCGGGAAACTCCTCCCGATTCCATTGTCCCCCTGCGGTGTGCATGAGCGCCGGCGCGAGTCGTCGAGCCGAGGCCAGCACGAGCGCCCAAGAGAGTTCGGCAGCCGGCGTGATGTTCTGCAGCAGCTCGGGATCCTCGCGAAGGGTGTGCACAGGAATCTTGCGCCTGTTCAGCTCTGCCCGCTCGATATGATCCGAGCCGGTCGTGGCGCAGCTGATCACACGAAGCTCAGGAGCGCTCCGTACCATCTCGTCGGATATTCGAACTTTCATCGAAGCATCCAATAGCGCCGTCGCTTGCTCCAGATGGGATTCAATTGTCTTCTGAAGTGCGGGCACGTGCTCCGTCTTTCCAAAGCAATGCATCACGTCTTGCACGGCTTCATATCCTTCCGGGGCACCAACATAAATTATGAGGTTGGTGGTCAAGATCCTGCGCGCTTGAATATTGCATACAGCCAATCCGAAGTTTCGTTGGACTCGAAGTGGCGTCGCCACGCTGCATCGAGAATTGGATGATCGACGCAAGGAATATTCATGTTGCCGCCGGGCCTGCCATCCCTGATCCAAACCATCGCGTTGGAAATGCTGTAGCGTTGGATGAACCTATAAGACTCCAATTCCAGGCCGCAGAGCCGAGCACATTCCGTCAGCGAATTTTTATCGAAATACCACCTGTGGTGAACTCGATAGAAAAACTGACGATACGATTCCCCCGCAAGTTCGAGCATGGCATCGTCTCTATTGGGGGTACTAATCGCTATGCGACCTTCAGGCCTCAACAGGTCCGCAATTTCCGTCAAGAAAGTGCGAGGGTTGTCGATGTGTTCGATGGTCTCAAAATTAATCGCCCAGTCGACGGTCCCTTTATGTTCTTCTAATGCATCTGACGTGAAGCCATAAGTCTTGAATCCCCGATCTTGCAGGGATGCGTGATACGCGGTTCCCGGCTCAATCGCTATGATTTCCCTGGCAAATCCCTTTGCATAATTGAGGTAGCTTCCCGCCGCGCATCCGATGTCGGCAATTTTCTTATTCCGCAGAAGACTTGGATCCAGTACCTCCAATCTCTCTAATTGCATGAATTCGTGCTTCTGCAGAAATGCCGCCGCGTCAGCTTCCTGGCCGAGCGACTTGCGATAGTCCGCTCCGACATAGAAAGCCTCATCTTTGCAATCGTCTTCCGAAAGCCGGTCGGCAGTGCAGTTCCCGCATCTAGCAATTGTCGACGACTCGGTTAGTGAGCCAAACTCACCGTCTCGGACCGGCCCATAGTAGACGATCGTCCAGTCATCTGAGCCGCAGATTTCACAGGCGCCAAAGGTTTCGAGTTTGGTGTCGAAGTGCGAATTCACGAAATCATTCTGTTTCATTGGGCGGCAGAGTATCATTCCTCATGCTGCCGCACGCCGGGTGCATTCGGTTGAATCCCGGCCTGGCCTTCATTCGACATGCCACTCAGAAATCGCCCGGGACGAGCGAATCGAGCGGCACTTTAACCCGCGTCAAACGGCCCAGGAGATCGAGCAATATGACAACGCGCTCATTATCGGTGCCGGTTTGAAAGAGACCGATGTGATCACAAAGCGCGCCATCACTGATTTTCACCCGGTCGCCTTTGGCGAATTTTTGACCACGGCCTAACCGAACGTACCCATCCTCATTCTCGCGGCTTTTGATTTCTTCAATGATCGCATCCGCGACGGTCGCCGGACGGTCACCAAAACTCACAAGATATGCTACGCCGGGCGCCGTATTGACACGTGGCCGGTGTCCTGCGTCGATATCGACGTTCACGAAGAGGTATCTCGAAAACAGGGGACGTGGAACGATTTCGGTACGCCGTGCATGCCGGCGTTGCTTGAGATAACGCGGGAGGTACACTTCAAACCCGCGCTCCTCAAGGTTGTTCTTCGCCCAGACCTCAAGCTGCATTTTGGTGTAAACGGCGTACCAGCAGTTCATTGTTCTGAAGAACCCTCGGCGCCCTGCGTGCGCGACACCTTGAGAAGCGGAGGCGTCAGAATGCGACCTGGCGGGACTTTACTCGCCAAGGTGTCGTACGTTTGTTGTGGTTTAGCCACGTCAGTAAGGACAATTGCGTCCAACTCACTGGCAGCATCAACCGAAGACTTGATCGGCACCTTCATGAACTCACCATGGTCAACGCGAGCATCAATTACCGCGATCAGCTGAACGTCATGCTGCAGGCTGCAAAGTACTGCAATTTCTGCAAGTTCTCCCAATCCGCCCAGCGCGATCCGCCGCCAGCCCCTGGTCACGCAATGATGCAGAAGGCCTTCACATTCATTTCGAGCCTCTCTGTAGAAATCGAATGATCGCCTCAGGTAGCGGGCAGTCAGCCGGCTCTTCTCCGCAAATCCTTGTGGGGTAAGGTAATAGGCATACCGGTTCGCAGGTGCTTGAGCCATTTTGACCAAGCCTTTACGAACACATCTTTTGAGGTAGGCGTTTGTGAGTCCGAGCGCGATGCCCAGCTCGTTCGAGAGGGACCGCTGCGAGACGCCACTGTTCTCATGGACGGCATTTAGCAGGCCGAGAGTGATACGACTCTCTGCGTCGATCGGTTGTCCGTCTGCTGAAGTCTCTTCGTTCAGGACTTGATCCTTCTGCTCACAATTCAGTTGGGCGAGCGTTCACGCCGCGAACGCTATATCGTTCATATGATGAACGTCAAGCCATTATTCCCTTGAATCTGCGACTTTTCTGGCCTTTCTGGTCGTTGACATCTTGGGAATGCGCGCCTCAGTATGCGGCGGCTCCGATCAGTTGGGGTTGAGCCATTTCCTGTCACTGACGAAGCGGTGTCATGACCTCAGATAGTGCGATTTCGGTGATTGGCCTCGGATATGTCGGATTGCCACTGGCGATCGGGTTGTCCAGACACTTTTCAGTGGTGGCACTGGACATCGACGAGACCCGTGTTTCCGAGCTCGACGATGGCTATGACAGAACGGGTGAAATCACTCCAGAAGTTCTGCGCGCTGCGAAGTTACGGCTCACATCGAAGCCGTCGGACATTGCTGCGTGTTCGATCCACATTGTAACCGTGCCCACTCCGGTCGGGCCCGACCACGTGCCCGACCTCACAGCCGTGCGGGCGGCATGTGATCTCGTGGGTAGTCAGCTCAAAGCAGGTGACATATTTGTCCTGGAAAGCACCGTTTATCCAGGTGCGACGGAAGAGATCTGTGGGCCCGCACTGGAAGAGGCTGCTGGTCTCAAGTGTGGTGCGGACTTCTTCCTTGGTTATTCCCCCGAAAGGATTAATCCCGGCGACCGTGAGCATACCGTCGACCGGATCACAAAAGTGGTTTCAGGGCAGACCGAAGAGGTCACGGACCGGCTGATGGGGGTATACGGCCGCGTCACCAACGGTAACCTGCATCGCGCACGTGACATACGGACTGCCGAAGCCGCCAAGGTAATCGAAAACGCTCAACGCGACATAAACATCGCGTTCATCAACGAGATTACCGAGATCTTTCATAAGCTTGATATCTCCACTCATGACGTACTGGAGGCGGCGGGCACGAAATGGAATTTCCTTCCTTTCAAGCCGGGATTGGTGGGGGGGCATTGCATCGGCGTCGATCCCTATTACCTGGCCTACCGCGCGCAGGAGATCGGGTACGACCCTCAAGTCATACTTGCGGGGCGTCGCATCAATGACGGAATGGGCGTCTTCATTGCCGATTGCATCGCCGATTTGCTTTCAGAGCCGTGTCGGGTCCTGGTCTTGGGATTGACGTTCAAGGAAAACGTACCTGATCTTCGGAACACCAAGGTTATCGACCTTGTTCGGCAACTTGAGACGCGCGGACACACCGTCGACGTCCACGATATCATGGCCGCGCCAGAAGAAGCCGTCGCGCGCTATGGGGTGGAACTACTGCCGGATCTTTCTGGGGATGGGTATGGCGCACTGGTGGGTGCGGTTGCGCACGATGCATACACGCAACTGGACCACGTAGCGATCAGCCGACTGGTCGCAAGAGGAGGCCTCGTCGCCGATATCAAGGGAATGTGGCGGCACGTGGAGATGCCCGAGGCGTTACGCTATTGGCTCTTATAGCGAACGCGCCGCATTTCGACCGAACGGTTCAACGGGAATAGACCGTAAATGCCCACTTCAGGATGGTCTGGCCAGCCGGCTCGGTGTGCCCGTGAATGACGAGTTGCTGCGACCCTCGAACGCCCTCCGACGAACCCAGATAGATGCTTTCCTCCAGCGCAATCTTTGTGCTCGATCTCAATTGCAAGCCGCCGCCGTGGGGTAGCCGAAGGAGGGCCGACACACCGTCTGCGGCGATCGACGTGTTTACCTGAGGGTGGAGGTGGAAGCGAATGGCAAATGGCTGGGCGTTCCGGCCCTTTTCGCCGACGGCGGTAAGTGAGTCCTCCCCGCGAATCTGGCTGCCGCCGGCTGACAAGTAGATCGCGCGCCCGTGACGCAGCCCAAATCGGGTCACATACCCGTCATGCCAGGACTCGATGAGCGCATTTCCAGCCTCTTCACGGTGCTCTGAGTGAATTGAGAGATTTGTGTCGGTCTTCGTGCCCCGATCCGAGAGGTCGATCGAATTGGTGTCAGAGACGACCAGCGTCGAATGCGCTGCCGTTGCCCGGCCTGCTTTACGCCATTGACCGCCGCCATTGGAACCGCAATTGACGATCACACGATCACGACCCACGCTGAGCTCAAAGCTAGCCAATCCGGCGTGCGTTGTTGGATGGATCTGCTCCGGTTTGCCGACATCCAGCAGAAGCAAGGTCCTTCCCGCGGACATGCGGTGAAATCCTCCTTGCGGCAACGCCGAAGGGGTTGCACCTCGTGCTTTGGAGGCGGCAAGGATGGCGTCGATATATCCGCGATCGCTTTCATTGCCGGCGTTGAAGACCCCGAACCGACCGTCCCCATGTCGAAAGCACTTCAGGCCCAGCGCAATTCGTTTGATGGTGTCCGCCACCGTAGAAGGCAGTTCGATATTCAGTCTCTCGATCACCGATTTTGCCGCTAGGAGCAGGCGAAGCGAGTTGAGAGCTACCTCGGCGTTCCGAGATGGCAGCGTACCGTCAGGAGCGACCTCCTGTGAGATCAATTCCTGGAGTGACTGCATGTCAGTTACAAAACGCTTGGTTTTGCCAAAAAGCGCGCCCTCCGCAACGACCCTGCCGACGAACGCCGGCAGATTCCAAACATCGTCAATCAAGAAGCCCGCTGATCTGTTCAGATGTCGCGCCTGTGCAGCGAAACTGCCGAAGAAATTGCGCCGAAACGTAGGTTCCGCCCCGTCACAAAGGAATCCAGCGTGACAAGCCCACCAGACCAGGCGGCGTCCCAAGACATCGGTACGCCACGACAGCGGCTGCCACTTCTCGTTGAGGTCAATCCAGGACCGAACCAGTTCTCGTGCGCGGAGCCGGGCCGTCTCGGCCTCGGTGGCACGAAAGTCGGCGAGCCACTCAAAGCTGTTGGCCTCAACGTGCCAAGCTTCGCTCGCGTCCTGAAGATTCCAGGGAGGTTCATTGAGAGCCGATTTCTGCTCGCCGCCAAACACATATCGTCCTTGGAACAGGGCATTGGCAAAGTCTGGTTCACCGGGCGCCGGATCCAAGGGTTCGCACCTCAGGGATGTCGGCGCCTCACCCTTTAGACTGCGGGCGTAAAGCCGCGTCGTGAATGCCCGTTCTGCGATCGGCTTGGCGAGCCGGCGTGCAACGCCGGCCGATGACCCGCTGAGAGCCATCAATACCTCAGTAACAACGCTTGTATGAACACTGTTGCCGCACGACACGGCACTCCCGTCATCTATTGGCTGCTCTCACGTAACGCTCGAATGTTCTCCGAATAGCGCTCGGGGCCACCCTCGAAAATCGCCGTGCCAGCCACCAGCATGTCCGCCCCCGCCTCCACGGCGAGGGCCGCTGTTTCGGTCGTGATTCCACCATCGACCGCCAGGTCGATGTCGCGCTCAGAGGAGTCGATCATCTGCCGTATGGCAGCGATCTTCTCCAAGGTACTGTGCAAGAACATCTGGCCCCCAAAACCCGGATTTACGCTCATCACCAATACCAGATCGACGTCATTGATTACGGGACCGATGGCTTCTGCTGGTGTGGATGGATTGAGCGACACACCCGCCTTTGCGTCGCACCGTTTGATGAGCTGAATTGTTCGGTGGAGGTGCGGTCCGGCCTCGGGATGGGCCGTGAGAATGTCGGAACCCGCCTCGGCAAACGACTCGACGTACAGATCGACGGGAGAAATCATCAGATGGACGTCGAAAGGCAGATCACTGTGGTCTCTGATGGCCCTCACGATAGACGGACCAACGGTGATGTTGGGGACGAAATGGCCATCCATGACATCGATATGAATGAAGTCGGCGCCAGCCATGGTTATGGCTTGAACTTCCTCCCCCAGGCGCGAGAAATCGCTGGCGAGTATCGAGGGGGCGACGCGCACATCTTTCTTCATATCATGGTGTCCTACCAGCTTACCCGGACCCCTGCAAGCAAGCCATCGTTCAGGCCCTGCGACGCAGGCGCGCAATAAAGAATCCGTCGGCGCCGCCGGCGTCGCGCATGTGGCTGGGCAAGACCTGGACATCCCCGTCGGGCAAGATGGCATCCTCAAATCCGGGCACCAGGGTCTTGGATATCGGCCATCGATCGAACAGCTTTTCAGTGGCAAGCGTGTGCTGAATCTGATTGATCCCTTCTTCGGGCTGTAGTGAGCACGTGCAATAGACGAGGACTCCACCAGGCTGGAGCATTCCGGCCGCGGCATGGATCATTTGCGATTGCTGGGTTGCCAGGCGCTCAACTTCGGACTGCTCGCGCAGGTAGGGGATATCGGGATGCCGTCGAACTGTCCCGGTGGCGGTGCACGGTGCATCGATGAGAATTGCAGCGTATTGCCGCCCTGCCTGCCACGAGCGCATGTCGGCTTCGGTGAGGTTCACATCCAGTTTCAGGCGCCGCATATTGCTTTCAAGCCGCTCAAGCCGCTTTGACGAGATATCCAGGGCATCGACCGCAGCACCGGAGACGGCCAGCTGCGCGGTTTTACCCCCGGGTGCGGCGCAGGCGTCGAGAATTCTCAAATCCTTCGGATTTCCATCCACTGACGAGAGCAGCAAGGGGGCCGGCAGGGCCGATGCGACGTCTTGGACCCACCACGCCCCTTCGCTGTAACCTGGTAACTGCTCGACCAGTCCTCCGCCGGTTCGTCTGAGGGTTCCCGATGGTAGAACCTCTGCATCCAATCGCGCCGCCCAACGGGATCCATCCGATTTGACCGAAAGGTCCAGCGGGGGTTCGGTCATGTGGGCTTCGGCGATGAGCCGCGCCTGAGAGTCTCCGTAGGCAGTACACCAGGACTGCCAAAGCCACCCCGGAGTATTCAAGCGAGGTGCGTCCTGACTCCTTAACAATGCCTCACCTTCCTTGGTGAGTCGGCGAAGCACGGCATTCACCAGACCACGGAATGGACTCTTGCGGCCCGCCAATTCCACCGTCTGATTGACGGCAGCGTGCGGAGGCGTATCGAGAAACAAAATTTGAGCAGCGCCCAGGCGAAGCATGTTTCTCACTTTTGTGAGACGAGGAGGTAGCGGGCGATCGACGAGGGCATCGAGGACATCATCGAGCTGGCCCAGGCGGCGAAGCACCGTTGCGGCGAGCAGGCGTACGAACGCGCGATCACGGCGGTCGAGATCAGTGTGCGAGTCGGGACGGTTCAGCGCGTGTTCGAGCGCCTCATCGAGTTGTCGATGTTTGTTTAAGACGGCCGCAATGACATTGAGCGCGGCGGCACGCGGATCAGAGGCAGACGTCATGGTGTTTCATTAGAGTGGATCGATGCTGAGCACAATTTCCTCACTTCGTGATTCTTGGTTTGTTGTTGTTTCAGAGCATATTGCTGATACTTGTTTTCGACGATCCACGCCGCGATCGGTCAACAGAGATTCAAATGATGGCATCACCGAAAAATCCTTCCGGGCAAGGTCCCGAGGCCGACGACGATCAGAAGAACGAAACTGCAGCGCTGCCATCCAAGAAAAGACCGAAGCAGCAGGTCGATGAGGAGGGAGGCCCCGTGGGGCCAGAGCCGACTCGTTATGGCGATTGGGAGCGAAATGGGATCGCCAAAGATTTCTAGCCGCCCGCGCAGGCCAGGTATCCTCACGCGATAAGCGTGACGAAACCGACAACGGTGAGGAAGGTTAGAACCAGGCGACGGAACAGGCGTTCGCTGACCAGGCGAAAGCTTCGTGCACCGATCCATGACGCAATCATGAACGCGGGTAACAGAAGCGCCATGCGCCAGATCAAGGTCTCGTCGATGACATCTAATGCGACAAAGGTCGCGATCGCGACCGGCGCCAGGAACACACCGAGACTGATAACCGTTGCGCGTGCCATAACGGCTGTCGGCGTTGCAGTCAGCAGATAAAGACCGGGCACCATGCCGCCAATGCCGACGGACCCCAGAAGGGATCCCGTAACGGCTCCCACCCCTAGCGATGTGACGTCGCTGGGCCGGCCTAGAAACCGCCAACCCTTCATGACCATGAAGGTCAACAACAGTACGATGACGGCAATGACGCGCCGCATGATTTCTTCGTCGGCATTGACGAGAATGTAGGCACCAACCGGTATCCCACAGATTCCCGCAAGGCCCATCAGGGTATTCAATCGCCAGTCTGTATCGCGGATCACCGAAGGCAGAAGCTGTACGGTCGCAACGAATTCGAATATCGCGGACATGGGAACGGCCGCCAGCGGGCCGAACAGCAGGGCGAACAGCGGGGCGTTCACCAGCGCGGAACCAAACCCCGCAAACCCCCTGATCAAGCCCGAGGTGGTGGCAATCAATGCGGCGATACCAAGATCCACGTCGAGAACATCTGCCGGAACAGTGAACCCCACGACGGTCCGGCTTCACTGTGGCGCTGGAAGGGGCGAAGCTTCGGCGATCAAACCCTCATCTTTGAGCTCAGTCCAGAGTTCCGAGGGGATGGATGCCTCCATGTGGGCGACGTTGGCGCGAACCTCCTCAGGCTTCATGGCGCCGGGCACTACAGCAGTGACGCTCGGATGGCTCAGAGGAAATTGCAGGGCAGCTGCCTGCAGCGCCACATCGAATTTCTGGCATACCGCATTGAGTCGCTCGGCCTTGGCCATGATATTGGCCGAAGCGTCGCTATAGTCGTACTTGGCACCGGGGACCGGGCCGGTGGCCAGGATGCCCGAATTGAAGGGCCCGGCGATGAGGACCGAAGCGCTTTGCTCTTCGCAGAGTGGCAACATTTCATCGAGCGCACGCTGGTCGAGCAGTGTGTAGCGGCCTGCCAGCATCATGCAGTCGAAATCTCCGGCGCGTAGGAACCGGGCACACGACACAGCATCGTTCAGGCCCCCGCCAATGGCGCGAATTATTCCCGCACGCCGAAGTTCATCGAGGGCGACATAGGCGCCCTCCATGGCTTGGCCGAAATAGTGGTCGACCAGGCTCGGGTCCTTGTGCGTATAGAGATCGACGTCGTGGATGAAGACGATGTCGATGCTGGGAAGACCCAGGCGCTGGTATGAATCCTCGATCGAGCGCATGGTGCCGTCGTAGGTGTAATCATACGTCGCGGCGAATGGCAGTCCGCCGTCTCTATGACCGTCAGGCATAGCGGAGCCGGGCGCTATTGGCTTCAGCACGCGACCGATCTTGGTCGACAGGACAAAGCTCTGTCGGTCGACCTGGCGAAGGATCTGGCCAAACCGGTGTTCGGAACGACCGTAGCCGTAATATGGCGAGGTATCGAAATAGGTGATGCCCGCGTCGTAGGCTGATTGCACGGTGGCGAGTGCAACATCCTCAGGGATGGCGCCTCGAAATCCGCCGAGCGGTGCGCTGCCGAGACCCAGGGTTGACAGCTCCAACCCCGACCGGCCCAGCACACGGGTTGATGTGGGATCCACTCAGCTACCAGCCAGTGCTTCGGGGTTCAGAACCAGGCCGTCACCTGGATTCTCACCACGATCGATGGCGATGATCGAGTCGACGCATCGTTGCGACACGCCCTCTACGGCATCGGCGCTCGCACCGGCTGAGTGTGGCATCAACAAAACGTTGTCGAGCTTCAACAGTGGTGAGTCGCCGGGAGGTTCGGCCGCAAACACATCGAGCCCAGCGCCGGCGATCCCGCCTCTGGTCAACGCTTCGACCAACGCACCCTCGTCGATGACGTTGCCGCGGGATGTATTGATGAGATAGGCGCTCGATTTCATCAGCGCGAGCGTCTCCCGGTTGATTAGATTTTCCGTCTCCGGTGCTCGTGGCGCGTGGAGGGAGATGAAGTCGGATTCTTTGAGCAATTCTTCCAGTGCTACCAATTCGACACCGAGGTCCTGCACAGCGTCAGGCGGAATGAGGGGATCGTAGCCCAAGATTCGCGTCTCGAACCCCCGGCAGCGTCGGGCAAAGGCCCGCCCGATGCGTCCCAGGCCCACGATCCCGACGGTCTTGCGATGAAGTCCAACGTGATATCGACCACCCCAACCGCCCCCGGTGACCAGGTTGTGATATTGCAGGACGTCGTTCGCCAGGGCTGACGTCAGCGCGAAGGCGGCATCGGCGACAGCTTCGTGGTTCGCGCCGAACGCCATGGCAACCGCGACGCCGTGACGTGTCGCCGCATCCACGTCGACCTGATCATAGCCGACGCCCCAGCGGGCGATAATTCGCAGTTCGGGGGCCGCCGAGAGGGAGCTCTCGTCGTAGGGTTCGCTGCCGGCGATCGTGGCATAGGCACCCGGCAATTGTTCAATTAACTCATCATGCGTGAGTTTTCGGCCCAATGTATTGAACTCGACCTCAAATCCGGCCTCTTCCAATTTCTGCAGCCAGGGACCACGCCGCTTGTGGAGTTGCATGGCACAGACGAGTACCTTCTTTCCGCTCATCGCCGTGATCTCCCTCAGTATCCACCGCTGGAGCCGGTATCGGCGTCGTTGGAGCCATCTTCTCCGCGTGCTGCCGTAATTGCTGCTTTTGCGGCGGCAGCGAGCAGCCGTGTGTCGTTGCTGACGGTCACAAGGTCGAATCCCTTCTCGCCCATTTCACGTGCGTATGGTCCGCTGGCATTGTGGATCCCGGCGATCAAACCGTTGGATTTCGCCGCCGCAAGTATCCGTTCCTGCGCCTCGACCATGATCGGCTCCCGCGAATCCTGATGCGGTGTGAGGCCGAGGGACAGTGAGAGGTCACCAGGACCGATATAGAGACCGTCGAGCCCAGGCGTCGCCGCAATGCTCTCGACATTTTCCAGGGCTTGCTGGGTTTCGATCATCCCGATCACGAGAACCAGATTCTTGGAGTCCTTAACGTAGTCCGGACCGACACTCATCAGGGCGCGTGTTGGCCCGAAGCTGCGAGCCCCTCCATCGTGCGCGAATCGGCAATACGAAACCAGTTCGGCCGCCTCGTCAGGGGTGTTGATCATGGGGCAGATGATCCCCAGGGCGCCGGAATCCAGCAGCTTCATGATGATGCCCGGTTCATTCCAGGGTACCCGCGCCATGGGGACGGCATTTGTGGTTGAAATCGCCCGCAGGCACTCGAGCGCAGTATCGAAGTGAATAAGCCCGTGCTGGGTGTCGACGGTAACCGAGTCCCATCCCTGGTTGGCCATAACCTCGGCCGAATGGCCACTGGGGATGGTCAACCACGCGTTGACGGCAGTCCGACCTTCACGCCACAGAGCTCTTAGCGGATTTTCCTTCACGCGACCCACACTCTTTCATGATCCTGTTAGGCCACCAACGTAGCGACTGCGACCACGACCAGCAACCACAGGGCGGCTCGGCGAAATGCGGCCTCATTGGCATTGCGAAAAGTCCGACTGCCGATCCAGGTCGTGATGACATACACGGGAAGCAGCAGAAGCGCCCGTCCGACGATCGTCCAGGTCACAACGCCTCCAATAGCCAGCGACGCAAAGGTGGGGACCATGATCAGGCAGGCGTGACTGATCAGTGCGGCGCGTGCCACTTCCATCGCCCAGGGTGCGGCCAGGATATAAAGCGTCACCGGTGGGCCCCCCATCGCCGTTGCTCCGTTCAGCACACCACTAAGGGCGCCGATGGACACAGAACCTTTTGCTGTGGGGTGTCCGGGATTGCGCCAGCCGGACAGCAGGACCAGGGAAGACGCAAGGACGACCAGCGCGATTGTTCGCTTCATCACATCCGCGTCGGCCGCGATGAGTGCCCAAGCACCGATAGGGACGAGCAGCGTGCCGGCAATCGTCATCGGCGCGACGACTCGCCACGGTGTCAGCCGGACGGCAGCCGGCATGAGCTGGATGGCGATCCCGATCTCCAGGAGGGCAACCGTGCCGATGGCCGCCTGGGGTCCGAAGAGCAGAGTGAAGAGTGGAGCCGTGATCAGCGCGGAACCAGTGCCCGTGAACCCCCGCATGATTCCGGACACGGCGACAATCATGGCAGCGGTCACAAGCCGTAGATTCAGTAGGTCGTCAATGATCACAAGAGCGAGAGAATCTGGCATGATTGATGGTTCCGGTAGCGTTAAGGACGTCGTTCTACCAGGTCAAGTCAATGGATGGCGGCGTCCTTTGCTGCACCTCAGCCAGAGCCGGCGGACTCTAATCTCAATTAATGCAATCCGGCGACGAGTCGTCGAAATTTGCAGGGAATTAAAAGTCTCGCTCATGGACGACGGGCGAGAGAGATGTATTTTTCTGAGGAGTTATCTCATGTCGACAAGAGAGCTCGAGCGGGGCAGCTGGCAACGGTACTTCGACAGCATTTCAAAGGGTTTAGGAGCCCGTGAAGTTTAGATCGAAGTTGGTTCGCTCGATCTGGGTCAACAGGTGTCCGCTGAATGGATTCCCTTGAACGGACTGACTTATGACCCGAAGGATGATGTACTGGCAGTGATCACAGAGCCTTACGAGCACAACATTCGCCACCCGAAGGAGATCTATGTTTCAGAAGATATGGGAGCGCTTCTCGCCGTCGAAGCGATAGATGGCGATGGCGCCAAGAAGATACGTTCTTGGACCTGGCGATATTAATCCAGGACAAACGACCGCCGTTGCAGTGGGAGACTCGCGTTGCGCCCCGATGCTTTCGGGTTTAGCGATCGGATTGTTGTGGGGGTCACTCGGCCGTATTGTCTTGCGCGACATAGAGGTGCGCTTCGGAAGATCTTGTTCCGCATGCGCGTGGAAGCTCGACAAAATCCCGGATCAGGTTGATAGCAGGGCGCGAGCAGGGTCCCACGCGAACATCGATACTGGATTCCTGAAGTTGATGCAGTGACTCGTCATCGATAAAGCCACAGATCAAACGCTCGACATCAGCTTCCGCGATCGCGCTGCATACCCAATTTCTGGTCCAGGTGCGGTTTCGCGTGAAGGACAGCGGATTGTCGTCGGAATCGACCACCAGGACATAACGTGCCTTCCCGAAGAAAGGCGACAACGGCGAATCTGGGCTAAATCCGTGAACGGTGAGGGCTGTACGGCTCACATCAATCACTTTCGATTGGTAGAAAGCTTTACCTGGCCTGGAAATCTGGGTGATTGTTCGCCGGTGAGCCTTAACGTAGGTTAGGTTTAGAAAAATCGACGGGAGTGGGTTGTGGCCGGACAGCTATCAATCAAAGTGGGATTCGGTGACATGGGCGCGCAGTGCGGCGTGCGCAATCAAACTGTCTGTGCGCCGCTGTCCCTCGATTAACTGGGCGTGGTCTAAGATTTTGAGCCCGGCCACGAGGCAACGGAGAAGACAGGCGACCTGCCAATGTACAGACTCCGCCATCGGGGAATTCACGCGCGGGTGGAGCCGGCCTTGCGCAACAGGTCAAATCACAGAGACAGGATCGCGGCTTAAGGGAGGATCCGCATGAAATATAAGGTTCTGCTATTCGACAGCTGGGGAACGCTTGTCGACAACTATTCCATCGCGGAAGTGCTCGAGCCCTACATCGGGGAAAGCAATCTGTCGAACGCGATCTCCCGCGATTGGCGGTTCCAGCAGAAGTGGGCGATGTTCTACGTAACCCTTTGCGAAAGATTTGTGCCGCATCCGGGATTGACGGAAGCCGCGCTCCGCTGGGCCCTGGATCTCCATCACGTGAAGCTGTCCGAGAAGGCCATCAAGGACGTGATGTCCCAGTACCATAAGCTTCACGCCTATCCGGACGTGCCGCGTGCCCTGCGCAAACTCAAGAGCCTCGGGCTTAAGCTCAAGATCGTCGCAAATCCGACGAAGCAGATGTTGCTGGATCACACGGAATATGCGGGTATCCAGCAGTATTTCGATGACATCATCTCAAGCGGTGAGGAAGCCAAGGCCTTCAAGCCGTCGCCAAAGGTATTCAACCTCGGGGCGCGGAAGGCAGGCTGCAAGAAGAGTGAGATCCTCTGGGTGACGGGGCATTTTTGGGAGATTGCCGGTGCCGATACCGCCGGCCTCGATACGGCGTGGACAAATCGTGCGCGCCAGCCGGTGCTGCCCATTGGTGTCACCCCGACATACACCGTGCCCAATCTGGCTGCCTTGGCCAATACGCTGGCACGCGAGCAACGAGAAAAGTCGAAAAAGCGCTCGAAGAAGCGCTAGGCGGCGAAACGTAACAGCACGCCGTTTGCCTTCTCGCGTTTGTAGGCGTACTTTTCTGCAGAGCATTTTGCAGAAGTCGGGATAACCCCTTGAAGTTGCGGCGTAAAACCTCTGCCATCGAATGGCCTGAGTATGGCATGCCCGAAGCGGTGGTCCGGCTCCGCGATCAAATCAGAGAGGCGGACGGCCTGCTCATCGTGACGCCGGAATACAATTACTCGATCCCCGGCGTGCTCAAGAACGCGATCGATTGGGCGTCGCGCCCTCCGGATCAGCCGTTCGATGCCAAACCGATGGCCATTATGGGCGCCAGTCCCGGCAGCAGCGGCACAATGCGATGTCAGTAGCAGCTGCGGCAGGCGTTCATTTTTCTCAACGGCCTCATCATGAATCGTCCGGAGGTAATGATCTCAGGTGCCGGGGGGTTGTTCGATGACGACACCAATTTGACGGATGAGCCTACCCGGGAGCGTGTCGGGACCCATCTGTCCGCATTTGCTGACTGGATACGCGCCCGGCAGAATGCCGCCTGAAATTGCCGGTGAAACAGGGAAGGAAAACCAGATGAAACTCTATGACTTCAAGGGCGCGCCCAATCCCCGGCGTGTGCGCATGTACATGGCGGAGAAGGGCATCTCCATGCCGACACAGGAGATCGATTTGATGGCGCGCGAGCAGCACGAGGATGCGTTCCGTGCCGTGAATCCCTGGTGCACGGTGCCGGTTCTCAAGCTCGACGATGGGACCCACATCTGTGAAGCCATGACAATCATCCGGTATCTCGAGGCCATTCAGCCGGAGCCGCCGCTCCTGGGAACGACACCCGTGGAACAGGCAACCATCTCGATGTGGGAACACAAGCTTGAGGTCGACGCCATGCTCGCCGTCGGCGAGGTGCTTCGAAATTCAATTCATCGTTTTGCCGGGCGGGCCTTGCCGGGACCCGTCGACCACGAGCAGATCCCCGCTTTGGCCGAAAGGGGACGCAAACGTATCGCCTATTTCATGGAGTTACTCGAAGAGCGTCTCGGTGAAAGCGAGCACGTCGGGGGCGCGGATTTCAGTGTTGCCGATATCACGGCATTGGTAGCCGTAGACTTTGCCGCCCGTGTCGTGGAGGGACTCCTCGACAGCCATCCCAACGTCCAGCGCTGGCACGAGTCCGTCAGCGCCCGCCCCAGCGCCCAGGCGTAGAGGCTCGCCCGTCCACGCCTGCGCCCGGTCTGGACGGACCGACCTCACGCGCCTTACGTTCTCCTGGCGCGGGGTCGAAAATCTCAGAGGCAAGCCTTGGAACCGAGCCCGGAATCTCTCAAAGCGATGTACGGCACGATGTGGCGTATCCGCCTGTTCGAGGAAGAGGCGAACCGGCAGGCCGCATTCCACATGTACTGCGGAGAAGAGGCGGTGGCCGTGGGTTTCTGTGCACACCTCCGGCCCGATGACTATGTGGTGGGTACCCACCACAGCCACGGTCACTACATTGCCAAGGGCAGCCCTAGCGAATCAGCTCAGGGGTGAGGATCGGGTCACCGTCTGCGTTTTCGGTGACGGCGCCATGCAGCGCAGCACGTTCCCCGAAGCCATCAACATGGGCGCCATCTGGAACCTGCCGGTCATTTACGTGTGTGAAAACAACCAGTATCAGCAATGGATCCCCCAGTCCCGCATGACGAAGGTTACGTCGGTGAGGGACATGGCCCCGTCCTATGGCATTCCCGGTGAGTCGGTTGATGGGCAGGATGTAGTGGCGGCGACTAAAGGAATCGCCGAAGCCTTCCCTGATCGAATTCGTGAGACGCCCATTTCGGAAGCGGCCATTGTGGGTGTTGCCGTCGGTGCTGCACTAGCAGGCATGCGCCCGGTTGCCGAGATCATGTACGTCGATTTCGTGACCTGTGCCATGGATGAGGTGGTCAATCAGGCAGCGAAGATGCGTTACATGACGGGTGGTCAGGCGAGCGTTCCCATGGTGCTCAGGCTTCCCTGCGGTCTATCACGGTATACGGCGGCGCAGCACAGCTATGCGCTCGAATCGTGGTTCATGCATGTTCCGGGCTTGCATGTTGTCGTGCCGTCGACGCCATGCGACGCGAAAGGGTTGTTCCGCACGGCCGTCCGCGAACCGGACCCCGTGCTCTTCCTGGAATACAAACGGCTGTACAGTATGGAGGGCGCGGTGCCTGAATACGTCGAGCCCATCCCACTCGGTGTGGGTGAAGTCAAGCGGGAGGGCGAGGACGTCACCGTTGTCGCCGTCGGACCGATGGTCAACAAGGCTTTAGAGGCGGGCATTTTGCTCGAGGACGAGGGAATCGATATCGAGGTTGTCGATCCACGCAGCCTTTCGCCACTCGACGTCGATATTTTAGCTGAATCAGCGCGTAAGACCGGGCGCGCGGTGGTATGCGCCGAGGATGCCTTGATGGCGGGGTGCACGGCGGAAATCGCTTGCGCGATGATGGAACGTTGCTTTTCGAACCTGTCTGCACCGGTCCGGCGGTTGGCCGCTCTCGATGTGCCCATGCCCTTCAGCCCCCCTTGGCGGACAAGATCGTCCCCAGCGTCGATCAGCTGGTTGTGACCGTAAAAGAGGTAATGGGCGACTCTTGACGAAGCGATGTGTCACTCGATGGCGTCGAACTACTGAAAGGCTGCGAAATGTGCGAATCGCGTCCTGTCTGAGACAGGTAATCGGAATGGCAGACTCTCACTCGATTCGTGGTGTGAGGCTCATGCAGCCGCGGATACAGCTGTCAGAGCCTCGTCTGTGGATGGCACGGTCGCATATTTGCCTGCCATGTTGGCCAGCGACAGCGCATGAACCTCTTCTGCTGTCTAGAGGTGCCCACTCAGGTCTGATTTGTCGACCGTGGCGGTCGCATCGGCGACGACGAACGTCTCAAACCCAAGGTTTCCGGCCATTCGCACAGTCGCCTCCACCCAGTTATTTGTAATTACACCTATTGTTGCCAACTGGCCTAGGCCGTGTTCCTTCAGGTGAGCTTCGAGATGTGTCCCGATAAAGGCGGAATTGGTCCGCTTGGCGATTATAGTTTCGCCCGCAATCGGCAGGACCGGGTACAGGCGTGTTTCCTGCGGTTTTGTTCACGCTTCCGTGCGACCCCCGACATCGTGCGCGACCAGATTATTCAGGATCTTCCCTGGGTTCGATTCTCCGGGCGAGAGGCTCGGTCGGTGTCGCCGACCCGGCGGCCTCTTGCCTCGGTACGGGTGGGTTGGGGGATTCTGATTTCTGACCCTTTGGGCGATCCTTGCAGGGGAAAACATCGGAAAGCGCCATCCGCAAACCCAGCCAACGCTCGACATTTCTTTAGCGGATCTAGTTTTTTGCCCAAAGGACGAAGACGTCGATCATCTGCGCGTAGGAAATGGAAACCACGTGGGAATCCTTCCAGACAGGAGGACAGATGGAATACTTGTCAGCAAGAGCCTCGCCGGTCACGGTGCCATCATAGAATCCCGCGATATAGCCCGCGCAGTAGGCCTTGAGGTCCCCCTCACACTGCTTCAACAGATGCTGCGCCCGCCCCTGGGCACTGGCAGGGCCCGCGAGGCCTGTGATGAGCAGAAAAATGAACGCCATGGCAGTGAGCTGCTCTCTTGATCTTGCAATTTTCCAGGCCTCCCGGGCTGAGAAACTATTGAAGTGGGGCTATGGCTGACCGGCAAACTCCAGCATTGCGTGTAATAGCACGTTACAGCCGGCCTCCAGGTCCTCTGATGTTGCCGCCTCGATTTCGTTGTGGCTGATACCGCCTTCGCATGGAACGAATATCATCCCGGTAGGCGCGACCCGCGCTACATAGCAGGCGTCGTGCCCGGCACCGCTTACGATATCCATATGCGTGTAATTGCACGATTGAGCACCGGAACGAACGGCTTCAACGCACCTCTCATCGAACACGACTGCCGGTGAGTGCCAGATTTGCTCGAACTCCAGTACCAGGCCGATCTCGGTGGCGGTTGTCTCGCTGGCCTCTCGGAGGTGTTGGTCCATGATCGACAGGATCTCATCATCGGGATGCCGGAAATCAACGGTAAAGAACACGGAACCGGGTATCACATTGCGGGAATTCGGATGCACTTGCAGCATGCCAACCGTCGCACAGGCGCCGGGCTGGTGCTGCAGACCAATACGATTCACTGCTTCGACGATGCGGGATGCGCCCAAAAGTGCATCACGACGGGTCGGCATCGGGGTTGGACCGGCGTGCGCTTCCTGTCCAGTCAGTGTGATTTCGTACCAGCGCTGGGCCTGACCACCAGAGACGATCCCGATGGTCTTCTCCTGGTCCTCCAGGATAGGGCCTTGTTCGATGTGGGCCTCAAAATAGGCGGCGAGCTCGCGCTCGCCGCAATTTAGGTCGCCGGCATAGCCGATGCGTTCCAGCTCTTCCCCCAGCGTGTTGCCGTCGGGATCGGGTCGGGAAAGTCCGTGATCGATATCGAAGGCGCCGGAAAAGACACCCGAGGCAATCATCGCGGGTGGGAACCGCGAACCCTCTTCATTGGTCCAGACGGCGACTTCCACCGGCGCCTCTGTCTCGATATCGAGGTCGTTGAGTGTCCGCAGGACTTCGAGCCCGGCTAGAACGCCATAAGCGCCATCGTACTTTCCGCCGGTTGGTTGGGAATCGAGATGGCTGCCCGTTACGACGGGTGGTGCGTTCGGACTTCGGCCTGGCCTTTGGGCGAAGATGTTGCCCATGTTGTCGACCGCGATGGCGCAACCCGCCTCTTCGCACCAGCGGACGAACAGGTCCCGCCCTTGCTTGTCCAGGTCTGTCAGTGCCAGGCGGCAGACTCCACCTTTTTCCGTCGCACCGATCTGGGCCATATCCATCAGAGATTGCCACAGACGGCCGCCATCAATCCGAAGATTCTTGCCCGCTGCTGTCGTTCCAGTCATCGAAGCTAACCTCCTGTTACCAGTCTACCTCCGATCCGTTGCCGACCCGTGAACGGAAAGCTACTGCAGTGGTGAGAACGGGGCCGGCGTCACCAGCATCGCCGACTGTCTCTCGATGAGTTCCTGCTCGCCCGCTGGCGGCCACTTCCCGGTGGTGGAGGCCTTTTTGCGGGCCTCTGCACGACTGTCCATGGATGCGTAGGGCCAGATGTGGAGGAATTTGTTGAGCCCACCGACATCGGTGAACAGGGCCGCCGTCATAGGTGAAAACTCAGTCCGGATATGGATATTGTTGCCCCAGATTTCCAGGAGCTCGGGCATCGCACCTGGTTTGATGGTGTATTCCCGGAACTCATAAATGGGGCCATACGTTCCAGATTCTACGAAGGCGCTGTTAGGAGCGGTCCTGAAGACCTCCGCTTTCTGATCGACAACCAGACCGAACTTGGAAAATGCCGGAGGCCAGTTGGGGTCCTTGGCAGCAGCTGAACGCACCTCGGTTCGATGTTCCATATTCTCGTACGGCCAGACGTGGATTATCTGATTCAACGCCCCGACCTCCGTAAACCAGAAGGCCGTCAGTTCGGAGTATTTCCTGCGGTGCTCGTAACCTGCCTCGAATAGCTCCAGTGCTTTGGGGACACCGCCGGGGATCAACGTATAAGTACGGAACTCGTAGATCATGGAATCGACTTCCTGTGTTTGGCGAGTAACGACTATTGCAGCGGTGAGAAAGGTGCGGGAGTCAGGATCATGTTTTCCTGGCGATCGACACACTCCGCCCCGCCCTTTGGCGGCCACTTGCCACTCTCCAGGGCATTCCTGCGGACCTCTGCGCGGTGCTCCAGGCCTTCGTAGGGCCAAATGTGTATGAACCTGTTGAGACCGCCAAGCTCTGTGTAGAGGGCGGTTGTCAAAGGAGAGAACTCCTTGCGCGCGCCAATAGCCGACTCCCAGATCTCAAGGAACTTCGGCATCATGCCGATCTTCATCGTGTAATCGCGAAGCTCATAGACCGGGCCGTACTGACCCGGGGCGGCGAAGTCGGAATTCGGCGCCACCTGAAACACGTCCGAACGCTGATCGACGACCAATCCCAGTTGCGCAAAACCCGGGGGCCAGTTCGGGTCTTTGACAGTCGCTGCCCGCACTTCATCCCGATGGTTCATGTTCTCGTAGGGCCATACGTGGATGATCCGATTCAGCGGCCCGAATTCAGTTCTCCAGAAGGCGGCCAACTCCGAGTACTTCTTGCGGTGCTCGTAGGCCTCGCCGAACATCTCCAGCACCTTCGGCATGGCACCTGTTGTCAACGTGTAGGTGCGGAATTCGTAGATCATTGGCTGCTTTCCCCGTGTTCGCGGATCATTATTCTGTTAACTCGCCACCGATGAATCGCACGATGGACGAGACGTCGAGCTCGCTATACCCCGACTTACAATAGAGCGAGAAGATCGCGTGGGCCTGGGCGCCGAGCGGCGTAGAAGCGCCGGCCATTTGTGCCGCCTGCTGGGAGAGCCGCAGGTCCTTACGCATCATCGTGGCAGTGAAACCGGGGTCGTAATTGCTCTCGGCCGGGCTGCCCTCGACCATGCCTGGCAACATGCCGTAACCCACAAGGGGCCAGTTCGCCCCGGACGATTTGGAGACAATCTCAAAGAACTTCTCGACGTCAAGACCGATATGTTTCGCCAGCATCAACCCTTCCGAGGCACAGATGAAGTTGATGCCCATCATCATGTTGTTGCAGATCTTCGTGGCGCATCCCGCACCCGGTTCTCCGGTGTGAAATATGTCCGTACCCAGTATGTCGAAATAGGGTTTGGCGCGGGCAAACCCCTCTTCGGTCGCGCCGGCAATAATCACAAGCGTTCCCTCGCGCGCGCCTTTTGTGCCACGCGACACGGGCGCATCCAGCATCTCGAAGCCGCGCGCATTCGCGGCGCCCTGGACTTCTCTGACGCTGGCGAGATCAATGGTCGACATGTCTATCAGCAGGGCGCCTGCCTCGGCTGAATCAAGCACGCCGCCGTCACTGAGATATACATCACGGACATGCTCGCCCTCGGGCAGGATCGAGATCACGGTCTCCGCGCCCGCGCAGGCTTCCGCGATTGAACCGGCCGCTACGCAGCCCGCCTCTTCGGCCTGAGTCATGTGTCTCGGGACGATATCGTAGGCGCGGACCGTGTGGCCGGCCTTCACAAGGTTTGCCGACATCGGCAAACCCATATTGCCAATACCAATAAAGCCAATCGTACTCATCAATCCTCCCCAGGGTCGCTTTTTCTGTTTGTTCGCTATGTTGATCCCATAGCTACTTTGCCACCGATCGCACCAATACACCTAACCCGCCGGGACGATCCGCCGCCGGGAAATTATTGCAACGGCGAGAACGACGCCGGCAACAAAATCTTGTTCTCCTGCTTCATCGAAAACTGGCGCCCACCTTTGGGGGGCCAGACTCCGGTAGCCTCCGCCTGGGCGCGTACTTCAGCCCGATGGTCCACGTTCTTGTATGGCCAGATGTGAACGAATTTGTTCAATCCCCCGTGCTCGGAGAACCCCGCAAACAGCAATGGCGACAACTTGAGACGCTCCTCCAATGCCGCTTCCCAGCGTTTTGCGACTTCCGGAAATCCGCCCGGTTTGATCGTGTACGTGCGCATTTCATACACCGGTCCAAGTTCGCCCGATTGCATCTCGGGACAGAATGACGTGGGCATGAAGATCTCCGACTGCATGTCAGCGATCAGATCGTAGGTCTCGGGCGGCCAGTTCTTGTCCTTTGCCGCTTCGGCACGGACGCGTAAACGATCGTCCATGCTTTCATACGGCCAGAGATGCACGACCTGATGCAGCGGGCCGATGTCGGTGTACCAGAATCCAGCCACCTCCGAATATTTGGCGCGGTGTTCGTACACCTCGCCGACACGTTGCATGAGTTCCTGCGCCCCGCCAGGCAAGCAGTTGTAGGTACGAATCTCGTAGATCACGGCTTCAGCCCCTTTCTTGCGATTGTCTGTAAAATTCCGTGGGGAGGCTCTAGCTTCGCCTCCCCTGCTTGCCCTTCCGGCCCTTGCCGGCAGCCTTTTTCTTCGCTGTGGATCCCTTCAAGTCGAAGCTGTTCACGCCCCATGCGGCCCGCGGTCTGACGGGTCGGACCGGCAATCCATGTTCACGCGACAAGTCGAACAGCGGGACACCCGGCGCCAGCATGGAATTGAAGAAGAACATCAGCGCCTGGGTCATTTCCCTGGGCCGTTCGCGCGTCAAGAAATGCCCGGAATCCATCATCAGGACTGCCTCAAGGCCCGGAATATGGTCCTCGACGCCTCGGAAATATTCGATCGGCTGACGGGGGTCGTAGGCGCCGAATGCGGTGATCACGGGAAATGTGAACTTGGAATAGTCCACCGGAGTGTTCTTCTGCAGATCCCGGAAGTAGCGAGGCACGGCTTCCGCCGTTCCCAGATTCGAGAACTCCGCGGCGATCTCCTCGATCTCCTCGTCGCCCAATTGGGTATGTGGACTGCACGAGCTTTCAAACCAGACGCGAACATAGGCGCTTGGCTTGGCGAGCAACTTGCTGAAATCCTGCCAGTTCTGCGAGTTCCACTGGTGATGGAGTGAATTGCGGACGTCGTACTCATGTACCGAGATCGAGCAGCGCATGTAGCGCTGAACGCGATGGGGAATGTGGTCGCAGATATGATCGCCAATGATTGCTCCCCAATCATGTCCCGCCAAGCGGAAGCGATCGATACCGATTGAATCCAGAAGAGCGATAAGTTCGCGCGCCACATTCGTGCCGGTGTAGTCGCCTTCCTTCTTGTCGGATTGGCCGTAACCTTTGAGATCGAAAGCGAGTACCCGGAACTGGCTCGCCAGTGCCGGGATTTGGTGCTTCCAGCATTGCCAGCTCTCTGGAATACCGTGCAGCAGCACGACGGGTTCGCCGTCCCCTGCCTCGACCCAATGCCATTTCACCCCCTCAACCCGCTTGGTGCGGTGGGTTAGACCGCTCATAAAATCCCTCCCATGTCAGTGCCATCCACGGATACCCGTTGGGGCGGGCACAGAGTATAGCGATGTCCGTCTGGTGGAGTCAGTTTGCGCCGGTGCGGGCGGGTGTCGCACCGGAGCGGTCTTGAGCGACGACGCACCGGAAGGCCCCACGCATGAGCGGGCGACCCGGTCCGGTTTGGGCCATGGGGTGCAAATGGGGTACAAAGCTGTGGCGTCGCGTCCAGCCGGCCACACAGGCCGAATGCCCCACCAGACGAAAGGATACCAATGGCCCGTAAGCCCAACTACAAATTTGAACGCCTTCAGCGTGAACGGAACAAAGCCGCCAAGAAAGAGGCGCGGCGGCAGGCAAAAGAGGAGCGCGCTGCTCAGCGCAAGGCTGAAGAAGAAGGGGTCCAGCCTTCAGCCCCGGATGTTGGCGAACCGGAGTCAGGCATTGAGTAGAGTAGAGCGCAACCCGGCCTCGACCAGGTTGCGCGAGTGTTGTCTAGACATACGGATCGGAAGACTTGGAGACAGTCATCGCCGCTGCCCGTCCCGGCGATTCACGGCCGGAAAATCGCAGCACCTGTTCAGACAATCTAGGAAGCGGCTGCGGCCTCGGAATCGTCCGTGCGGCGTGCACCGGCCGTGGATGGATTCTCCGCCCGTTCGGCTTCTGGTGTCACAGGCTGATACTCACCCTTGGCACGTCTTACCAGGCCTTCAAATGACGCTCGCGCCCGGCCTTCAGCCGTACGATCGTTCATAAGGCTGGCGTATGAATGGAAAGCCTGGAAAATCGCGAACATGTTGAAAGCGAATTGGGCGACGTCCAGTTCCGGCACAAATTCGCCTGAATCTTTGGCTTCGCGGGCCGCTTGCTGAACGACGTCGACCCATTCCTTTTGTACCTTGTTCACGAAGAAACGCAAGACGCCAGGGCGATCATCGAATTCAATGGTCGCGGTCACGAAGGGACAGCCGCCCGGAAGATCCTGCGAGGCGGGCCATTCCAGCCACCTGTCAAACAAAGCGCGTACGCGGGCTTCTCCTGCCGGCTCCCGGCGTGCCGGAACCACGACACGGCTCGCGAACATTTGAGCCGCTGCCTGGAGGATGGAAAGTTGGAGTGTTTCTTTGGTGCCGAAATGGGCGATAAGTCCGCTCTTGGACAGTCCCATCTCATTCGCGAGTCCGCCGATCGTCAGACCCTCAAGACCAACCACGCTTGCCAAGCTTACCGCGCGCCGCAAAATTGCATCGCGGGTCTCTGCACCTTTGGCCATTTCGGCCCCCACCCCGTTACTCGCGCAGAACTAAACAGATCGTTCGTACTTTTTCAAGGAATCCTTGTGCCCGCGCCACATTTTTGGACTCCTGCAACTATTGGTGCACCAAATTCGCGTTAGGGTTTATCCCCATCGACGGAAAAGGAGACCCGGCCGCCGCTATCTCAAGGCAGGTCTGGCCGCCTCATGTCAACGAATGCATTTGCTGGTCAATATCTCACCGGACCGAATTGAACCGCAGCCGCTCGTCCGCTCCCAATAATCCGGGCCTGTTCATCCGGCCCTGTTCATCCGATTGTCCACCAGGTCGGTGACAACCGCGGGATCGGCGAGCGTCGATGTATCGCCCAGTTGATCCGGTTCATCGTCGGCGATCTTGCGAAGGATACGGCGCATGATCTTGCCGGATCGAGTCTTCGGCAGGCCGGGGGCCCACTGGATGAGGTCGGGGGAAGCGATAGGTCCGATCTCCTTGCGCACCCATTGCACAAGTTCGTCGCGCAGCGCATCCGTCGGATCCTCTCCGACCATGAGAGTCACATATGCGTAGATGCCTTGGCCCTTGATGTCGTGCGGATAACCGACGACGGCGGATTCGGACACCTTGGGGTGTGCCACCAGGGCGCTCTCTACTTCGGCTGTACCCATGCGGTGACCCGACACGTTGATGACGTCGTCCACGCGGCCGGTGATCCAATAGTATCCGTCCTCGTCCCGGCGGCACCCATCCCCTGTGAAATAGCGTCCCGGATACTGGCTGAAATAGGTCTGGATGAACCGGTCGTGATCGCGGAACACCGTGCGCATCTGGCCCGGCCAGGAATCGGTGATGCAGAGATTGCCCTCGCAAGCGCCTTCGAGCTCATTCCCGTCAGCATCGACGATGGCGAGATTCACCCCAAAGAAGGGACGCGTTGCGGATCCCGGTTTGAGGTCCGTTGCGCCGGGCAGGGGCGTGATGCACACGCCCCCGGTTTCCGTTTGCCACCAGGTATCGACGATGGGACAACGTCCATCACCAACGACGTTGTAATACCAGCTCCAGGCTTCGGGATTTATCGGCTCACCGACCGTTCCAAGAAGTCGGACGGACTTTCGGCTCGCCTTCTTCACGGGCTCGTCACCTTCCCGCATCAGTGCGCGGATCGCGGTGGGGGCCGTGTAGAAGATGTTGATGTTGTGCTTGTCGCAGACCTGCCAGAACCGTGACGAGTCGGGATAGTTGGGCACGCCCTCAAACATCACCGTGATGGCACCGTTGGCGAGCGGTCCGTAGACGATGTAACTGTGTCCCGTGATCCAGCCCGCATCAGCGGTGCACCAGTACACGTCTCTGTCGTGATAGTCGAAGATGTATTGGTGGGTCATGGATGCGAACACGATGTACCCACCGGTGGTGTGAAGCACACCCTTGGGTTGGCCCGTGCTGCCCGACGTGTACAGGATGAACAACGGATCCTCGGCGCTCATTTCTTCAGGCTCGCATTCAGTCGCCTGGCCCTGGACCAGGTTTTCGTACCAGACGTCCCGCCCCTCGACCCAGTTGATGTCGCCGCCGGTTCGTTTCACCACGACGCATTTCTCAATGGTCGGGCAATTCTCCAACGCACCGTCCGTATTGCCCTTGAGCGGAATGGGCCGGTTCCCTCGGATACCTTCGTCGGACGTGATGATGATGCTGGAATCGCAGTCATTGATGCGTCCGGCGAGCGAGTCAGGCGAGAACCCCCCGAACACGACCGAGTGGATGGCGCCGATACGCGCGCACGCAAGCATCGAGTAGGCCAGCTCGGGGATCATCGGCAGGTAGATCGTAACCCGGTCCCCCTTCTTGACCCCGATTGACTTCAATCCGTTGGCCAGCTTGCAGACCTCATCGTGCAGCTCCTGGTACGTGATGGTCTTATCGTTGCTGGGATCATCGCCCTCCCAGATGATGGCTGCCTGGTCGCCACGGGTGGCGAGGTGTCGGTCAATGCAGTTGGCGCTGACGTTCAGCGTGCCGTCATAGAACCACTTCACATGGAGATCATCGGCCGCGTAGGACACATCCTTGATTTTCGTGAATGGCTTGATCCAGTCGACGCGCTTGCCGTGCTCGGCCCAGAACCCCTCCGGGTCCTCGATCGATTGGTTGTACATGCTTTGATACGTCTCGGCATCGCACAGCGTTCGTTCTTTCCATTCTCCGGGGACCGGATAGATATCCTGTTCCGACATGGCTTTGCGTCTCCCTGAAAAGTAGCGTTCGGCCCCGGGGACCAACCAGTGGCCATACTGCGGGGCGGGCGTGTTCATCCCACTTTCTCGCCGGATTATTGATTCATTTGTCCGGTTGCCACAAGGCGGGGTTGGACACGATCCACGCTGGTCTTTAAACAGGCGAAAACGTGGAGGCGAAAACATGCTCCTGCATCTCATGACCTGGCAGGAAGTCGAGGACTATCTCAAGACCTCGACGGGCATCATGATGCCGATCGGCTCGACCGAGCAGCACGGACCCACAGGGCTGATCGGCACGGACGCGGTTTGCGCCGAGGCCATCGCCAGAGCAGCTGGGGAGATTGCCGAGGCCGCCGTCGGGCCGACCATCAGTGTCGGCATGGCCCAGCACCACATGGCGTTCACCGGATCGATGACGCTTCGGCCGTCGACGCTGGTTTCCGTCATTGCGGATTACGTCAATTCGTTGTCCCGCCATGGATTCGACCGGTTCTATTTCATCAACGCTCATGGCGGGAATGTCTCGACGGTCCAGTCCGCATTTCAGGAGGTCTATGCCCAGACGAGCATCGACGGCGGCGGCGACAATCGCCCCCGTGTACGCTGTCTGCTCCGCCAGTGGTATCAGCGCCCTCGGGTTCAGTCCCTGGCCAAGAAGTTCTACGGCAATAAGGAGGGCTATCACGCGACCCCATCCGAGGTGGCGGTCACGCAATATCTCTTCCCCGATGCCATCAAGACGGCGGAACTGCCGGAGCTCACCTCTCCGGGCGGATTTTCGTTCACCGATGCTGAGGACTATCGGCGGCGCTTCCCGGACGGGCGTATGGCGTCTGACCCCTCACTGGCGACCCCGGAACACGGCAAGGAGCTGTTCGAGCTCGCCGCAGAGGATTTGGCTGCCGACTATCGGGATTTCCTGAAGGATTAGGTTGCCGAAGTAAGACAAAAGGCGTCAGCCACCACCTGCCCGTGCTGGTGAATTTCGCTGCAGACTCGTATTTGAGGTTTAGTCCTTCGTGGCACTGAAATTGAAACGCACCGAAGGGGTCGCCTTCGTGGTGACTCTCGCCGGTCTGGCAGCGGTGACCGCGACTGCGGTCGATATATTCCTGCCGGCGCAGCCGATGATCGGGTCAATCTTCGGTCTACCCTCTGGTGCCGGCGGTGTGCTGATCGCCGCCTACTTTCTGGGCTACGGCCCGGGCATGATGCTTTGGGGTCCCCTCGCCGACCGCTATGGGAGATTGCCGCCTCTCTATATCTCGCTGATTGCATTCGTTGTTCTCGCCGTGGTTTGTGCCACGACGGATTCCTTCGAGGTCCTCGTGGCGGCGCGAGGTCTGCAGGGGGTTGCGGGCGGCGGCGGCCCTGTTATCGCGCGGGCGATCGCCCGGGATATGGGCGGTGGCGCCCGGACGGTTCGCCTTCTCACGACCATGACGGCGATCTTCAGCGCGGCGCCGCTTTTATCGCCCATCGTCGGATCCGGTCTGCTGATGGTGTTTGAATGGCCGTCGGTATTCTGGGCCCTGGTTGTGTTCGGCGCGTTGTTGATTCTTGCGACCGTCCTTTTCATTCCCGAAACGCGACCCCGGACGACGGATGGTGCTCAGACGCCTCCATCTGTCCTGAACAATTTAGGCATCCTGCTCCGGGCTCGAGACTTTAACGTCGGTATGTTTTTGACGACGACGGTATTCGCAGGGTATGCCGTGCTGCTATCGATCGGGGCGTCCGTCGCCGAAAAGCCTTACGGCATTCCGCCCCAGTTGTTCGGATTTCTATTTGCCGTAGCCGCAGTGGCGTCCGTGACCGGTTCGGTCAGCGCCCGATTCATGGCGACTCGTCTGGGCCTGGAACGCGTAATTTCGACCGGGACCGCAATTGTCGGCGTGGCAGGAGCGGGGTTCCTGATTATCGGTGCGGGAACGCCGAGCCTGCCTGTGCTTTGGGTGGTGGTTGCCTGTTATCTGCTCGGGTTTGGAATGCTGTTTCCGACCGGGACGGCGAAATCCCTGGGGCCGGCCGGTCGCATGGCAGGACTCGGCGCATCGGTTCTGGGTGCCGTGCAGATGCTGACGGGAGCCGCCGCCGCCGCCCTGGGTGCGGTCATGTTCGATTCGACAAATTTTGCCCTGAGCACCCTCATGGGGGCTGCGGGCCTGCTGTGCCTCGTCATAAGAGCCATCGATATGGCGGCCCAACGGAACACGAAAACGCCGTCGACCTGACGGCCTCCATTTCTGGGTTCGAGTTGAGCTACGTCCGTGTGCGTTGGAAAGTGTTCTATCGGCTCGCGCAATTGATGCAGAGTGCTGCGTCGAGAACTGCTTCCAGGCGTTTGTCGCCGACCGGTTCACCGCAGGATGTACACGTGCCGTAGCTGCCTTCATCGATACGTGTGAGCGCCGCCTGAATGCAGCGGGCCTCGGCCATAGCGGCATTGCCCAGGCCCTCGAGCACTTCGTCCCCTTCGGATTCGGTTGCCCGCTCCTCCTAATCGCGGCTGTGGGGCTCGCTCAATTCCACGTCGATCTCCTTGGCTTCCGCCAGCAGTGCCGCGAGTCGAGCTTCGAGTTGTGTCCGAACGGTGTCCAGGTCAGGCATCACGCAGGTCCCGGAAATTTGAAAACCGATTCGGAATTATAAGCCACTGCCGGCAATGAATCGAACCGGATGTCTCTAGAACCGATGATCTCCAGGCAACTGGAATTACGCTTCGATGTGATCGGAAATCACGACATCGCCATTGGAGATGGCGATCGGAACCGGAATTAGCGAGGCGCCGGAGCAAGGCCCGGCCACGCAGAACCCATCCTCGATACGAAATTGCGCGCCATGTGTGGCACACAGCAGGTTCGTCTTGTCCCGCGTCAGAAACTGATCGGGGGTCCAGTCAAGCGGAGTCCGCGCATGCGGGCAGATGTTGACGTATCCGAAGACGTCTTCGCCCCGCCGAACCACGAACATCTCGAAGCGCTCGCTACCGCTGCCGAAACTGAATCCCCGACCGCTCAGATCCGCGATGTCGTCGAAACGGCACAGAACATGGTCTGGAGGCGGCGCGCTGTCTGGGCTGTTCCGGCTCAGGGGTCGATGCCCCCCATCTCACAGATCGTCTTCCAGTGATCGGGTTCCACGGGCATGACGGACAGTCGTGAATTTCGTACCAGCAGGAACTCTGAAAATTCTGGCCTGGCCTTGATCTCGGTGATGCTGACCGGCGTGTTCAGAGGTTTCACGGCTTCGACATCGACCATGCCGAAGCGGCCGGAGGCATCGGTGTGATCGGGGTAGTACTCTTTTACGATTTTCACGACACCGACGATCTGGCGATCCTTGCCCGAATGATAGAAGAAGGCGAGATCGCCGATTTTCATGGCCTTCATGTTGTTGGAGGCCTGATGGTTTCGCACGCCATCCCACTCGGCAGGATTCTCTTTGAGCTGATCCTCCCACGACCACTCGCCTGGTTCGGACTTCATCAGCCAATACGCCATATTCTCAACCTCCTGAACTGTTCTGCGTCTCAGGCACTTTCGGGCTTGCCGTCACCCAGGACCCACATCCACGGTCTGATGACGACGTCTTGGTAAAGGCCGTTCACGACAAACGGGTCGCCTTGCGGAAACGTCTCCACCTCCGCAACGCTGTCCGCCTCATAGATCATGAAACTGCCATTGGGATCACCACCGTCGCCATCGAGGGTACGCCCCGCGGTGCGCACCTTGTCTCCGGCGCCCTGAAGGAACGCGACATGCTGTTCCCGCAGACTCTCCCGCAATTGCACACCGTCCGGTATATCCGTCGCGAACATGGCGTAGAGCATGATGATCTCCCAATTCGGCTGAAGTCACGGTCTAGCCGGGCTCGAGGCCGGCTCCGACGCTGCAGGCCCAGGGCCGGATCTCGACACTCTTGAACAGTCCGGCCTTGGCGAACGGATCGTTGTTGGCGAAGGCTTCGGCTTCCGCCAATGACTCCACGTCGACGACGAGAATGCTGCCGGTCGCGGACTCACCGTCGGATGTCGTGGTGCGGCCACCAAGCCTGAGCTGGTCGCCCTTCGACTCCAGGTAGTCGAGGTGTACCTCCCTGTTGTCCGCGCGCAGATCTCCCCGATCGGGATTGTCGGTGCAGATGATGACGAAAAGCATGTCGGGACCGGTCCTTCTGGGAATGACAGGGCGCCAATGTAGTGCGCTTGTCCAGCGAGGCCAATCCGGGTGCAGCGCTTCAGGCCAGCTCGTCGCCCATGGGCCGCGCCAGCAGTTTCTCGATTTCCGCTTCGATCGTGGCTCCGTCGTGGAGAATGGCGTTCACCGCTTCACAAATCGGCATATCGATAGCGAGTTCAAGGGCGAGTTTGACCACCGCGCGCGCATTGAACACGCCCTCGGCCACGGATCGACGCGACGCCATGATGTCCTCAAAGCGTTCCCCGCGGCCCAGGGCTGCGCCGAGGCTCATGTTGCGCGATTGCTCCGACGAACACGTCAGTACGAGGTCGCCAAGGCCGCAGAGACCCCAGAGTGTCGCGCGCTGGGCGCCCTTGGCTTCGCCCAGCCGATGCATCTCAACAAGGCCTCGGGTGATCAGTGCCGCCCGTGCGTTCGAGCCAAACTCCCGGCCGGTTACGATTCCGCAGGCGATGGCCAGGACATTCTTGACGGCGCCGCCGATTTCCGCGCCCACCAGGTCGTTGGAGCGGTAGGTCCGGAAGGTCGCCGAACCGAGGGCATTGGTAAGGGCATCCGAGATCGTGTCATCCTGACAGGCGATCGTGACGGCGGTGGGCAGGCCTTTTGCGACCTCGGCGGCAAAGGTGGGCCCTGACAGCACCGCCTGGGGTGCTTGGGGCAGCGCCGCCGCAACGACTTCCGTCATCAGTGCGCACGAGTCTTCCTCGATCCCCTTGGTGCAGATCACGGCGGGGACACCTGCCTGCCAGTGGGGTGCCAGGGACTCGCAGACACCCCGCAGGAACTGGCCCGGGACGACGAGAAGTGCGGCATCAACGTCGCTAGCCTCGGCCAGATCGCTGGTCGCGCGCACCTGCGGGTCCAGCGGAGTTTCCGGCAGGAACATGGTGTTCCGGTGTTCGTCGTTGATGGCATCGACCACGACGGACTCGCGTGCCCAGATGACGACGTCGCGATCCCGTTGCCGCGCAACCGTGGTCAATGCGGTACCCCACGCGCCCGCGCCGATGATGCCGATACGTTCATACTGTGCGGTCATTCCGGTTCCTCCGCTGTCCCTGTACCGACTGGTTCCGATGGATCGGACTCCATTCCCCGATTGGTGACCGGGAATGGGTGACATTCTAGAATCATTCCATGCGATCAGGGCAGGGCATGCGCCAATTCTCCATGCTGTTGTCGGGTGTGATGTGCGTCGCGGTCATTGCGGCCGGCCATCCGGCCGGCGCAGCGTCGGGGTTCGATCTGGTCGACGTGGACGGCGGCACTTTCATCATGGGTGATGCGGAAGGCGACGCCAACGAGGCGACCCGGGAGGTGACTGTCCCGCCGTTCCCGATCATGCGAACCCAGGTGACAAACGATCAGTTCGCAAGATTCGTCGCCGACACCGGTCATCGCACCCATCCGGAACGCATTCGGGCGGGTTGTGTATGGACCGATCGATGGCGTTCGGTGCCGGGTGCCGACTGGCGCCATCCACATGGGCCGGAAGACAACCTCGACGGTCGTGGCGGACATCCGGTTGTTCAGGTCAGCGCCAGAGATGCTGCCGCATTCTGCTCGTGGGCCGGATTGCGCCTGCCCTCCGAAGCCGAGTGGGAGTTTGCCGCCCGGGGGTCGGATGGTCGGCGCTACCCCTGGGGTGATGCGCCGCCCGAGGCCGACGATGGGTCGCGTCACGCCAATTTCGGGACCGTCCCGTGCTGTGCCGCGGATGAAGTGGATGGGTATCTCAAAACGGCGCCGGTCGGACGCTTTGGCTCGGGGGCTTCACTGTTCGGCATTCTCGACATGGCTGGCAATGTCTGGGAGTGGACGGCCGACGCCTTTCCTGGGCGCCCGGGCGCCGTCGCCCTGCGCGGAGGCGGTTGGGGCAACAATACCTATTGCCTGCGCGTGAGCTATCGCCACGCCAACCTGCCCGATATCGGGCTCGACATGGTCGGCATCCGCTGCGCAGCGGACAATGAGAAAGGCCGGGGTGCCACTCAGTAGGAGTCAGGTGTTCGAGGTGTATTCGCGCAGGATTTCGGTCACACGGATGTGGTGGTGGGCGAAAATCTCTCTCTTGCCCCGTTCCTGGGCCGCCCGGTGCTTCATGTTCTCGCGCCAGGTCCTGACCGCGTCTTCGTCCCGCCACAGTGATATCGACAGATACTTCCCCGGAGTCGTCAGGCTCTCGAATCGCTCGACGGAGATGAAACCATCGACGGCTTCGACCTCCTGTTTGAGTGCCGCGGCGGCATCGAAGTAGTCATCGGCATGTCCCTCCCGTGGCGTCACCTCGAAGATCACGGCAATCATGGTGTCCTCTCCTGGCAACTTCGGGACAGTCTACCTTCAGTTGGCAAGCTGTTTCACCTCGTCGAGCGGCCAGCGGGCGCGTGCCGGTGCATCCAGTGGATCGGTCAGGTCTAGGCGCAGGCGCTCGAGTCCCGCCCAGGCGATCATCGCGGCGTTGTCGGTGCACAGATTGGCGGGGGGCGCCAGCATCCGGAAACCGTGATCGTCACACACCGTGGTCATGCGGTCGCGCAGATAGCCGTTGGCGGCAACGCCGCCAGCCACCACCAGTACACGATTGTACGGATAGCGTTCCGAAAAGTCCGCGAGGGCATTCGTCGTGCGATCGACGAGGACATCACCCGTCGCTGCCTGGAAGGATGCCGCCAGATCGGCGGCATCCTGGGGTCCGGGTCGACCCTCGCCGAGGTCGGCGACGGCGTGTCGCACCGCCGTTTTCAATCCGGAGAACGAGAAATCACAACCATCCCGGCCTCGCATGGGTCGGGGCAGGTCGAAACGCTTGGGATCGCCGTCGCGCGCTGTCCGCTCGACCGCCGGCCCGCCCGGGTATTCGAGGCCCAGCATCTTCGCCGTCTTGTCGAAGGCTTCCCCGATGGCATCGTCGATCGTCGTGCCGAGTCGGTGATAGGCGCCGACCCCGGTCACCTCGACGAGCTGGCAATGGCCGCCTGATACGAGCAGCAGCAGGTAGGGGAACTCGATCCCGTGAGTGAGGCGAACCGAGAGCGCATGTCCCTCGAGATGATTCACCGCGATCAGCGGACGTGCGATCGATCCGGCGATCGCCTTGCCCGTCACCAGGCCGACCATGACCCCGCCGATCAGGCCGGGCCCTGCTGTCGCAGCGACCGCCGCCAGATCTCCGAACGTCACCTCCGCCTCGTCCATCGCCTGTTCGATGATGCCGTCGAGATACTGCACGTGGGCGCGCGACGCGATCTCAGGGACCACGCCCCCGTAGGCTCGATGCTGGTCGAGCTGCGACAGGATGACATTCGAGAGGATTTCGCGCTCGCCGTTGACCACGGCGGCGGCCGTCTCATCACAACTCGTTTCGATTCCCAATACGATCATTGCGTAACTGCACGGCTTGGAGTGAGTGACACCTGATTTCGCTTGCGCTTTCCGTCGCCACGCACTAGCACCCTCGCCATGGCG
>CEUN01013389.1_pt1 | contig 44106 bp, 49 predicted proteins | sample 361501 | NCBI WGS metagenome assembly CEUN01 (sample SAMEA2622801, study PRJEB7988) | marine metagenome | biome: marine biome (ENVO:00000447); feature: marine epipelagic mixed layer (ENVO:xxxxxxxxx); material: "saline water (ENVO:00002010), including plankton (ENVO:xxxxxxxx)" | depth 120 m | reverse complement strand
GATTTCCGCGCCCACGAGCTGACCCCGTGGCTGGTCGATCTAGTCCACCACTTCGACAGGCGGTGACCTCATGAAACTCTACACCCGATTCCGGAACCCAGCCTGTTGCCCGCCGATCCCGTGGATCGTGCGCGCGCCCGTTCGTTCGGCGCTCATATTGCAGCCGAAATGCATGCCCTGACCGTCACCCGCGTGCGAGCTTTTGTGGAGAGGGACCTCAATGCCGGTGAAGACGGGCTCAAGGCCTGTCTGCACCACTGGCTCGATCTGGGCCTGCGCGCGCTGGAGACCAGCCTGGAAGCGCGTGAAACGCCGACACCGTTCTGCTTCAGTGACACGCCGGGCTGGGCCGATCTTCATCTGGTGCCCCAGCTCGACAACACCCGCGGATTCGGCGTCGATCTGGCGCCCTATCCGCTGCTCTCGGAGATCGACGCACGATGTCGTGCGCTCGAGCCGTTCCAACGGGCGCACCAATCCGCACAGCCAGATTTTTCTGGCGACGGTTGACAGCCGCTCTGCCGGGGGTATCAGTGCGCGCCGCACACAAGGGGATCGCGCCATGGCCGACAATCTGCAATCCATCATCGACGCAGCCTGGGAAAACCGTGCCGAGGTGAGCGGCGACACCAAGGGCGAAGTCCGTGACGCGGTCTTCGAGGCCCTGAACCTGCTCGACAGCGGCCAACGTCGTGTCGCCGAGCCCGGCGCCGATGGCTGGACCGTCAACGAGTGGTTCAAGAAGGCCGTGCTGCTCTCCTTCCGCCTGACCCCGACCAAGGTGATCCCTGGCGCGCCGGGCAGCAACGCAAGTTGGTACGACAAGGTCGACAACAAGTTCGAAGGCTGGGACGAAGCCCGTTTCGAAGCTGCCGGTTTTCGTGCCGTACCGCACGCCATCGTCCGTCGTGCCGCCCACATCGCTCCCGGCGTGGTGCTGATGCCCTGTTTCGTGAACATTGGCGGCTTCGTCGACAGCGGCACCATGATTGACACTTGGGCCACCGTGGGAAGCTGTGCGCAGGTCGGCAAGAACTGCCACATCTCCGGCGGTGCCGGACTGGGTGGAGTTTTGGAGCCATTGCAGGCCTCGCCAGTGATCATCGAGGATAACTGCTTTGTCGGCGCTCGCAGCGAGGTCGTCGAAGGCGTGATCGTCGAGGAAGGCTCCGTGATCTCGATGGGCGTGTTCATCGGTGCCTCGACCAAGATCGTCGACCGCAACACCGGTGAGATCCACATGGGCCGCGTGCCGGCCTACTCGGTGGTTGTTCCGGGATCGCTACCATCCAAGGAACCGGGCGGGCCGTCGCTCTATTGTGCCGTGATCATCAAGCGTGTTGACGAAAAGACCCGCGCCAAGACCTCGATCAACGACCTTCTGCGCGATTGATGTCTTCCGCCATCGACCCCGTCGAGCTGGCAGCTGCCATGATGCGGCGGCCCAGTGTGACGCCGGCCGATGCCGGGGCGCTCGATGTGCTGCAGCAAGCCCTCGAGAACCTGGGTTTCACTTGCCATCGCCTGCCCTTTGCAGAGGTTGGGACCGAGGAGGTCGACAATCTCTATGCGCGTCGCGGCACAACCGGGCGCAACTTCTGCTTTGCCGGACACACCGATGTGGTTCCCCCCGGGGATGTCTCGGCCTGGTCGGTCGACCCCTTCGAGGCAGCGCAGAAGGACGGCGTTCTGATCGGACGCGGTGCCTGCGACATGAAGGGAGCGATCGCCTGTTTCGTGTCGGCGACGGAACGTTTTCTGGCTTCGGCATCAGACGAACACAGCATCAGCCTTCTGATCACAGGTGATGAAGAAGGTCCGGCCGTGAACGGCACCCGCAAGGTTCTGGACTGGTTGAAAGAGCGTGGCGAGACCCTGGATGCCTGCCTGGTCGGCGAGCCAACCAACCCCACGGCCCTGGGCGAGATGATCAAGGTCGGCCGGCGTGGCTCACTGAATGCGCGCATCACTGTGCGCGGCACGCAGGGCCATTCGGCCTACCCGCATCTCGCCGACAATCCCATCGGCCGTTTGGTCGGCATTCTGCACCAGCTCAACAGCACGCCGCTGGATGAAGGCAGCGAGCACTTTCAGCCTTCGACCCTTGTGACAACGACGTTTGATGTCGGCAATCCGGCCACCAACGTCATCCCCGCCGAGGCAGTGGCCGCTGTGAACATCCGCTTCAACGACCACCACACCGGCGCCAGCCTGACCGAGCACCTTCAGAAGGTCTGCGACGAAGCCGACGGTGATGTCGATCTGGCCGTGACGGTTTCCGGTGAGTCCTTCCTGCGCGAGCCCGACGAGTTTGCCGTGGTGATCGCCGATGCCGCCGAGGGCGTGCTGGGCATCAGGCCAGAGTACAGCACCACCGGCGGCACATCGGACGCCCGGTTCATCAAGGATCACTGCCCGGTCGCCGAATTCGGACTGATCGGGCAGACTATGCACAAGGTCGACGAACGCATCGCAGTTGAAGAGCTTCATCGCCTGACCGATGTCTACCAGGCCGTGCTGGAACGGTACTTCGCGGCGTGATCCCCAGCGGTCAAGAGATCTCCTCCTCGCTTCAGGGCGCCTGGCAGCTGATCTTTCTCGATCCGAATGCGATGGATCACTTCACCGTCACGATCGATGGCTTCTGGCGATCCTTCTTTGCCGCAGTGGTCGCACTGCCCTACTTCCTCGTCGCCATCATCTGGCCGGCCCCCGCACCGGAGGGCGCGCCATTATGGGAACCCAATGCGGTTCTGGCGACCCTGGGCTACATCCTGAGCTGGATCATCTTTCCGATCGTGGCAGCCTTTGTTGCACGCCAGTTCGAGCTCACGCAGCGCTATATCGGCTACATCATCGCGTTCAACTGGTCGGGCGCCCTTGTCGCCCAGCCCCTTCTGGTCATGGAGTTCATGGGCCATGCCGGTTTGATCGGCGCCAACACACTGGGCGCACTTCATATGCCCATCTTTGTCTTTGTCCTGTTCTACGGTTGGGCCATCGCACGGATCGCCCTGGGTGCCAGCACCTGGCTTGCCGCGGGGTTGATCTTTATCGCCAAGATGATCGACATGGTGATCGTCGCCCTGATGATGCAGCCCTGAGCGCTTGAATTTTCCGTCAACGCGGCAGAATCATAACAAACCGCCCTGACTGGAGGACTATGCAATGGCTGTCAGCACCCTCGCCGCCGCGACCCATGCGGATATGGACCACCGAGAGGCCAGGATCGATCTGGCCTGCGCCTTCCGATGGACCGCGCGCTGGAACATGCACGAGAGCGTGGCGAACCACTTCAGCATCGCGGTCAACGACGACGGTAGCGAGTTTCTGGTCAATCCGCGTGGCCGTCACTTCGGCCGCATAAGTGCGAGTGAGCTGCTGCTGACCAATGCCAATGACCCCAGCGTCATGGAGCGGCCCGATGCGCCCGATCCCAGCGCCTGGGCACTCCACGGCGGCGTTCACCGTCGCGTACCCCATGCCCGCGTGATCCTGCATGTCCATTCGAAGTACGCCACCGCACTCGCCAGTCTGAAAGACCCGACGATGCTACCGATCGAGAACAACACGATGCGGTTCTACGAACGCATCGCCTATGACCTCGGCTTCGACGGTATGGGCGTGGGCGACGAAGCCGAACGGGTGGCGGGCCTTGCCTGCGACAAGCCGATCCTGCTTCTGGGTAACCACGGCCTGATGGTCCTGGGTCCTGATGTCGCCCAGGCCGTCGACGACCTTTATCATTTCGAACGCGCCGCAGAGACCCTGATTACCGCCATGCAGACCGGCCGGGAGCTGTCTGTCGTCTCACACGCTGTTGCAGCCAAAACGGCACAGCAGTGGCAGGAGTACCCGGACCTCACCAAGAACCACTTCAAGGCGCTGAAGGAAATCCTCGACGAGGAAGAGCCGGATTATCGGGACTGATCAGTTTGTTTCGCTCGGCCCAACGGATGGCCCGCGTCACCGGTATCCCACCTCGACCAGATAGAGCCCGCAGGCCGGTGCGATGACACCGCAGGCGGCACGATCGCGGGCTTCGAGCGCGGCCCTAAGGTCTGCGGCGGACCACTTGCCCTCACCCACATGCATGAGAGAACCGACCATCGAACGGACCTGGCGGTGCAGAAAGGATCGCGCTCGGGCTCGAACCTCAATCAACTCACCGGTACGTCCGACGGTGAGCTCGTCCAGCGTCTTCACCGGCGACTTCGCCTGACACTGCGCGTCCCGAAAGGTCGAAAAATCGTTGTGGCCGACCAGTACCTGGGCGGTCTCATGCATCGCCCCTGCGTCGAGCAGACGCGGTACGTGCCAGGCCTGCCCCTGCTCCAACGCCAACGGCGAAGGGCGGCTGATGATACGGTAGAGATAGGCGCGTTCGACGGCGCTAAACCGCGCGTGAAACTCCTCGTCGACCTCTGCAGCATCCAGAATGCTGATCGGCTGCGGCCGCAGATGCTGGTTCACCGCCTTGCGCACCGTCTCGGCAGGCCAGTCCCGGTCGAGATCGACATGGGCCACCTGCCCCAGAGCATGCACACCGGCATCGGTCCGCCCGGCGGCAGACAGCGTCACGGACTCCCCGCAGAATGCGGTGAACGCCTCTTCAAGAGCTTGCTGCACCGAGGGCCCGTTGTCCTGCCGTTGCCAGCCAACGAGACCGGTGCCGTCATATTCGATGGTAAGACGGTAACGCGGCATGATCTCAGGCCAGTCTGGCGCCCGGCTCAAGACGCAGGCCGCGCAGGAACGACGCACCATCCGTGCGAGGCTTACCGGCCCGCTGGACCGTGACGAGGCGCAGCGCCCCGTCACCACAGGCGACGGTCATGTCTTGATCAAGCAACGTACCGGCAATACCGGCCCCTGAAACGGGTTCAGCCTCCAGGACCTTCACCGTGGTGCCGCCCAACGTGAAGAAGGCACCAGGCCAAGACGACAGGGCCCTGACTTTGCGATCCAGAACAGCCGAGGTCTTGCCCCAGTCAATCCGGCCATGGTCCTTGGCGAACTTCGAGGCATAGGTCGCCTGGCTGTTGTCCTGCGGGCGGGATGATGCTGCGCCCTTCGCAAGGTCATCGAGGACCTGAAGCAGCATGGTGGCACCCAATTCGGCCATCTCATCTTCCAAGCTGGCCGTGGTCGCGCGTGGAGGCATCGGAACGGCCTTCTGGGCAAGGATTGGGCCGGTATCGAGCCCCTCGTCCATCTGCATGATGGTCATGCCGGTCTCCGCATCGCCGGACAGGATGGCATGGGCGGCGGGTGCCGCACCGCGCCAGCGGGGCAAAAGCGAGGGATGAAGGTTCACACATCCGAGCCGCGGCGCCTCAAGAATGGCTGACGGCAGCAGCAGGCCGTAGGCAGCGACGACGGCGACATCGAGATTCAGGCCCCGAAACGTATCCTGTTCGACCTCACCTTTGAGTGACAGCGGCGTATGGATCGCCAGTCCCAATTCGTCAGCGCGCTCGTGGACCGGCGTGGGCCGTTCCTTGCGTCCTCGCCCCGCCGGTCGGGGTGGCTGACTGTAGACGGCGGCAATCTCGTGGGCAGACAACGCAAGCGCCTCGAGTTCGGGAACCGCGAACCGAGCCGCACCCATGAAGGCGAGGCGGAGAGGTGTCACGCGCTGTCGCGCAGCCGCGCCTTCTTCTGCTTGGTCAGCTTGCGCAGGATCATACCGCGCTTGAGTGCGGAGAGATGGTCGACAAACAGGATGCCGTCCAGATGGTCGATCTCGTGCTGCAGGCAGCGTGACAGGATATCGTCGGCGTGCAGGGTCTGCGCATCGCCGTTCTCATCGATGTAGCTGACATCGACCTCCGCCGGCCGTTCAACCTCAGCGAAGTGTTCGGGCAGCGACAGGCAACCTTCATCGAAGATCGCTATCTCCTCGGATGTGGCCGTGATCACAGGGTTCACTAGCCGGATCGGCTGGGGTTCCTCGCCCTTGCGCGCGACGTCGACCACAACAACCCGCTTGGGCACACCAATCTGAATTGCCGAGAGCCCGACACCTGGTTCGTCGTACATGGTGTCCAGCATGTCATCCATCAAAGCGCGCACATCGTCATCGACCGTCTCGACCGGTTCGGAGACAACCTTCAGGCGCGGGTCAGGAGCCCAGATGATCTGCAGGATAGCCATGGTTCGGTGGATCGTTTGATGAGATCGTTTCGTTGCTGTCGGGCCGCGCACTATAGTGGGCGGCGATGGCTTAGGTAAGGCCACGCTCGACCCCGATCAAGCCCCCAGCAGGAGCCCCGCGACCCCGTGGAGATCATCGACATCATCATTCTGGCGGCGATCGCGGGCCTGGCGGTGCTTGTGATCTGGAATCTCCACCGTTCTCATGACGGCAAAGATGACGAACTGGCCCGTCAGGTCGCAGACATAGCAACCCAGATGGCGTCGAGTCAGGCCGTGCTGAACGACCGGCTGAGCCAGATCACACAAACCGGACAGGCGGGCCAGGATGCTCTGGCCCAGCGATTGGCCGAGCAGGAAAAGAAGCTCACCGAACAGCTTGGTCAGCGTCTCGACACGATCCAGCAGCGTGTCGGCACCTCTCTCCAAACATCGACACAACAGACACTCGAGACTATGGGCAAGCTCCAGGAGCGCCTTGCGGTGATCGACGAAGCCCAGCGCAACATCGCCTCGCTCGGCACCCAGATCGTCGGGTTGCAGGACATTCTCTCCAACAAGCAGAGCCGTGGCGCGTTCGGCGAGTTGCAGCTTTCTGACCTGGTGAGCACAATCCTACCGCCCAGCGCCTACAGCTTTCAGGCGACACTTTCGACCGGTGTGCGTGCCGACTGCCTGCTTGATCTGCCCAATCCTCCGGGTTCGATCGTCGTCGACGCAAAGTTCCCACTCGACGGCTACCGTCGGTTGCGCGACGCCGCCACACCCGATGAGACGATCAAGGCGCAACGTCAGTTCCGCGACGATGTGACCAAACATGTGAAGGACATGGCTGAGAAGTACATCATCACCGGCGAAACGGCGGAATCGGCAATCATGTTCCTGCCCAGTGAGGCCGTCTATGCGGAACTCCACGCGAACTTCGAGGCCGTGGTCGAGGAATCCTACCGCCGCAGAGTCTTCATCGTATCACCGACCACACTGATGGCGACGCTGAACACTATCCGCGCCGTGCTCAAGGACGCCCGGATGCGCGAGCAGGCCGGCCTGATCCAGCACGAGCTGACCCGCATGCTCGACGACGTACGCCGCCTGGGCGATCGCGTCGACAAGCTCGACAAACATTTCGGCCAGGCGACCAAGGATATCCGGGACATCCAGATCTCGACCGACAAGATCGCCGGCAAGGCCGAGAAGATTACGGAGCTGGAGATGGATGATGAATCCGGTGATGCGGTTGTGGCCAAGCCTCACCTTGTGGAACAATCGGGCGGGGACTAGGGCTATGACCATCACGACGGGGAGTTGTGACCTTGGATAGCGCAGCCATCGGCGGATTTGCCGTCTTCGTTCTCGTTCTGGCGGTCATGGCGATCATTCTGGTCTTCATGGCCGTGGTCACCGTGCGCCAGGGTTTCGAGTACACGCTGGTCCGGTTCGGGCGGTACACCCGCACACTGAGCCCGGGACTTCATGTCATCGTGCCATTCATCGACCGGGTCGGTCAGAAGTTGAACATGATGGAAACGGTGCTGAACGTGCCCGAACAAGAGGTCATCACCCGAGACAACGCGATGGTCTCGGTCGACGGTGTCCTGTTCTTTCAGGTGTTGGAGGCGGCCAAGGCCGCTTACGAGGTGACCGATCTGGAAGGCGCGATCATCAACCTTTCGATGACCAACATACGAACCGTCATGGGCTCGATGGACCTTGATGACCTTTTGTCCAAACGTGACGACATCAACCACAAGCTTCTGACCGTGGTCGATGAGGCAACCTCGGTCTGGGGCGTGAAGGTCACACGCATCGAGATCCTGAAGATTCAGCCGCCGACCGATCTGGTGGCCTCGATGGCACGCCAGATGAAGGCCGAACGTGAGAAGCGCGCCAACATCCTGGAATCCGAAGGTGTGCGCCAGGCCGACATCCTGCGTTCGGAGGGCGAGAAACAATCCGCCATTCTCAAGGCCGAAGGCGAGCGGGAATCGGCCTTCCGCGACGCCGAAGCGCGCGAACGTCTGGCCGAGGCGGAAGCGTTCGCGACCAACGAGGTGAGCCAGGCCATCGCCGAAGGCAACATTCAGGCGATCAATTACTTCGTGGCCCAGCGCTACATCGACGCGCTGGGCGCCTATGCCCGAAGCCACGGCGAAAAGGTTCTGTTCCTGCCGCTCGAGGCCTCAACGGTGATCGGAAGTGTCGCCGGTGTCGCCGATCTGGCCGACAGCGCCCGCCAGCAACGCAACGTGGAGGGCTGAGCCATGCCATTTGTTGTCGCAGCCTTTGCACTCTTCGCGATCATCCTTGTCTTCAAGGCGATCAAGATCGTCCCGCAGGGCAACGCCTACACGGTCGAACGGTTCGGGCGGTACACCCGCACCCTGATGCCGGGACTGACCGTGATCTTGCCGTTCATCGATCGTATCGGCGCCCGCATCAATGTGATGGAAAACGTGCTGGAGGTCCCAGAACAGGACGTCATCACCTACGACAACGCCATGGTGGCTGTGGACGGTGTGGTGTTCTTCCAGGTCATGGAGCCGGCCAGTGCTGCCTATGAGGTCAACGACCTGCAACGGGCCATCGTCAACCTCGCCATGACCAACATCCGAACCGTGATGGGGTCGATGGCGCTCGATGAGTTGCTGAGCCAGCGTGACCGGATCAACCAGACGATTCTGGGTGTGGTCGATGAGGCGACGTCGACCTGGGGCGTGAAGGTTACCCGTGTCGAGATCAAGAACATCGAGCCACCGCGCGATCTAGTTGACGCCATGGGTCGCCAGATGAAGGCCGAACGCGACAAGCGCGCGACCATCCTGGATGCCGAGGGCGACAAGCAGTCGGCCATTCTGCGCGCCGAAGGCCACAAGCAGTCGGCCATTCTGGAAGCCGAAGGCCGTCGCGAGGCGGCCTACCGGGAGGCCGAGGCCCGCGAACGTGGGGCCCAGGCCGAGGGCAAGGCGACCCGCGATGTCTCCGGCGCCATCGAGCGCGGCGACCTGCAGGCGATCAACTACTTCGTCGCCCAGAAGTATGTCGATGCGCTCAAGGCCCTGGCCGATGCACCGAACCAGAAGATCCTGTTTGTGCCGCAGGAGGCGGCCGGGACCATCGGCGCTCTGGGCAGCGTGACGGAGATTGTGCGCGAGGCGTTCGGGGGCGGAGGCGGAGGTTCTTCAGGACGTACCATCCCGTCGGCCCAGGCCAGCACCGCGTCACGCAACAGCCCGCGGACCCGGTCGTCGGTCCCGTCGTCCGAACATCCCATGACGCTGCGCCCCGAGCCCGACAGCCCCTGGGATCCCTGAGAGTAGGAAGAAATCATGTTCGACACGCTTCTCTACTGGCACTGGTGGGTCATCGCCATCGTGCTGATCATCTTGGAGCTGACGATCTCGGGCGCGTTCTTCTTCCTGTGGCTGGCGGCCGCGGCGGTTGTCGTGGGTCTGCTCGCCATGATCCCGGGCGTGAACTGGGAAGTGCAGCTTTTCGTTTATGCGGCACTCGCCATCGTTTCGGTCTTCGGGTGGCGCAAGTTCAAGACCAAGGCGCAGGAAAGCGAACATCCCACGCTCAACAAGCGCGGCCACCAGTACATCGACCGCCAGTTCACCCTGAGCCAGCCGATCGTCAACGGCACCGGTAAGCTGATCGTGGCAGACACGACGTGGAAAATAACGGGCCCCGACCTGCCGGAAGGAACGCAGGTCACCGTGACAGAGGTCGCCGGAACGGCCCTTGTGGTACAAAAGGCCGACGACGCGGCCACATCCTGATCAGCAGAGCTCGATGGCCTTGCAGTAGTTCTGCATGGCGTTCTTGATCGTCGTTTCAAGGTCCGTGATGCGGGCTTCATAAGCCGACTGGAGACACGACATCGTATCGCCGCAGTCGTCTCGTTTGCTCAGAAAGGCCTGCGCTGCATCGGTCTGGTCACTGCCCGCGCCCATCATCATCGGAAGCTCTTCAACGACGCTTTAGAGCGTCGCCATCTTCATATCGAGATTAAAGAGCATGTGACTGTCAGAGATCGCGTGCTCGGTCGGCGTCGTGGCTTTGGTGCAATCGAAGCTCTGGGCCCTAGCTCCTCCGGAGAAGGTCATCAGGACACCAAGAAGACCAACCATTCCGCCTGTGCGATTCATCTCTACCATCCCTGTTGTGATCAGATGTCCCGGCGCGCCTTCAGGGCGGCACCCAATGTGCCTTCGTCGAGAAAGTCGAGCTCGCCGCCGACCGGCACACCCAGGGCCAAGCGTGACATACGCACCCCGCTGCCTTCCAGCCTGTCGGTCACGTAGTGCGCAGTGGTCTGCCCATCGACCGTGGCGTTGGTTGCCAGGATGATCTCGTCCACACCCTGCCCGGCGCGCGCAACAAGATCGGCGATACGCAGGTCTTCCGGGCCGACCCCGTCGAGTGCCGAGAGCGTGCCGCCGAGAACGTGATAAATGCCACCGAAGACCCCTGCCCGCTCAAGCGCCCAGAGATCGCCGACCTCTTCGACAACGCAGATCACGCTGCGGTCCCGGCGCGGATCCGTACAGACGGTGCAGGGCTGTGCGGTATCGAGGTTGCCGCAGTCAGGGCAGGCTTTCACGGCATCCGTCGTCTGCTCCAGCGCTGTCGCCAGCGGGCTCAGAAGCGTGTCCTTGTTTTTCAGGAGATGCAGAACCGCACGGCGCGCCGATCGCGGACCCAGCCCCGGCAGGCGGGCCAGCAGCGCCACAAGTCTCTCAATCTCCGGACCACCCATGGATCAGAAGGGAAGGTTCAGGCCCGGCGGCAGGTTGAGACCGCCTGTGACCTCGCTCATCTTCTCCTTCACATGCACCTCGACACGCGTTCGGGCATCGTTGACCGCCGCAACGATCAGGTCTTCCAGCACTTCGGTGTCATCGCGTGTCACCAGGGACGGGTCGATCGAAAGGCTGCGTAGTTCGTGCTTGCCTGTCATCACGGCCTTCACCATACCGGCGCCGGAACTGCCTTCGATCTCGGCAGCCGCCAGGTCTTCCTGCACCTGGGCCATCTTGCCCTGCAGCTCCTGGGCCTGCTTCATCATCTTCGCGAGGTTCATGAACCTGTACTCTCCGTCTTGATGTCTTCGGGATCGTGGACCGCCACGACCTCGGCGCCGGGAAAGGCGTCCAGAATGCCTGCAACCCCGGGGTCGGCTTCGGCGTCCTTGATGCGCGCCACGCGCCACGCCTCTTCCTGTTCGACAATCGTGTCAGCGCCGGGCTGGGACGAAATTGCCACCATCCACCGGGCGCCGGTGATGGTTTCCAGGGTTCGCGCGAGATCACGTGACAGTTCGGGCGGCGCCAAGTCATCGGGCCGGAACTCAATCTTGCCGGGTTCGTAGGCCACGAGATGAACATTGCCGCGCAGCATCGCCCGCAGACGCGCCTCACGTTGGGTTTCGAGCAGAACCAGAAGATCTCCGAACGTGGCCGGCATCGACGCCTGATCACCTTCAGCGGGTGCAGGCGCCGGGGTCGGTGGTGGTGCCACCGGTTCCGGTTCAGGGAGCGAAACGGCCTCGGAAGCCGACGACGAAGGCACAGACGGCGCGGCGGCGGGAGCCGCGGCAGAACCGGCCGCGTTGAGCAACGTTCCACCGTTCAGAACCGTCTTCAGCGCCTCCTCGGGCGTCGGAAGGTCGGCGCTGTGAGCAACACGCACAAGGGTCATCTCGACGGCCTGCAGGCTATTCGGCGCCGTGCGGGCCTCGTTAATACCCTTGAGCAGAATCTGCCAGGCGCGCGTCAGATGCGGAACGGTGAGCTTCTGCGCCATCGCGCTGCCGCGCTCACGTTCAAACTCCGGCGCAGCGTAGCTCGCCGCTTCCGGCGCGGCCTTGTACCGGGTCAGCCAATGGGTGAATTCGAGCAGATCTTCCAGCACCACGACGGGATCAACGCCGGCCGCATACTGTCCGTCCAGATTGGCCAGCGCCTTGGCGATGTCGCCGCCCATCACGGCCTCGTAGAGGTCAAACACCAGTCCACGGTCCGCCAGCCCCAACATGTCGCGAACATCGTCTTCGGCTACCTTGCCCTGGCCCTGAGCGATCGCCTGATCGAGGATCGAGAGCCCGTCGCGAGCCGAACCGTCCGCCGCGCGGGCGATCAGCGCCAAGGCGTCATCGGAAGCTTCCGCACCTTCCTTGCCAACCAGTTCAGCGAAGTAGGTCTGCAACTCTCCAGCGTCGATCCGCCTGAGATCGAAGCGCTGGCAGCGGGACAGGATCGTAGCCGGAATCTTGCGCAACTCGGTTGTCGCGAAAACGAACTTCAGGTGTTCAGGTGGCTCCTCCAGGGTCTTCAGCAACGCATTGAACGCTGCGTTGGAGAGCATGTGGACCTCGTCCATGACGTAAATCTTGTAGCGGCCCATCACCGGCCGGTAGCGCGCCGCTTCGAGCAATTCGCGCATGTTGTCGATTCCGGTGTGGCTCGCCGCATCAATCTCCAGAACATCGACATGGCGGTCTTCGGCTATCGCGACGCATTGCTCGCAGACCCCACACGGCTCTGCGGTCACACCGCCGGAACCGTCAGGTCCGACGCAATTGAGGATACGGGCCAGTATGCGGGCCGTGGTCGTCTTGCCGACACCGCGCACACCGGTGAGCAGAAAGGCCTGGGCAATCCGGCCCGAGGCCACAGCGTTACGCAGGGTCCGCACCAAGGCGTCCTGACCGCGCAGGCCGTCCAGACTGGTCGGCCGGTACTTGCGTGCCAGTACGCGGTAGTCGGTGGCGGTGTCGTCCTGCTCTGCCATGGCTCCAATGACATATGGGCTCTGCGCCCCGCCCGGAGCGGCGCCGGAATGCCGGGAAACCGGCGGGCGGCATGGAAGACCGGCTCGACCCGAGTGAATCCCGCTACGGCTGCTTCCTTCCGGACCTGACCGGGTTCACGAGCCAGCCCGTCCGGGCCAGCCTTCCACCGCTGACAATATCGACCGCGCAAGGTGCGGCGCAAGACCCGAGGGTCGATTCAGCATCACGAGTCGCAGCGAATTGCACGGTTTGGGGCGGCGTGCCAACGTGATCACCATGACCGACCTCACCCACTACAGCGGCCAGGCCATCGAACGGGCCGGAGGACGGCGCAAGGACAGCGACTGGATCACTCAACAGCTTGCTTCGCCCGGCGCCCGCCTGGTGCCGATCTGGCGTGGTCTCAGCCTGCTGAATGGTGAAAGCGCGGCGCATATCCCGGCCGCAGATGCCTGGCATCTGCTGGAAGGCGCACCGGCCGAACCGGTCTTTCTGGGAATTGATGAGGTCGGTGCTCTGTTCGCCCTCGATCTCTCACATCTCGACGAGGATGACGCAGCCCGTCTTGCCCCCGGTGCAGCGTTTCAGGAGCTCTATGGCGTTGCGACCCAACTCGTACGGCGGGAGGCCTCCCTGCTCTCACACGCCGCCTGGATGATCCACTGGACCCGGCGGCATCGCTTCTGCGGCGCCTGTGGCTACCCCACCATGGGCCACGAGGCCGGCCATGTTCGCGCCTGCACCAACGCCGATTGCGGCATCTTGCACTTTCCACGCACCGATCCGGCGGTGATTGTGGTGGTAGAACACGACAATCATTGCCTTCTGGCCCACCAGAAGGGCTGGCCGGGACGCCTGCATTCGTGCGTCGCCGGCTTTGTTGAACCGGGCGAATCGGCTGAGGAGGCCGTGGTGCGCGAGGTGAAAGAGGAATCGGGCATCACGGTCCACTCCGTCCGCTCCTTCGGGTCGCAGCCCTGGCCCTATCCCTGCTCCCTGATGCTCGGTTTCTATGCGGAGGCCGACGACGGCATGATCACTTTGGACGATGACGAACTGGCTGAAGCCCGCTGGTTCAGCCGTGATCAGCTGCGCGATCCCGATCTCGACATCGAGCTGCCGCGGCACGATTCCATCGCGCGACGCCTGATCGACGAATGGGTCGCCAGAGGTTAGGTTCCGGCAACGAGCAACCTACGGAGCAGCGCCATGAGCCGCCTGGAGATTCATCAGATTCCGGTCCTTTCGGACAACTATGTCTACCTGGCGCACTGCCCCGAAACCGGTGACACGGCCGTGGTCGACCCTGCGGTCACAGGCCCCGTAATGGACACAGCCAAGGTCAAGGGATGGACCATCACCCATATTCTCAACACCCATCATCATGACGACCACACCGGCGGCAACCTGGAAATCAAACAGGCCACCGGCTGCACGATTGTCGGCCCTAAGGCCGACCAGGACCGCATTCCGGGAATCGACGTCGAGGTCGATGAAGGCGACAGCTACACGCTGGGCAATGCCGAAGCGAAGGTGTTCTTCGTGCCGGGCCATACCCGCGGCCACATCGCGTTCTGGTTCGCGGATTCCGATGCGCTCTTCTGTGGCGACACCATGTTCGCGATGGGCTGCGGACGCCTCTTTGAAGGCACACCGGCCCAGATGTGGACCTCGTTGCAGAAGTTCATGAACCTGCCCGGCGAAACCCGCGTCTATTGCGCCCATGAGTACACCCAGGCCAACGGCCGGTTCGCCCTCTCGGTCGAGCCTGACAACGAAGAGCTGGTCCGCCGGATGGCGGAGGTCGACGACAAGCGCGCCAACGACATCCCGACCGTGCCCTCGACCGTGGCCGATGAACTCGCCACCAATCCCTTCCTTCGCCCCGAAAGCCCCTTGCTCCAGAAGACGGTGGGCATGACGGGCGCCGATCCGGTGGCCGTGTTCGCCGAAACGCGGGCGCGCAAGGACAACTTCTAGGTTTGCACTCTACCCCGTCCCCGCGAGGACTTCGTGAGCATTCGGTTACAATCGGTGCATAGCTCGGCTGGGGTCGGGCCGGGCTGGTTGTCGCAGCCTTGAATCAGTGCAAGCGTTCGTTGGATTCACGAAATGGCCGAACATCTCGGCTGCACGCGGGGAGATCAAAAATGAAAGCACTTGTCCTCAGACTGATGCTGGCTGTTGCTGCAACACTCGGAAACCCGGCCGCTGCAGGTGAAGCCTCCGACGCGATCCATGCAGGCTCGCCAGAGTTCATTGTTGCCTTCAACTCTGGAGACAGCGCGAGGTTGGCCTCGTTCTACACGACCTCCACGCAGCTTCTGCCGCCCGGCCCCGAATTCATTCAGGGCCGCGAAGCCATTGCCGCGTTCTGGCAGAGCGCCATGGATATCGGGCTGAAGTTGACCGGTCTCGAACCCGTAGAGATCGTTCAGGCCGGCGACATAGCAACTGATGTGGATGTGCTGCATCTATCGGCGCCGGACGGCGAAGGCGGCACCGTTGCACTGTCGGACAAGTACATAGTGATCTGACTGAAGGACACCGATGATGTCTGGCGGCTGCACCGCGACATGTGGAACATGAACTCCTGATCCCTGGGAACAGGCCGGGACGGCTGCGATTCAGTCGTCCCCGGCAGCTTCCGCTGCGATGCGCGACGCTTCTGCCCGATAGGGATGCGCCGGGTAGGTGCCCAGGATACGCACCTCGCGGGCGTAGAACTCGAGCTCTTCCAGCGCGAGCCGCATGAGGCGTTCCTCAGGATGACCGTCCGCGTCGGCGTAGAACTGCGCCGCGCTGAATGAGCCATCGATCATGTAACTTTCGAGCTTTGTGAGGTTGACCCCGTTGGTCGCAAACCCGCCCAGCGCCTTGTAGAGCGCAGCGGGCACACTGCGAACGCGGAAAATCATGCTGGTGATCAGCGGCCCCTCATCCGTCGCGGGCACCACAGCCTCGCGTGCCAGGATCAGGAACCGCGTATGGTTGTGATCGGCATCCTCAAGGCCAGCCGACAGTACGTCGAGACCGTAAATCTCACCGGCAAGCGCCGAAGCGATGGCGCCATGTGCCGCGTTACCGGCTTCAGCGATATCACGCGCCGCGCCCGCCGTGTCCGCATGGGACATCGGCGCCACGCCGATCCTGCGCAGGGCCCGCCTGCACTGACCCAGCGCCTGAACGTGCGAGTGGACTTCGGTCAGGCCGTCGATGGTTGAACCGGGCACACCGAGAAGGTGGTGGTACACGCGCTGGAAGTGTTCGCCGACAATATGAAGGGACGAGTGCGGCATCAGCAGATGCACGTCTGCAACCCGGCCGGCCAGTGAGTTCTCGATCGGCAGCATGGCCAGACGCGCATCGCCGTTTTCGACCGCATGGAATACATCTTCGAACGACGCGCAAGGAAGCACGTCCATATCAGGATAAGTCTCGCGGCACGCCAGGTGCGAATAGGCGCCCGGCTTGCCCTGGAAGGCAATGGTGTTGTCGGCGGTCATGGTCTGAAGTTCCATTTGCTGAGCGGCATCAGGCGTCTTGCGCCAGAAGCGAACGAGCCCGCTCCAGATCGGCGGGAGTATCGACACCCAGCGGAATCGAGTCAACGCGCGCCACAGCGATGCTCATACCCGCTTCCAGAGCGCGCAGTTGCTCCAGTTTCTCGCGCCGTTCCAACGGACTGACTGGTAGCGTGACAAAGCGCTCCAAAGCGCTGCGCCGGTACGCGTAGAGGCCGATATGATGCCACAGCGGTCCGTCACCCGCTGGAGCCGTTGCGCGGGTGAAGTAGAGCGCCCTGCCCTTCCGGACCGCATCGTCCCACGCCACGATGGCCTTGACCACGCCGGGGTCTTCGCGCTCGTGATCTTCCCGAATTTCCGTCACCAGGGTCGAAATATCAGCCCGGGAGGTCTCAAGAGCACCGACGGCATCGTTGATCGCAGCGGGGTCGAGCGTCGGCAGATCGCCCTGAACGTTGACGATGATGTCGTACTGGCCGTCCTGGTCGAGGCGTGATAGAGCCTGACTGATGCGGTCAGAACCGGAAGGCAAATCGGGATCGGTGAGCACTGCCAGTCCGCCGGCGGCCGTGACGGCATCAGCGATGGCCTGTTCGGCGGCTGCGACGACAACTGGACCGACATAGGCCTCCATGGCCCGCCGCCAAACATGCACGATCATGGGAAAACCCGCGATATCGGCAAGCGGCTTGTCAGGCAGGCGCGTGGAGGCAAGTCGCGCTGGAATCAGGACAATCGGTGACATCAAAATCCGCCCTCAGAAGCGATGGTTTTCACGGGCTAGGGGTTGAACACGTGACGGTGACTTGGCTAATCTCCGCCGCGCCTTTCCGGGCTCCGCGATCCGGTGCGGAACCCCTCTTATTCGAGGTCGGTACACATGGATTCGCTCGAGTTCAACAAAATTGCCGCAGGCCTTCTAGTCGGGCTGCTTCTGGCTGTAGGCATCGGCAAGCTGAGCGACATTCTCTATGCACCCGACCTACCCGAACACGCTGCCCTAGAAACCGAAGCGGACGCCCATTCCGATGCGGATGTCGGCGGTGGCCTCGACACCGATATGGCCGATGAGGCCGACCCGGCGACGTCGGTCGCCGCGCTGCTCGCCGCAATCGTCGATCCGGCAGCTGGCGAGAGCCAGTTCCGGAAGTGCCAGACCTGTCACACTATTGAGGTTGGCGGTGAGAACAAGGTGGGCCCGAATCTTTACGGGATCGTGGGCGGTCCGGTTGAGCACAGCGACGGGTTCAACTATTCCGGCGCTCTGGCCGAAGTGGCTGACACCTGGACCTTCGAGAACCTGGACGCCTTACTGACCGATCCCGATGACTTTGCGCCGGGCACCAAGATGAACTTCAAGGGTATCACCGATGCCGAGGATCGCGCCGAGCTGCTTGCCTGGCTCAACACCCAGAGCGACGCACCGCTGGCATATCCCGCTGTCGAGGCGCCGGTCGGCGATGAGGCATCGGGCATGACGGACGAAGAGATCGCCGCACAGAATCCGGAGCTGCATGGTGACACCGTGGACTACATGGTCGACGACGCCGGCGACGCCATGGATAGCGCGGCCGAAATGGTCGAGGACGCGGTGAGCGGCGACGGAACCGATGACGCCGCCATGTCGGCCAGCGCCGAGCTCGCCATGATCGCCGCTGCGTCGCCGGAAGACGGCGAAAGCGAATCCCGCAAATGCAAGAGCTGCCACACCTTCGAGGAAGGCGGCGCCAACCGTGTTGGACCGAACCTCTGGGGCATTGTCGACCGCCCGATCGGCACCTTCGACGGTTACAGCTATTCCGACGCCATGGCGTCGGATGGCCGAACGTGGACCTTCGAACGCCTGTGGACCTATCTGAAGGATCCCAAGGCGGATATACCGGGTACCAAGATGGGCTTCCGCGGCATCTCCGACGAGGAAGAGCTCGCTTCGCTCATCGCCTATCTCCGCACGCTGTCGAACGATCCAGTTCCGCTGTCCGAAGCTCAGTAGAGCGCCGGGCAACTGGAGAGCGGTGTGACGGCGGACGAGAACCTCAAGCACAAGGATCTCGACGGCAAACGTATTGCCGCCGATATGAATGCTGCCTCCAACGACGATGTAGAGCGTCTGAAGGAAGGCGGCTGGGCACCGAGGCTAATCTCGGTTGTGATTGGCGATGTCGATGCTGTTGAAATCTATGTCCGCAACCAGAAGCGTGCGGCGGAGAAGATCGGCATCGCCTTCGATGAACGCGACTTTCCCGCGGACATCACCGAGCCAGAAATGATCGCGGCCATTCAGGCAATGAATGCTGACCCGCGTGTGACCGGCATCATCATCCAGCGCCCAGTGCCCGAGCAGATCAACGTCAAGCGCCTGCAGAGTGCGATCCACCCACTCAAGGATGTCGAGGGCCTGCATCCGGCCTCGATCGGCAACATCGTCTACAACGAAATCGAGCTTGGCCCGTGCACAGCCATGGCGTCGGTCCACATGCTGCGCAAGACGGGGCTTTCTCTCTCAGGCTTGGAAGTCGTTGTTGTTGGTCATTCGGAGATCGTGGGCAAACCCATCGCATTTCTGCTGATGGCCGAGGGTGCAACGGTGACCGTGTGCCACCACATGACCCGCAATCTGGCCGTTCACTGCAGGCAGGCCGATGCCGTTTTCGTCGCGGTCGGCAAGCCCGGACTGGTCACAGGCAATATGATCAAGCCGGGCGCTGCGGTGATCGATATTGGCATCAACCGGATTGAAGACGCTGCCGGCAACGGCCGCACGGTGGGCGATTGTGACTACGAAAGCTGCAGCGACGTCGCGGGCTGGATCACGCCGGTGCCGGGCGGCGTGGGGCCTGTGACTGTCGCCATGCTGATGCACAACACCGTCACGGCGGCCAAACGGCAGATGGAGTTCTACGGCAACACCTTCGCCGCCGACGCCTGGACCACCAGCCCCGACCAGAACGGCGGTCGCGGCTAGGCTGCGTAGCCGGGCAGTGGAACCAACCCGCCCATCTCCCTGGCCGGAAGTTCTCGAAGACTGATGGCGTAGAATCCCCGGCTGAGGGCCGTTGAGGCCATAAGGAATCACGCAGCCTCCGTTTCCCGGGCTTCGTGATAATCCGCCGATTGCATTTCCGTGAGCCGTGATGCTGTGCGCTGAAACTCGAACGAACCGTCGCCGGCGATGTAGAGACCGCCAGGCGGTGCATCGGCGGAGCAGAGAAAACCGCAGTGATTTTCGTAAAGCACATCGATCAGGGTGACGAAGCGCTTGGCCTCGTTACGCCGGTCGGCATTCATGACGGGAATGCCGTCCATAAGGATCGTGTGGAACGCTTCGGCAAGTGCCAGGTAATCGGCGCTGCCCAGAGGTTTGTTGCAGAGATCGTCGAAGCCGAACCTGGCGACTTGGCGCGCCTGCTGCGGCACATGGAGCATACGGCCCTGAACCTCGATTTCGGCCGGCTCAACATCGGCGTCGCCGACAAGCCGGGCAAAGGCGGCATCCAAGGCACGGGTCGCCGCCTCGTCCACGGGGACGTGGTAGAGTCCGGTTTCCGCGAGGAAGGCCATGCGGTAGTCCTGCTCCGCCTCCACGGCGACAACATCCAGCTTCTCTTCCAGCATCGCGATGAAGGGCAGGAAGAGCTGGCGGTTGATCCCGCCGGTGTAAAGGTCGCCGGGGTGCCGGTTCGAGGTCGCCACAACAACAATGCCGCGGACAAAGAGCTGCTCGAACAAACGGCCCAGGATCATTGCGTCAGCGATGTCCGTGACATGGAATTCGTCGAAGCAGATCAGCATGCCCGGCGTCGACACCTTGTCGGCGACGGCACCGATCGTATCGGGATCGCTGTCGTGTCGGCCCGACTGGCGTTCCTGATGTATGGTCCGGTGGACCTCCTGCATGAAGGCGTGGAAGTGGACACGGCGCTTGGTCTCAACGGCGGCCGTTTCGAAGAAGAGATCCATCAGCATGGACTTGCCGCGCCCGACACCACCGTAGAGGTAGACGCCACGGGGCGTCTGGACCGTGGCATCACGCCCCAGCAGACGCGACAGAAGACCGCAGTCCCGCTTCACCGGGGTCGCAAGGGCCTGCGCCAACTGGTCCAACCGTTCCATGGCTGCAGTCTGCACGGGATCGTGGCGGAGTTCGCCGGAACGACAGAGTGTGGTATAGTGATCAAGAGGGCTGGATATCATGCACGGAACCGGGAGAAGAGGTCTTCGTTTAGACCAGAAGCCGGGGCCGTGTCACGGCGCAGACTTGACCGGACGCCCGTGCTGGCGTGGGATCGTGCCGACAAGGGAGTCCTTATCATGTCCAATCTCGATCTCTGCTACACCTCCGCCACCGAACTGGCGCGGCGCATTGCCGCAGGCGAACAGTCGCCGGTGGCGATTGTTGAAAACAGTCTGGAAAGGATTGAGGAGGTCAACGGCACGCTGAACTGCTTCTGCTTCACTTATCCCGATGAAGCCCTGGAGCAGGCCAAGGCGGCCGAGGCGGCGGTGAAGGCCGGCGACCCGCTGGGGGCTCTGCATGGCGTTCCCATCGCGATCAAGGACTTCACGCCGACCAAGGGCAAGACCACGACCCTGGGCAGCGTGGTCTACAAGGACAACGTGCCCGACGACGACGCCCAGATCGTGAAGGACTTGCTGGGCGCCGGCGCGATAATGGTCGGCAAGACCACGACGCCCGAATTCGCCCATGACGGCTTCACGCACAGCCCGCTGTGGGGCACAACCCGCAACCCCTGGAACCCGGAGCGAACGCCGGGCGGCTCGTCCGGCGGGTCCGGCGCAGCGGTGGCCTCGGGCTGTGTGCCACTGGCAGAGGGCTCCGACATGGGCGGCAGTGTGCGCATTCCCGCCAGCTTCTGCGGCACCGTCGGCCTGAAACCCAGCCTTGGGCGCATTCCCATGACCGTGCTGCCCACAGTGTTCGACAACATCAGCCACTTCGGCCCGCTGGCCCGCACGCTGGACGATGCGGCGCTGTTCCTGGACATCGCCCAAGGGCCGTTCGAACCCGACATCATGTCGAACCCCGTCCCGATCGACATCACTCGTCCGGTGCCCGGCGACGTGACAGGGCTCCGGATCGCCATGGATATGGATTTAGGCATCTATCACGTCGACGACGAGGTCGCGGCCAATGTGGAAGCCTGTGCGGCCGCCCTGCGCGATGCCGGTGCCGTGGTCGAGGAGGTTGATCTGGGCTGGACACCCGATTGTGTCGACGCCTGGCTGGTCTACTGGAACGTCTATCTCGCCGCGTTCTTCGAGCAACATCTCGACACCCGGCGCGACGATCTCGATCCCACGATCGCCGGCATGTTCGATGCCGCGCGTAAGGTCAGCGCGATCGAGTTCAAGCGCCTGGAGTTTGTCCGCACCGCGCAATGGCACAAGCTGTGCCAGGTGTTCGAAACCCACGACGCCCTGATCTGCCCGACAACACCGGTTCCCGCGCCCTCGGCCAACAGCTCCGACGCCGAACAGCTCGGCATGCGCCCCGACGGCAAGATGAACTCGTCTGACATGACCCTGGTGTTCAACAACGTGGCGCAGTGCCCCGCCCTTTCGGTGCCGTCGGGCATACACAGCTCAGGACTGCCCACCGCGCTCCAGATCGTCGGTCACCGCTTTGACGATCTAACGGTCCTGCGAATCGGCGTAGCAGTCGAGAAAGCGCGGCCCTGGGCAGAAAAACGCCCTAAGCTCGTGTAGGTCTGTTGTCCTAGAGAGAGCCGATCAGCGCAGCAGTCGCCGGCATGGCATTGGCGACCGCCTTGAGGCCAGCGTCGTTGTTGCTGGCCTTCATGGTCGGGAAGATGATGTGGAAGGCCGTCGTGATGCCAAACTGGACCCGCGACAGAAAAAGAGCGTCGAATTCTATGGTCAGTTCAGGGCCCGGCGCAGCTTGGACAGCATCTGCTCGGCCTCCGTGCGCTCGGCGCCCGCAGGCGCGGTTTCCAGAAAGTCGTGAAAGGCTTCGATCGCCGCACCGACGTTGCCGCGATGGGCTTCGACCATACCGAGATCGCGCTGCAGGCCCTTTGACCCCGGCGCGATCAGGATCATCCGGCGGGTGATCTCCGCACCACGCTCCAGCTCGCCGTTCTGCAGGGCACGGGTGCGGATGTTGTTCTGCAGGCGCATCAGCATGCCTCGGTTGCCCGCCGGCTCGAACCAGGCGCGCTCCATTTCGGCGTTGGTGCCGAGAACCTTCTTGGCGAGGTCCCGCAAGGCCGGGGGATCGAGCACAGCGCCGTCGTCGAAGGGATCGACAATCAGCCGCTCGCCCTGGCCATCGAGGCGCAACAGAAAGTGTGACGGAAAGTTCAAGCCCTCAACCGCCCAGTCCATGCTCCGCGCGACATGGACGTAAAGAATTCCGAGAGAGATGGGGATACCCATCTTGCGGTCAATCACGCTCACGAGGTCGGCGTTGTCGGGGTTGTCGTAGTTCGAGCGGTCGCCCTGGTAGCCGTGTCGCTCGAACAGCACACGGGCTATCGCCCAGGCCCGCCCGTCCAGCGTGTTGCCGCGATGGCCGAGCGCCGCGACATCGGCCGTCAGACCCGCGAGATGACCCTGATAGCCGATAATGTCGGTCTCCGGATGATCCAGAGCGGACAGCAGCAGCGCCGTCTCGGCGAGATCGATGGCCGAATCGTCACGCTCGCCGATCACGGCGAGAGCTTTCCGAATGTCGTCGGGGCTGCGCACGGTTCCTGACGCCTCGGGCTTTTCAACGGCCGGGATCATGGCACATTGCGGCTCTGGCTTCACCCGTCATAGGCGCATGGATGGTATCGCGACGCGACAACACGGACCCCAGCCTTGACCTGGGCCCCTGCCCGCTCTGCGGCCGCGCGATGATCGACGGCGCCAGTGTAGACCGGCACCACTGGGTGCCGAAGGCCGAGGGCGGCAGGGAACAGACGCCCATGCACCGGGTCTGCCACAAGAAGATCCACAGCGTCCTGAGCGAAAAGGAGCTCGCGGCGAGTTATGCCACCGTCCAGGCGCTTCTGACCCATCCGGAGATCGCCAAGTTCCTGCGCTGGGTGCAGCGCAAGCCACCGGAATGGAACGACCGGCACCGGCGTGTGCGGCGCTGACCGGTCATTCCACCTCGAGCATGTGCCTGAGCCGCCGAACAGGCGAGGCCAGCAACACGAACGGCGCCACCAGACCACCGACCACTCCGGTCCAGATCACCGCATACATCTCGAAGGTACTGGCGAGGACACCGCCAACAGCGGCGCCAGCGGGCATCAGCAACCCGGCGACAACATGGAACGAGGCGTTGGCCCGGCCCAGGGCGGCCTGCGGCAGAACGGTCTGGCGTAAGCTAATGTCGTGGATCAGGAATCCAACGATCAGGGCATCGCTGAAGAGCTGGTGGCTGGCCAGGAGCAGGATCGAAGTCCAACCGTCATCCCAGGCCAAGGGCGCCAGAACCGCGATCACGCGGCCGCCGAACAACAGCACGATCATCGCGGGACCCAGGCACTACCAGCGGGCCACCCGCATCACCAGAAAGGCCCCGACCAGTGCGCCGATATCGCCCAGGGCAACCAGTGTTCCGTATGTGGCCGGTGAGATCACAAGAGTGTCGATGACGAAGACCATGTAAAGGCCGCCGTAGGTGAAGCCGCCGAAGAAAGCCTCCAGCGCGGCAACCCAGAATAGAGTTCGCACGACCGGTTCGGCTAGACAGACGTCAATGCCTGCGCGCAGGTCAGACCAGATGCCACGACGGCGCTCTATCACCTGCTCAGGGGATTCGCGTGCCTTGATGCGGAACAGAAACACCGCCGAGATGAGATAGGTGAAGGCATCGGCGAGAAGTGCGAAGGGCGCGGACAGCAATTGGACCAGAACACCTGCCAGGCTGGGCCCACCGATTTCAGCGATCGCGTCGGTGGCCTCCAGCCTGGCATTGCCTTCGGTGAGACTCTTGCGGCCGATCAGGGCGGGCAGATAGGTGTTGTCGGCGATCTGGAACAGCGTGGTGAGTGCACCCATGCCGGCTGCAACGATGTAAAGCTGGACCATCGACAACAGATCAAACCACGCCGCCAGGGGCACGGTGAGCAAGAGAGCGGCGCGCAGGAGGTCGCACAGGATCAACAGCGGTCGCTTGGCATTGCGGTCGATCAGACCACCCAGAAAGAGCCCGACCAGCACACCCGGCGCCATGGAGAGTGCCGCCAGCACACCGATCTGCCAGGGTTCAGCACCGATCGTGAGCAGTGCGGCCATGGGCAGGGCCGTGCGGCTGATGCGGCTGCCGAAGGCTCTGATCGCCTGGGCCGCCCACAGGTTCATGAAGTCGCTGTGACGCCAAAGGCCCGAGGTCGGCCACCAAGTCGGAAATCGTGTCATCGGGGCCGCTCACCTCTCAGGAGCGGAACAGGTCTATAGTGGGTCCACGCCCTCCTTGCCACCACGCGGCCTTACCGTGACTTCAACCCTACCTCCGGAGACCGGCGCGTCGAACAACCGCCGCTCAGCCATCCATCTTCTGATCGGCAGTCTGGTCTGTGTCGGGCTGGGTCAGTCGCTGCTGTTCACCGTGCTGCCGCCGCTGGCCCGTACCCTGGGACTGGTGGAATGGCAGGTCGGTGCGGTGTTCGCGTTCTCGGGGCTCATGTGGTTCGTCATGAGCCCGTTCTGGGGCCGAAAAAGCGACCGCTGGGGGCGCAAGCCGGTCGTGCTGCTGGGGATCACGGGCTACGGGCTCTCGATGGCGCTGCTAATCGCCGTGATCGAGGCCAATCTTGCGGGCTGGATATCACTCGCCCTGGCGTTTCCGTTGATGGTGCTGGTGCGCGGAATCTTCGGGCTTGTCGGCTCCGGCGCCTTTCCCGCTGCACAAGCCTACATCGCCGATCGGACGAGCCGTGCCGAGCGCACATCCAACATCGCGCTGATCAACGCCGCTTTCGGCATCGGCGTGGTGCTGGGGCCGGGCCTGGGTGCGCTGCTGATCGGTGCGGGCCTTCTGGCGCCGCTTTATGCCGTTGCGGCCATCGCCTTCTTCTCGGCCCTGATGATCACACTCTTCCTGCCGGAGAACCCGGTGACACGCCAGCAGCGGCAAGAACGCGCGGCCTCAAGGAAGCTCAGCTTTCTCGATCGCCGTATCCTACCGCTGGCGATCGCCAGTGTGGTCATGAGCATCTGCCAGTCCGCAACGATGCAGACGGCTGCATTCTTCACGATGGACCTGCTCGATTTGACGCCGGAATCGGCCGCGCTGAAATCGGGCATTGCGCTCACCATCTCGGCGGCCGCGTCGCTACTGGTGCAGGTGGTGGTGATCCGGCAGTTCGGTCTGGGGCCGAAGGTGCTGCTGATCTGGGGTGCCGCCATCGCCCTTTCGGGCTACGTCGTGTTTCTGCTGTCAGAGTCCTATGTGCCGGTCGTTCTGGCGCTGGTGCTGCATGGCGTGGGCCTGGGAATGCTGCGGCCGGGCTTGGGATCGGCCGCCTCGTTGACCGTGGGACCGGGCGAACAGGGTGCTGCGGCCGGGCTGATCATGGCAACCGGCCCGGTGGGCCATGTGCTCACGCCGTTTATCATCATGCCGCTTTACCAGATTTATATCTTCAGCCCCTACATTGTGACCGGGGTGCTCATGGCGGGCCTGCTGGTTTACATTCTGGTCAACCCCACGATCCAAGCGGTCCTGGGCAGAACGCACGTGTGAAGGAGAGCCAACCATGCCCGTGATCAACCGCATCGCCGAATTCCACGACGCCATGACCGAATGGCGCCGCGACATCCACGCCCATCCCGAAACCGCCTTCGAGGAAACCCGCACATCCGATATTGTGGCCAACCTGCTGGAAGAGTTCGGCATGGAGGTACACCGGGGCCTCGCCACGACCGGCGTTGTCGGCACGCTGAAGGCTGGCACCAGCGACCACCGAGTCGGCCTGCGCGCCGACCTCGATGCGCTCCATATCCACGAAAAGAACACCTTCGATCATCGCTCGCAGAACGATGGCAAGATGCATGCCTGCGGCCATGACGGACACACCACGATGCTGCTGGGTGCGGCGAAGTATCTGGCGGAGACGAAAAACTTCGACGGCACGATCCACTTCATCTTTCAGCCTGCCGAAGAGAACGAGGGCGGCGGCCGGGTGATGATCGAGGACGGCCTGTTCGATCTCTTCCCCTGTGACGAGATCTACGGCATGCACAACGCACCGGGCATCGAGGTCGGTAAGTTTGCCGTACGCGAGGGACCCTTCCTGGCGGCCTTCGACATCTTCGAGATTACCGTGACCGGCATCGGCACCCACGCGGCGATGCCCGACCGGGGGATCGACCCCATGATCCCCGCGGCCCAGATCATCTTGGGCCTGCAGGCAATCCCGTCACGCGAGACCTCGCCGCTCAACGCCGCGGTGGTGAGCGTGACCCAGGTCCATGGCGGCGACACCTGGAACGTCATTCCCGATACCGTGGTGCTGCGCGGGACCTGTCGCTGGTTCGACAAGGAGGTGCGCGATCTCTTGGAGCCGGCCATGAAGCGCATCGCCGACGGCATCGCCGCGGCGCACCGTTGTTCCGCCGAGTTGCGTTACGAGCGGCGCTATCCCGCCACCGTCAACACGCCGGAACACACAGGCTTTGCCGCCGGCGTTGCCGAAAACCTGGTGGGTGCGGGAAACGTCGACCGCGACTTCCAGCCCGATATGGGATCGGAGGACTTCGCCTTCATGCTGGAGGAAAAGCCCGGCTGCTACATCCTGATCGGCAACGGCCCAGAAGAAGGCGGCTGCCTGCTCCATAATCCGCATTACGACTTCAACGACGAGGTCCTGCCGCTGGGTGCAAGCTACTGGGCACGGCTGGCCGAAAGCGCCCTATCCAAGAGCTGATCAGCACTACATGCGTCTCCAAACGAGAACGGCACGGAACCGAATGTCGATTCCGTGCCGTTTGGTTTCGGCGATGTTGCCTGTCAGATCAGGCCGTGGCTCCGTCTTCCGGGCCTTCTTCAGGACGGCGCTGTTCGGCTGGGCGCCGGCTACTGGGTACGGTTGGTGAAGAAGGCGCTGGCGAAGGCCCAAAGCGGTTCGGGATATGCTCTAATCTGCCGCCTTCCCAGACGCCTTTGAGCCGCAGCGTGCCTGCCGGGCGGTTTCGATCTCCAGCCCGGCGGCCAGCGCCGCCTTGCGATCGATCGGAACGGGCTCGGTCTGATCAGCGCGCGGCATGACCGAAGCGGGGTAGTAGGCGATTTTGTGTTTGCCGGGATCGAGAACCTTGTCGGGTTCCAGTTCACGCTTGTTCGCACCACGCGGCTGGCACACCCGGCCATCGACGATTTCCAGGTCACTCCACCACTTCTGCAGCGGCACGCGGCGTCCATTTCCGACTTTGTCATCCATCCGCGCAATCCAGCTCCGGCTCCATGGCGCAGCAATTGCCAGCTTCAGAAATGCGTTGTGAACGAGCAGTCCCTCATGGTTGTAGGGGCAGGTCTTCATGCAGCGACCACAACTTGATCCCTTCGGGTTCGTGACCCGGTAACGGACACACCGTTCGACATCTGGCTTCCACATCTCATAGCCGTTGAACATGACCTTGTCGCCCCAGGAAATCGCATCAGAGGGACATTCGCGGGCGCATTTCATACATTTCGAGCACATGTCCTGCAGCCCGAAATCGACCGGACGATCGACAGCAAGGGGCAGGTCGGTCGTGATCACGGCGGACTTGAACCGTGGCCCCACGAACGGATTGAGCACCAGTTCGCCGATCCGCGAGAGCTCTCCCAGACCAGCCAGAAGAACAAGAGGTATCTGCAGTACCTGACCCTTGTAGGCGGAGTGGCAGCGCGCATCGTGGCCCAGGTCACGGAGCATGGCGGCGGCAACCGAACCGATCTGCCCACCTCTCATGTAGGCGCGGTAGCTCTGGGCGCCGCTGATCCAGTCATCGCCCGACGAACCTTCCATCGTGGCGTATCCCTGATCGAACAACATGACGATGGCATAACGATGATCGGGCTCGATTTCCTTGCCCTCTGGGTCATGCGAATACCAGGCGTAGGGCTTGGCTCCGCAGATACCGACGAGATCGGCACCAAGTGCGTAGCACAGCGATTTCACCGCTCGTGCATTGGCCTCAGGCTCGGTGAGCCCTGGAGCGTTCCGGGGTGCGGTCGCGCCATCCTGAAGCGGCAATTGCGCTTCCATCAGGACTTCCATGGCCTCGGCAAAGGGATGTTTGCCGGCAAAGCGCGGGACTTCCCGTTTCGCCTTGTCACCCAGGTCACCATGAGCGGCACGGCTGAAGAACCCTGCGCGGCTCGGCACGCGCGGGACCTCATCTTCGCGGATCAGCGTTGTCGGTTCCTTGACGCGGCGGATCCGTTCCATGGGGTAACGGCTGAGATGGGTCGGACGAAGGCTGTGTTTCAGCCTCTCCAACCCAGACACCGCGCCGCCGCGGCCGAACCAGTAACCCGGCCCGCGGTCGAAGATGCGGTGGCGTTTAGCATCAAGCTGCCGATCCGCCATGAGCGGAGCTCCAGTCGTCACGGCCGCCAGTCCAAAGGCCGCGCCCACGAAGGGATTAGTCAACTGTCCGCGTCGCACTTCGGCCAAGCCCGAGTCCACCGCAAGCTCCGCAAGGTCGACGTCGCTTGCGTCGGCAAAGTGCGCCTTTGCCGGATAACCCAACCAGCGCAGATAACCCGCTAGCGTGTTCGCGACTTCGCTGCCCCGGAGCGCGACATGGCTGTGCTCGGCGCCTTCGATCCAGGCACGCGCCGGGTTGTCCTTTTCGGGCAGGCGGGGATGTTCGATCAACAGAACGATCGCGCTGCCGTCATCCGTGGCGCAGATCCCGACCATGGACGTATCGAGAAAGTAGGCTGCTGCCTTCATTTGTCGCGCCAGCGCTTCGGGGCTGTGATCCAGTGGCGCGCGCTCTGTCGCCACATCGCCATCGCGCAGACTGGAAGCCAGTTCAAGGAATGGTTCGGCGCAGCGCGCCAACAAAGCGTCGTCGCGCACCTCTGCAGTGGATTTGGGTGGTGCGCTGTGCTCGCCAACTCCATCGCTGCGATCAATAAATTCCATGGGGAACGACCCGAGTTCGGGAGGCCGCTTGCGGACAGACAAGAACTTCATGCCGCGGCCTCAGACGAGTTCGCTTGCGGCAGGCCGCAGTGTCGCGCGTTGCGTATCGTTCCGAACCGCTCGAAGCCCTGGCGTGCGACATCGGCCAGCAGTTCGTCGCGGTCACGAAAATGCCTGTAGAGAGCTGCCGCACTCACCCCTGCGGAACGGGTAGCCTGAGCAAACGTAAAGCCGCCGGTCCCTTTGGTTCCGATCAGCTCCAGGGCTGCCTGAATCAGGGCCTCGCGCAGGTTGCCGTGGTGATAACCACGACGCGAACCCTCGTCTCCATCGTCCTTTTTGCCTGACCAAGCCATGTGAAGGGTCTTTACATCATGCGGCTGCGACGCCGGACTTGTGGAGAAGAGGTTGCCCGGCGCTAGCCGTCGAGCTTCGGGACATCGGGAAGCTGGCCGAACTCGATGCCATCGTCGACCAGCTCCTGCGCCTGTTCCTTGGTCGCCTGACCGTAGATGTTGCGCTTTTCGGCTTCGCCGTAGTGAATCTTCTTGGCTTCGTCGGCAAACTTTGTGCCGACGTTGTCGAAGTTCTGCTCCACGTGGTCCCTCACCGCCCGCATCATTGCCATTATCTGACCGGCCCGCTCCTTCTGGTGGGCGAGCATCACGGAATCGCCCGACGGAGCGGCAGGAACCTCGGCAGCGGGTGTGCTGACACCCTTGGCCGACGACTTGGTCGTGGAGACATTGGGGGCCATCAGGGTCTTTTCGATCGACGTGTCGCCGCAGACCGGGCACGCGATCTGGCCCGCTTCAGCCTGGACCTGAAACGTCGCATTGTCGGCAAACCAGCCTTCAAAGGCGTGGTCGTTGCCACATTTCACGTCAAACACGATCATGACGCTAGTGAACTCCGCTGCAGCCCGGTCGCGTGCCGGGCGTCAACCTAACTATATGGCACTGTCTCACCATGGAACAAGATCACGGCACGATGAGGCCGGCCGACGCCCGGCACAGGAAAATCGGCGATCCCAGCCCGTGGATCGTCCGTCATGCAGACCAGATTCCACCCAGTGGCACGGTTCTGGACCTCGCCGCCGGCGGCGGTCGCCATGCACGTTATCTGCGGGATCGCGGTCATCCCGTCGTTGCCGTCGATCGATCACTCGACGGTCTTTGCGACTTCGCCGACATGCCCGATGTCGAGCTGATCGAAGCCGACCTTGAAGACGGCAGTCCCTGGCCTCTGGCAGGGCGGGGCTTCGATGCGGTAGTCGTCGCCAACTACCTCCACCGCCCGCTCCTGCCCGCGATCGTGTCTGCAGTCGCACCGGGCGGTCTACTGCTTTACGAAACCTTCGCCCTGGGCAATGAACGGTTCGGCAAGCCCAGCAATCCTGATTACCTGTTAAAGCCGGAAGAATTGCTGGCCGCAGTCGCCGGCACGCTTCGTGTTCTGGCTTATGAGGATATCGTGGTGGAGCAGCCGAAACCGGCTGCCATCCAGCATATCTGCGCCCGACGGGACGCCTGAGATTTACTCGGCGGCGGCACGCTCTGTCTGAGCCGGCGAAGCGTACGGGCGATCGTGCTCGAGGGCGGGGATCGTCCCGCGCACCTTGGCCACCTCGGAGAGGTCGACCTCGGCGATACAGAAGCCGACATCGGTGCCGGCATCGGCCAGCACATCACCCCAGGGGCCGATGATCAGGGAGTGACCGCAGGTCCGGCGACCGCCGGGGTGATTGCCGGTCTGGCAGGGCGCGAACATGAAGGCGCCGCACTCAATCGCACGGGCACGCAACAGAAGCTCCCAGTGCGCATCGCCCGTGACCTTGGTGAAGGCTGCGGGGCAGGTCAGCAGCACCGCGCCAGCCTTGCCCAGATCGCGATAAAGATGCGGGAATCGCAAATCGTAGCAGATCGTCATACCCAGCGGTCCCCAGGGGGTCGGGGCCAGGACGGCCTTATCGCCGGGATTGAACATGGTCGATTCGCGGTAGCGGGAGCCATCGGGAAGATCGACATCGAACATGTGAATCTTCTCGTAGTCGGATGCCACCCGGCCCTGATCGTCGAACAGGAAGGCATGATTGGCGAGCGAACCGTCAGTCCGCAGTGCCGCGACGGAGCCGGCCTGAAGCCAGATGCCCTTTTCGCGCGCCACGTCGGCGAAGGCCTTCAATGCGGGGTGATCGACCGGACGATAGGCATTCTCGAGTCGGTCTTCTTCGCTGGCCGCCATCAGGGCGACATTCTCGGGCAGGCCGATCAGTTCAGCGCCGGCATCGGCAGCCTGGCGCACGAGATCGCAGGCCTGTTCGACATTGGTTATCATGTCAAGCTGCGCGTTGACCTGGACGCACGCGATCTTGAGCTTCGTCATGCGGCGATCCCCAGTTTGGCATCAAGGGTGCCATCATACTCCATGGCGTAAAGTTCGTCGCATCCGCCGATCCCCTCACCATCGATGAAGATCTGCGGCACCGTGTGGCGGCCACTGGCAAGCTCCATCATCTCGGCTCGCTTGCCGGAGCTCATCGTGACATCGATCTCCTCGAAGGCCACACCCTTGTCCTTCAGGAGGTGTTTGGCCCGATGGCAGAAGGGGCAGAACATGGTGGTGTAGATGACGATGTCGGCCATAATTTGCTCCGATGTTGGTGCGGCGAACCTACCAGCGTTCCCGTTTGGTGGGAAAGGTCCGCAAAAGGCTTAGGTGGTCTCGCGTACGACCCTTGCAAGGGTTGTGACGGCGACGTGATCGGCCCCGGCCCGGCGCAACGCCTTGGCACAGGCATCCACGGTGGCGCCGGTGGTCATGACATCATTGACCACGAAGACACGGCGCCCCTTCAGGTGCTCGGCATACCGTTCACGCACCGCGATCGCACCGTGCAGGTTTTCGATGCGCTGACGCCGGTTCAGCCCGCCTTGTGACGGCGTGGCGCGGCGAGGTCGTTGTAGCGCAAGGCGGAACGGGCCCGAACGAACGCGGGCGGATGGGCAAGGCAGCCGCCGCAGAGCGCGTCCGGTCCCCCGTCATGGCCGAAGGGCAGGCCGCAGGTGGCACATTGAGGATCGGACACCAGCTCCAAGCCGGACCAGCAATCGGGGCACAGGGCGCCGAGCTGATCGACAATCACGCCGCAACCAAGGCAGCGTAGCGGCAGAACCGCATCGACCACGCGACGGTCGATCCGGGAGACCGGAGCAAGAGCAGCAAAACCCGTCATCATGCTATCGGGCGACAAGTGGCCGGCACCGTCAACAGCGATTGCCCTCGCTGCGTGAAGCGGGCACAAGACCGGCCATGAACGAAATCGCCACCCCCTTCGACCAGCGTTCCGTGCGGCACCATCGCGACCGTGCCGCAGCGCACCCGGACGATGACACGGACTTTCTGTTTCATGATGTCTCGGATCGTCTGCTCGACCGCATGGACGACATCACGCGCCAGTTCCCGACCGCGCTGGAACTCGGCGCACGTCGCGGCCATCTGGCCGATGGCCTGAACGGCCGCAACGGGATCGAAAGGCTGTTCCAGAGCGACTGTTCGCCCGGTTTCGTCCAGCACCTCCGGCACCGTCGCCTCGCCGCTCAGGATGACCTGCTACCCTTTGCCTTCGGGTCACTCGATTTGGTGATCAGCAATCTGGCACTGCACTGGGTCAACGATCTTCCAGGCGCACTGTCCCAGATCCGGCGCGCTCTGAAGCCCGACGGTCTCTTCCTCGCCTCGATCCTGGGCGGTGAAACGCTTCATGAGCTGCGAGGCGTGCTGGCCGATGCCGAGATCGCCGTGACCGGCGGGCTGTCCCCTCGCCTCTCGCCCATGGTCGATGTTCGCGATGCCGGTGCGCTGATGCAGCGCGCGGGCTTTGCCCTGCCGGTGGTCGATATTGACCGTATCGACGTAACCTATTCCGATGCGCTGGCGCTGATGCGGGACCTCAGAGCGATGGGTGAGACAAACGCGGTTCTGGAAAGGCCCAGAGGCATGGCGCGACGTGATGTGCTGCTGTCGGCAGCGGCCCTCTATGCCGAACGCCATGCCAATGCCGAGGGCCGCATTCCCGCGACCTTCGACGTGCTGTTCCTGACCGGATGGGCACCCCATGAATCACAGCAAAAACCGCTGCGCCCGGGCAGTGGCCAGATCAGCCTGACACAAGTTTTGGGCGATAACGCCTGACGTTGCCTTCTGCTGAGATTTCGAACCGTCTACGCTGAGGACGTTCTTGGAGATGCTGTCATGACGGAACATGAACTCGACCATCTGATCAGCCCAGCCGACCGTGCAGCCTCATCTTCGAGCGCCACTGGATGGCAATCGGCTTTGCACATCAGGTCGCAGGCACGAGCGACGTCCACCCCTTCACGCTGGTCGACATTCCACTGGTCATGATGCGCGGCGACGACGGGATCGTGCACGTATTTCACAACATCTGCCCCTATGACGCCTATCCGGTGGTCTTTGATGATGCCTCCGGGCTCAAGGAGATCATCGCGCCCTAACATGGATGGCGTTACGACCTCCGGGGTCGATTGACGCGTATGCACTACTGGGACGGAACAGCTGAGCCCAGCCTGTCAGTTCTGAACGGTCGCAACGGGAACCTAATCGAAGTCCGATCGGTGATATGGCACGGCATTGTGTTCGTCGATCTTTCTGGCGAAGCCAGGGACCACAACGATTACATCGCCCCCCTTGAACGCTGCCTTGAGCAGTATGATCTCGACGACATGCAGCCAGACCACGATGCACGGGGGCGACCGGTGACTGCAGGGTTCGATGTGCCCTGCAACTGGAAGACCTTCACGGAAAACGACTGCACCAACGGGCTGCGCCAGTTAACCGTTCATGACATTTACCGCTTCTCGCCGGACATCCCGAGGGTCGATGGCTCCGGCACCAAGCGTTCGTTCGACATCATGGACAAACACCTTCTTGGCTATGGCTATCGTTTCGAGGATATGGCCCGCACCTACCCCGAGGGTCCGCTGCCACACCTGTGGCGCGACGGCGCACCTGATTGCGGCTTCTTTCTGAACCTGTTTCCTAACTTCTCGATTTCCGTGATGGCTCATTCCATCGGCGCGTGGTGCATGATGCCCGACGGCGCCGACATGACGCGCATGGTCACCGCCGATTTCTTTCGGCCCGAGGCAACGACGAACGAGCGTTTCCGGCCATAAAAGCAGATGCTGAACCATCCCTTCGCCCACGCCGGCCTGGAGGATGGCCGGATCGTCAAGGCGATCCAGATGGCCCGCCGGTCACTGGTCTGTCGCCAGCCGTTCTTCTCGCCGTTCTGGGGCGCGATCCACCATCACGTTCTCAATCTCGTGGTAGACGCCCTGGAAGGATCGCCGCACTAAAGCAGATCACACAGCATCGCGACGAGCGGTGCGTCGGCAGGCGGCATGGTATAGGCGCTCATACGGTTGGGCCGGACCCAGGCGAGCTCGTCGTGTTCCAGGGCCGTGACCCGTCCTTCCCAACGACGGCAGACGTAAAGTGGCATCAGAAGATGAAAGTCGTCATAGGCATGGCTGGCGAAGGTGAACGGCGCCAGACAGGCCTGGGTGACGTCAATGGCGAGCTCTTCCTTGAGTTCACGAATCAGCGCCTGTTCCGGGGTTTCTCCGTCGGCGACCTTGCCGCCGGGGAATTCCCACAGCCCGGCCATCGCCTTGCCTTCAGGCCGGCGGGCGATCAGCACGCGGTCGTCGGGATCGACAAGCGCACAGGCGACGACAAGCAGGCTGATCACTGCAGGCTCTCCGTCCAGAACACGCGGTAGGCTTCGCACAGGATGTGACGGCCGCGGGCCGGAGCGGGCAGAATCTGTTCACCGACCCGCCGCAGTCCCGCCTTGCTCAGAACACGGCAGGACGCGGGGTTCTCGACCATGGCAAACGCCTCGATCAGATCGAGACGCAGATAACTGAAGCCGAAGTTGACCAGGGCACGGGCCGCCTCGGTGGCATAGCCCTGGCCCCAGGCCCAGGGCGCGAAGGCATAGCCGAGTTCGCCGGAACGGCGATCGTCCGACAGCGTGATGTCGACGACGCCCAGCACGCCGGGATCGTCCTGCGGCACCACCGCAAAAACCCAACCGCCGCCGTCACGGCGCTGGTCAACCGACTGCTTGGTGAAGGCTTCCGCACAACCGGCGGGATAGGGGTGCGGAATGTTGGCGGTGTAACGCGCGACCTCCCAAAGCCGCGCAAAACGCGTGAGCGCCAGCGCGTGTGCCGGAACCAGAGGTTCCAGCAGCAACCGTTCAGTCCTGATCGTCTGCGGTTCGTCGACCTGCACACGCGCCCCTGTGTCGTCAGCCCGTGCGCATGCTAGTTCACAAGCTGCACGGTTTGAATCCACCTGAGACGGAAAAGATGTCGCGGGCAAAGGGCCTGTGCCGCGGTTTCAAACCCCAGCAATCCGCTCTACAGATGCATGCCACACCCAGCCTGGCATCCCAACCATGTCGAGACAGCAACCGCAACGGGATACCCCGTCCCGCCACGTTGACCGTGAAGAGGTCTCGGCCATCGCGCGGCTGGGCGTGCCGCTGGCCGGTGTTGCCCTGGCGGACAACGGCATGGCGCTGACGGATATGGCCATCGTGGGGCGCCTCGGCGCGCTTGAGCTGGCGGTCGTCGGCCTTTCGGCGGGCCTCGCCTTTGAGACACTCTACATTCTTCTGGGGCTGCTCACAGTCGTGGGCGTGCTGATCGCCGAAGCGGTCGGCGCAGATGACCGGCCGCGTATCATTGCAATCATCGGTGAGGGAATCAGGATCACCGTCCTGCTGTCTATCCCCATGGTCGCATTGTGCCTCGCCCTGCCCTGGTTGCTGACCCTGACACCGCAGGACCCGGGTGTTGCACTGATGTCCCGTGAGTATCTCCATGCCCTGGTCTGGACCTTCCCGCTCGCCATGGTCTTTGGCGTCCAGGCCGATGCCGCCTCGGCGCTCGATCGCGCGCGTTCGGTCTTTGCGGTGTCATTCGGCGCGGTGATCCTCAATGTGCCCTTGAGCTGGGTTCTTGTCTTCGGCTTCGAGGACGGGGGTGGTATCGGCATTGCGGGAGCGGGCTATGCAACCAGTCTGGTGCATCTCGGGATGGTGCTTGCCATGACGGTAATGCTGGTACGCGACAAGACGCTCGCCGGCGGATTCACGATCAAGGGATTTGTACAGGGCGACAGACCCGTGCGGCGCGACATCATGCGGCTCGGCCTTCCGGTTTCGGGCCTGTCGCTGGTCGAGAGCGGCTTGTTCTCCGTCCTGGCCGTTCTGGTCGGTGGTTTCGGTGCGGCGGTGCTGGCAGCCCACAAGATCGTCTTCGGCTTCGTCGAGTTCGCCGGCTCCTTCGGCTTTGCAATCGGCGATGCCGCGACGATACGTGTTGCCCGCGCCATCGGGGCGGAAGAGATTTGGCGTGCCCGGCGTGTCGGCCAATTGAGCTACCTGATCGGCGGCGGCCTTCACCTGCTGTTTGCAGTGTGGCTAGTGATCGACCCCGACACGATCGCCTGGGTCTTCCTCGGCAACCTCGATGACAGCAACGCCGAGGCCTATCGCTGGACCAGTCTGCTGGCCGGGATCGGCGCGGCCTATCTCTTCATCAACGGACTGCAGATCATCGGCGAGCACTCCCTCAGAGGGGTCAAGGACACGCTGGTGCCCATGTGGCTGGGCGCGGCTGGTCTCTGGGGTGTGGGCCTGTTGGGTGGCCTCATCCTCGCCTACGGCCTGGATCTGGATGCCTACGGTTTCTGGTATGGCCTGACCGTAGGATCGGCCATGACCGCCGCGCTCTACGGCTTGCGCTTCATGCGCCTGACCCGGAACCCCGGCGTCAGTCCCCTAGATAGGCGATGAAGTCCATCTCGACCTTGGCGTTGATCGTCATGCCGGCCACGACGCCGATACGCGCGGGTTTGGCGCCCGGGAACCAAGTGGCATAGGCCTGATTGAAGGCATCGAAATCATTGGCATCGGTGAGGAAGACACAAACCTTGATGATCCGCGACATGTCACCGCCGGCTTCCTCCAGGATGGCCTTGAGGTCTTCCATGATGCGGCGTGTTTCTTCGCCGATCCCACCGTCGACGATGGCGTCGCCCGCCTCGTTGAACCCAACCATGCCGGAGACAAAGAGGAAGTCGCCCGCACGAACGGCCTCGGACAGCGGCAGGCCTTCGACGGAAGCGCCGGCAATGTGGGTGATGGGCATGGATGTCTCCGCTTGGTGACGATGTCAAGTGGTCAAAGCCGTGATACGAGCTGCGACATAACGCGCCTCGTCATCGCTCATCTCGTCGACGGCAATGATCAGACGCTCACCGTCGGGGATAATCAGAACCTGCGGGTTTTCGGACGCCAGCGCATCCGAAAGTGAACCCGGGGTCATACCCCCGTCGTCAAAGGTCAGCACGGCGCAGTTTACCGGGTCGGACACGACCCGTTCATCGAGTGTGAAGCACATCGGTTGCGCGCTGACGCCGCCGGCCTCCGACAAACCGTCGCACAGGATGCCCACACGCGTGACCCAGCTTGCCAACCGTTCGTCATGGTCGCGCGCCAACCACTCTTGAAACGCCACCACGACAGCGACAACCGTATGGCGGTCCATCTTCAGCGGGCGACCGTACTTGAGGTAATCACCGGACTCATAGCGGGTGAAGTAGACGTTGCGCACCGCTTCGATCAAATCCTTGCACCCCACGATGAAACCGCCGGCATTGGGGCCGCCGAAGTACTTGGCGCTGACCGCCAGGAGATCCGCACCCTGCTCGATGAGACCCGGCAAGACGTCGGTGGGGTAGTTCATAAATGCGGCATCGACAAAAAGCGGAACACCTTTGCTACGGGCAACCCCGGCAACCTCCGAAATCGGAACAGAGCCCGCCTTAGGCTCGAGATGGGCGGGATAGAGGATCATGCCGGTCGAGCCGTCGACCGCCTCCTCGATCTGCTCGATGCGTGTCCCGTTCTTGCTGCCAACCTCGACCAGAGACGCGCCGGTCATGGTGACCTGGCGGTCATACTTGTAGCGATGCCCGCTCTGGATCAGCACGTTGCTCTTGAGGCCTGAGACGTCAGGCAAACGTTCAGACCGCGTGCCATCGGTTCCGGCCATCACAGCGGCCGAACCCAACATGATGGCCGCGGCAGCACCCGGCGTGACCAGCCCGGCCTCGGCGCTCAGCATATCGGCGATGCGCTGACCGGCGGCATCCAGAAGGTCTGGAAGGTCAACAAAGTGGTGGTTGACCTCTTCCATCGCCTGCCAGACGGCCGGTGAGAACCGTGAACCCCCGAGATCGGTGTAGACACCGCAGCCATTGATCACCGGCCTGACTCCGATGCGGTTGAAAATGCCGTTGTCTGTTGCAGCCATCGTTTGCCCCTACTCCAAAATGCCGCCCGGACCAGATCAGCTCCGATAGTCGGCGTTGATCTCTATGTAGCCGTGGGTGAGATCGCAGGTCCAGACCGTGGCCTTGCCCCGGCCGACGCCGACATCGACAACAATTTCGATGTTCCTGCCGGCCATGTGCCTGGCAACCGGCGTCTCATCATAATCCGGCGGCGGCGCACCGTTGCACGCGACGATATGGCCGCCAACAAGTATTTCCAGACTGGTTTCGGCAATCGCCTCACCCGACTTCCCGACGGCCATGACAATCCGGCCCCAGTTGGCATCACCACCGGCGATCGCCGTCTTGACCAGCGGTGAGTTGGCGATGGCGAGACCGATACGACGCGCCGCGCGGGCGGACTTGGCACCGGTCACAGCAACCTCGATGAACTTCTGCGCGCCTTCACCGTCCTTGATGACCTGATGGGCGAGATCGAGACAGAGCGCGTCCAGGGCCTTGCGGAACGCACGGAGTGCGGGCTCGCCCAGCCGTGTAATGGCAGAGTGCTTCGCCTGACCTGTGGCAAAGAGCTGCAGCGTGTCGCTGGTCGAGGTGTCGCTATCCACGGTAATCGCGTTGAACGACTTGTCCGCGGCAGACTTGAGCAGCTTCTGCAGGACATCGGCAGGCAGCTTCGCATCGGTAAACACGTAGGCCAGCATGGTCGCCATGTCGGGCGCGATCATACCCGAGCCCTTGGCGATGCCGGAGATGGTTACTGATTCGCCACCGATTTCTGTGGTGACTGACGCGCCCTTGGGGAACGTGTCGGTGGTCATGATCGCAACGGCGGCATCATGCCAGGCCCGAGGCTTGGCCAGCAGCTTGCGGTGCACACCGGGCAACGCCTTGACGATACGGTCGATCGGAAGCGTTTCGCCGATCACCCCGGTGGAGGCGACAAACACATCACCGGCCCGCCCGCCGACCAGCTTCGCCACGCCGGCAGCTGCCGCCTTCACGGCATCATCCCCGGCCTTGCCCGTGTAGACATTGGCGTTGCCCGAATTGATGATCAGCGCGCGCGCCTTGCCCTTCGGAAGGTGTTTGCGGCACCAGCGCACGGGGGCACCAGCGGTGCTGGACTTTGTAAAGACACCAGCAACGGTAGCGGGTCTGTCGAACACGGCCAGCATCAGGTCAAGCTTTGTGCTGGATGACTTGATACCGCAACGGCCCGAGCCTAGACGTACGCCGGGAACAGGCAGCATGTCCGGGAAGCTCTCGGGCGCCAGCGGCGACAGACTGGTCTGCAACGTCTTGGCCATCGGACGACTACTCCGTGGTTGGCGCCGGCATCAGGATCTCGATCTCGGCATCGGCCCGCAAGCGATCGAGCGTGTTGAGAATGGCGTCGCTAGCCATTTCACCGCGGATGTCGGCCTCAACCTCTTCAAAACTCGGCGGTGCGATCGGGCGACGTTCCTCCATCTTGATGACATGCCAGCCGAAGGCTGACTGGACGGGATTGGACACCTCTCCAGCCTGGAGCGCGTAGGCACCTTCCTCAAACTCCGGCACCATGTCGCCAGGACGGAACCAGCCGAGATCTCCGCCGTCGACGCCCGACGGCCCGATCGAGAGCTCCTTAGCAAGCTCGGCAAAGTCCTCACCCGCCCGTGCGCGTTCGACGATGGCCGCAGCGTCCTCTTCACTCGACACCAGGATGTGGCGCGCCCAAACCTCTTCGCCCAGCTCCTCGGCCTCGAGTTCCGCGATCCAGGTGTCGTAGGTTTCGCGCACCGCTTCATCGGTCAGGGCGTTATCAACGGCATTCTGCATGTAGATCTGCTGCAGAACGCTGAATTCGATCGCTGCCATCTCATCCAGAAATGCCTCGGTCTCGTCGATGCCATCAGCACGCGCCGCAGCCACGATCAACTTCTCGTTTACGACGCGCTCGATAACGGCATCCCAATACTCCTCGAGCGGGACCTCTTGATACTCGGGCGGCAGGCTGGCGATGTAGGCCACCATGTCGTCACGGGTGACCTCGACGCCATCCACCGTTGCGACGACCTCTGGGCCGTCCTGGCCAAATGCGGAGACAACACTGGCGAGGACCGCGAAAGCGGCGGCCGCGAGGCATTTCTTCATGGGCGGGGAACTCCGGGCTGCTGGGTCCGGTTAGAGAACACATCACTCCGCCCCACACAACCCGGCAGGCTTCACATTGGCTGCGGTTCGGCGACGTTGACACTGCCGGGGCTGGACCCTATCTCTGCCCTACACGAACGCCCGAAAAACTCTGTCGTAAAGAGCGGAAAACGGATGATTTTCTCATGATGGGTTCCCTCGCAGGCCGGATCTTCGGATCGGCCAACCAGCGCTATATCAAGAAGCTGGGCAAGACGGTTGACCGGATCAACGCCCTGGAACCCGCTCTGGAAGCCCTCAGCGACGACAAACTGGCCGCCAAATCGGTCGAATTCCGCCAGCGGCTGGACGACGGCACCGACCTCAACGATCTGATGATCGACGCCTATGCCGTGGTTCGCGAGGCGGCAAAACGGACTCTGGGACAGCGACATTTCGATGTGCAGATGCTGGGTGGCATCGTGCTTCATGGCGGCAACATCGCCGAAATGAAGACCGGCGAAGGCAAGACCCTGGTCGCCACCCTGCCCGTCTACCTCAACGCGCTGACTGGCGACGGTGCCCATGTCGTGACCGTAAACGACTATCTGGCCCGCCGCGATGCCGAATGGATGGGGCAGATCTATCGTTTCCTGGGGCTCACTGTGGGCGTCATCGTGCCTGGCCTGGACGATGCCCAGCGCAAGGAAGCCTACGGCTGCGATGTCACCTACGGGACCAACAACGAGTTCGGCTTCGACTATCTGCGCGACAACATGAAGTTCTCGCTTGAGAGCATGGTGCAGCGCGGCCAGAACTTTGCCATCGTCGACGAGGTCGACAGCATCCTGGTCGACGAAGCGCGGACCCCGCTGGTGATCTCCGGCCCGACCGAAGATTCCTCGGAGATGTACCGCAAGGTCGACGTCCTGATCCCGAAGTTGGGAGACGATCACTTCGAAAAAGACGAGAAGCAGCGTGCCGTCTCGCTGACCGACGACGGCAGCGACTTCATGGAAGGCCTTCTGATCGAGGCCGGCCTGATGAGTGACGGAACACTCTATGACATTCAGAACGTCAGCATTGTCCACCATGTGAACCAGGCGCTGCGGGCCCACAAGCTCTTCACCCGCGACGTCGACTATATCGTGAAGGACAACAAGGTCGTCATCATCGACGAGTTCACCGGCCGCATGATGGAAGGCCGCCGCTATTCCGAAGGTCTGCACCAGGCGATGGAAGCCAAGGAAAAGGTCGAGATCCAGACCGAAAACCAGACCCTGGCCTCAATCACCTTCCAGAACTACTTCCGTCTCTATCAGAAGCTGGCCGGCATGACCGGCACTGCGATGACCGAAGCGGGCGAATTCTCGGAGATTTACAGCCTGGATGTGGTCGAGATTCCGACCCATCGGCCGATGGTGCGCAAGGACAGCGACGACGAGGTCTATCGCACGGTCAACGAGAAACACGAGGCGATCGTCGACCTGATCGCCGACTGTCACGAGCGAGGCCAGCCGGTTCTGGTCGGCACGGTCTCGATCGAAAAGTCCGAACTGATTGCGGCGATGCTTAAGAAACGCAAGATCAAGCACAGTGTGCTCAACGCCCGATATCACGAACAGGAAGCTCATATCGTGGCCCAGGCCGGACGGCTGGGTGGCGTGACAATCGCCACCAACATGGCCGGTCGCGGCACCGATATTCAGCTCGGCGGCAACGCCGACATGCGGATCGAGCACGAGCTTGAGAAAGTCACCGACGAGGCCAAGCGTGGAGCCGAGGAAGAACGCATCCGATCCCAAGTGGCCACCGAACGCGAAAGGGTGCTGGAGGCCGGCGGCCTCTACATCCTTGGTACGGAACGCCACGAAAGCCGCCGGATCGACAACCAGCTCCGGGGCCGCTCCGGACGGCAGGGCGATCCCGGTGCCTCGACCTTCCTGCTTTCGCTGGAAGACGACCTGATGCGCATCTTCGGCTCGGAACGGCTGGACTCGATGCTGCAGAAGCTGGGCCTGGAGGAAGGTGAAGCGATCATGCATCCCTGGGTCAACAAGGCGATCGAACGCGCCCAGGGCAAGGTCGAAGCGCGCAACTTCGACATCCGAAAGACGCTGCTGCGCTTCGACAACGTCATGAACGACCAGCGCAAGGTGATCTATGAACAGCGCCGCGACCTGATGGCCGCTCAGGATGTGTCGGAGACCATCGCCGACATGCGGCATGAGGTGATCGAGGACATGGTGGCCAACACCATTCCTGCTGATGCCTATCCCGAAACCTGGGAGACCGATTCTCTGGCCGAAGAGGTCCATCGGGTGCTCGGGCTCAACCTTCCGGTCAGCGAATGGGCAGCCGAAGAAGGCATTGCCGACGAAGAGGTTCTGGAACGCATCACCAGGGCCGCCGACGAGAAGGTCGAGCAGAAAGAAGATGCCTACACGCCCGGCGTCATGCGTGTTGCCGAGAAAAGCCTGCTGCTGCAGATCATCGACCAGAAATGGCGTGACCATCTGCTGTCACTCGATCATCTGCGCCAGGCCGTAGGCCTGCGCGCCTATGCCCAGAAAGATCCGCTGCGCGAGTATCAGCGCGAGGCCTTCACCCTGTTTGACGGGCTGCTGGACAGTATTCGTGAGTCCGTGACGCAGATGCTGATGCACGTCGAGATTCGGGTCGATGCCGCCGACCTCCTGGCACGCCGCCAACAGAACCAGCAGCAGAAGCTGCAGGAGACCCGTTCCGATCCCGCGCTCGCCGCACCGCCCGCAGCTCAGCAGCAGCGGATCGGTGACTGGGAACAGCAGGCCACGGTGGTGCGCAAGACCGATCCATCCGAGCGCAAGGCCAACGACCCCAACACCTGGGGAAAGGTGGGCCGCAACGAACCCTGCCCCTGCGGTTCAGGCAAGAAGTACAAACAGTGCCACGGCAGACTGGGTTCTGACGCCTCAGCGGTCGAACGGGTCGGCTAGAGAAATCTGCTAGCAGCCGCGAA
>CEUN01056545.1_pt1 | contig 44562 bp, 40 predicted proteins | sample 361501 | NCBI WGS metagenome assembly CEUN01 (sample SAMEA2622801, study PRJEB7988) | marine metagenome | biome: marine biome (ENVO:00000447); feature: marine epipelagic mixed layer (ENVO:xxxxxxxxx); material: "saline water (ENVO:00002010), including plankton (ENVO:xxxxxxxx)" | depth 120 m | reverse complement strand
TCAGCTGGTTTACCCCGGTCAGTTGGGGAAATATACGGGCTGCTTTATCTATCAGCAAAGCCCATGTCCGCGCCGGAAATCGGGGAAGCACTATCAATCAGTAAGGGGAGCGTCAGTACGGGTACGCGTCAATTATTGGCGTTAGGATTCATTCATAAGGTTTGGGTGCAGTCGGAGCGGAAGGATCATTACGAGGCCGTACTGGAATTAGGCGACATGCTGCGCTCGGCGTACGATCGGATTTTTAAAGTGCGTGCTCAGAATGCTGAACGGCGACTAGATGCCGTGCAGGATTCTCTGGAACTTAGCCGGAAAGAGATGACTCCGGAAGAGCACGCGTTAATTCAAGAGCGGCTTGAGCGGTTGGCAAAAATTCAAAAACGCGCCAAACAATTTCTGCCGCTCATTGAGCGCCTGATTCGATGACGGCGTACGAAAAACTTCAGCGCAATCTCAAGCGGCGGCCACGGAAATGGCTGGTAACGGGAGCGGCTGGGTTCATTGGATCGCATTTGGTGGAATCCTTACTAGGATTAAACCAATATGTCGTCGGTTTGGATAATTTTTCCACCGGGCATGCCCATAACGTGGATACCGTGAAACAGCAGTTGCCCTCTGAGCAACGTCGCCGATTCAGGTTCATCGAGGGAGATATTAGCGATGCCGCCACCTGCAGAAGAGCGTGTCGCCAAGTGAATTATGTTTTGCATCAGGCAGCCCTAGGCTCCGTGCCGCGATCATTTGCGGATCCGCTGGCAACCCATTTGGCGAATACAACCGGATTCATTCAGGTGTTAGAGGCGGCTAAGAAATCGAATGTAAGCCGTGTCGTGTACGCTTCCAGTAGTTCGGTTTACGGGGACGTCAAGGGCTTACCTAAGTGCGAGGGCATTGAAGGCACGCCGCTGTCGCCCTACGCAGTAAGTAAGGCAGTGGATGAAATGTATGCGCGCGTGTTTCATGATGGATATGGGCAGCAATTAATTGGGCTTCGGTATTTTAACGTATTCGGGCCGCGGCAGGATCCGGAAGGGGCCTATGCGGCGGTGATCCCACGTTGGATTCAGGCCCTTTTAAAAGATCAAACTTCTGAGATATATGGAGACGGAAAAACCAGCCGCGATTTTTGTTATGTGGCAAACGCTGTGCAGGCAAACCTGTTGGCGGCGACTGCTCGTCAGATAGAGCACGGCGTGTACAATGTGGCCGTGGGGGGGCGTACAAGTTTGAATCAGCTTCATCGGCAACTCCGAAAGCTGATTGGTACCAACCGCGCGCCAAAACAAAAACCCTTTCGAGCCGGCGACGTACGGCATTCGTTGGCTGACATTAGTGCTGCATCCAGAGATTTAGAATATCTACCAACTCACACCATTGAGCAGGGTCTCGATCTGACAGTGCGATGGTATCAAGAACAACAAGTCTAAGATGAAAATTACCATATATGGAGCTGGGTACGTTGGGCTGGTGACCGGGGCGTGTTTGGCAGATGTCGGTAATGAGGTGCTGTTGGTCGATGTGAATAAAGCCCGTGTGGCGGCCCTTAAGCGCGGGGTTATTCCAATCTATGAGCCTGGATTAACGACGATCATCCAGCGCTGTGTCCAATCGGGCCAACTTGATTTCACCACAGACGCGTCTACGGCTGTGGCCCATGGCCAACTTCAATTCGTTGCGGTGGGAACACCTCCAAAGGCGGATGGTTCGGCGGATTTGCAGTATGTCCTAGAGGTAGCCCGCACGGTCGGGCGACACATGGATGATTACCGGTTGGTAGTCGACAAATCCACTGTACCCGTTGGTACGGCCGATCAGGTGTGTACGGCCATTGCCGACGAATTGAAGCAGCGAGGCGTTGATCTTCCGTACAGTGTGGCCTCCAATCCGGAATTCTTGAAAGAAGGGGACGCGGTCAGTGATTTTATGAAGCCGGATCGGATCGTGATTGGCACTAGCGAGCCGCGCGCCGAGAAGCTCCTGCGCGACCTTTACGCGCCTTTTAATCGCAATCGTGATCGGGTGTTTGCCATGGATGTGCGGTCTGCGGAACTCACGAAATACGCGGCCAACGCCATGCTGGCCACTAAGATAAGTTTCATGAACGAGATGGCCAATATTGCCGAGTGTGTTGGCGCAGACATCGAACAGGTTCGGCTGGGTATCGGTTCCGATTCACGCATCGGCTACTCGTTTATTTATCCGGGCTGCGGCTACGGCGGTTCTTGTTTCCCTAAGGATGTGCGTGCAGTGGATCAAACGGCCCGAACTCATGGTTATGAGCCCCGTATCCTGCCTGCCGTTGATGCGATCAACGAGGCTCAAAAGGAAGTGTTGTTTAGCAAAATCAAAAACCGACTGGGCGATCTCAGTGGCAAACTGATCGCCGTGTGGGGTCTTGCCTTCAAGCCCAACACCGACGATATACGTGAGGCTTCCAGCTTGGTGTTAATCCGATCCCTGCTTGAAGCTGGGGCCAAGGTGCGCACCCATGATCCGGAAGCAATGGGGGCTATGAGCAGTCTGCTTGGGGCGGATGCAATCACGTGCGTGGATGACCCTATGGAGGCACTGGATGGAGCCGATGCTCTGGCGATTGTGACCGAATGGAAAACATTTCGAAGCCCGGATTTCAGCCGGATGAAAAAGTCAATGAAAGCGCCACTCATCTTTGATGGGCGCAACCTTTACGATCCTGAAACAGTCGCAAATGCGAGTATCGAGTATCACGCTATCGGGCGCCCCCCGGTCAAACCTGCAGTATGAAAATTGGGATCATAGGATTAGGGTACGTTGGGTTACCCTTATGTTTGCAGTTCGCAAAATCCGGAGCCCACGTGCTAGGAATAGACTTAGATAATCAAAAAACGGAGGCATTAAATCGGGGCGAAAGTTATATCAAACATATTGTTTCAAAAGATTTGAAAGCCCAACGCGAAGCGGGACGTCTGGAGGCTACGACTGATTATTCTCGTATTGGAGAGTTGGATGCGGTGCTAATATGTGTTCCTACACCATTGAATAAACAGCGTGAGCCAAATCTTTCTTATGTATTAAATACGGCGCGAAGTATAAGCCCTTATTTATCGAAGGGCGTTACGGTTATTCTTGAATCCACCACTTACCCCGGAACAACCGAGGATGAACTGCGCCCCATCTTAGAAGCGGGTAGCAAAATGAAGGCTGGTGAGGGTTTTTACTTAGCTTATTCGCCTGAACGTGAAGACCCTGGGAATGCCGACAGTCAGGTCGCTAAAATCCCTAAGGTCATAGGTGGGTATACTCAAACATGCTTGGAACAAGCAATAAAAGTATATCAAATTGCGATCGAACAACTGGTGCCTGTTTCAAGCTGCCGCGCCGCTGAGGCAACCAAGTTGCTAGAAAACATTTTTCGGTGCGTAAATATAGCTTTAGTAAATGAATTAAAAATAATTTACCAAAAAATGGGAGTTGATATTTGGGAAGTTATTGAGTCCGCAAAAACAAAACCTTTTGGTTACATGCCGTTCTACCCCGGTCCTGGACTTGGCGGCCATTGCATACCAATAGATCCATTTTATTTAAGTTGGAAAGCTCGCCAATATGGAATGGATGCTCGATTTGTAGAATTAGCAGGTAAAGTAAATACGGAAATGCCTGATTATGTGATAAGTCGGTGCCAAGAATTACTAAAAGCACATGGTAAAAAGATCGGTGATAGTAGGGTTCTCATACTAGGATTGGCGTATAAACCGAATGTTGATGATGACCGGGAGTCTCCCAGCTATGTTCTAATGGAAAAGCTCGAGGCTATGAAAGCTAAGGTAAACTATTATGACCCAAATATTCCATTTATACGTCCCAGCCGAGAATACAGTCATTTTGCTGGAAGACAGTCAGTAGAATTAAACGAAATAACCATTGAGGACTACGACCTAGCAATAATTTCTACGATTCATGATGGAATTAATTATAATATTTTAGCAGAGTCAGGATGCCTTATTATTGATACGCGGGGAGTATTAGTGGACGAAAAATTAGGGGCTAATTATATGACGGCTTAAAGCTGGGGATCATTTGAATGAAAGTATTAGTTACCGGAGGAGCTGGGTATATTGGTTCTCACATGGTCAAGTATTTGATCAAGAAAAAATGTTCAGTAACAGTCATAGATAATCTTTCTACCGGTTATCGGAATGCAGTTAAGAACTGTACTTTTGTGCAAGGCGATCTGGCTGATCAACAACTGATTGAAGAGGTTCTTGCAGAGACCCATTTTGATGCGGTCTTTCATTTTGCAGCTTTTTCCCAAGTTGGTGAATCCGTGGTACATCCACTAAAGTATTTTCGGAATAATGTTTCTAATACAGCAAATCTCTTGCACGCCATGGAGCAGGCTAAAGTGCGTTATTTAGTTTATTCATCGAGCGCGGCTGTTTATGGAGAACCAGAGGGAGATTCAATTTCTGAGTCTGATCCGACCAGCCCTATAAACCCATACGGGCGTTCAAAGTTGGTAACTGAAAATTTAATTAAGGATTGTTCAGCCGCTAGCGATTTAAAGGCAGTATGCCTAAGATACTTCAATGCAGCTGGTGCGGATCCAGAGACGGAATTAGGAGAATGCCATGAACCGGAAACGCATTTAATTCCATTATTATTGCAGGTAGCGTCCGGTAAACAGGAGAAAATTACAGTGTATGGAGATGATTATGAAACCCCTGACGGCACCTGTATTCGTGACTATATCCATGTATGGGATTTATGTGAAGCCCACTGGTTAGGTCTCAAGCATATAATACAAGATAGTAATAAAATCCGCATATATAATTTGGGTAATGGCGAGGGGTTTTCCGTTTATGAAGTAATTAGATGTTCTAAAGAAGTTACCGGTCAAAAAATTAAGAGTGTGCTTGAAAAGCGTCGACTAGGAGACCCTGTGAGGTTAGTCGCAAATGCTAGTTTGGCTCGGAAGGAATTAGGCTGGCGGCCCAAGCATTCTGCTCTTGAACAGATTATAGCAGACGCATGGAGTTGGGAAAAAAACAACGGTATTAACACTGCCGGCAATAAATGATGGCAAACATACTGACAGAAATGATTGATGGTAAATCTATTTTAATTACGGGTGGCACAGGATCATTCGGTCGCGCGTTCGTAAGAATTTGCCTCGATCGATACAAGCCTAAGAAACTGATTGTTTTCTCTCGAGATGAGTTGAAGCAATATGACATGGCACAGGATTTCCCTGGTCCAGAGAATTCTTGTATGCGGTATTTTCTCGGAGACGTACGGGATGAATCAAGGTTGGAAATGGCGATGCGCGGTGTCGATATCGTTGTACATGCTGCGGCTCTTAAACAAGTACCTGCTGCAGAATATAACCCGTTCGAATGTATCCGTACCAATGTACACGGTGCTGAGAATGTCGTCAGAGCTGCCACCAGAACTGGGGTAAAGCAAGTTATTGCACTATCAACCGACAAGGCGGCAAATCCCATAAACCTCTATGGCGCAAGTAAGCTAGCGTCGGATAAAATATTTGTAGCAGCAAATAATATAAGTGGAGGCAAGACGGATTTTTCTGTCGTGCGATACGGTAATGTTGTGGGCTCTCGTGGTAGTGTAGTTCCATTTTTTAAGAATTTAATCCAAAAGAAATCCGGCTATTTTCCAATCACCGATCCTAAAATGACACGATTTTGGATCACAATAGAACAGGGCGTTGAATTTGTTTTAACTTCTTTAAGCATGATGCAAGGTGGCGAGATTCTTATTCCAAAAATACCCAGCATGAAAGTTGCCGATCTTGCTAGAGCAATGGAACCATCATACAAACATAAAATAGTGGGCATTCGACCGGGTGAAAAATTACACGAGACGATGATTACAATTGATGATGCTCGATCGACTTATGAGCTAGAGGACAGATACATAGTTCAGCCGCAATTTAACTTTTGGAAATCGGAGACTTATATTGAAGCGGGGGCGGTTCCCGTACCGGATAACTTCCAATATTCGAGTGACACAAATTCAGAATGGCTCGATGAGTCAGCTATATTGTCAGTAATTAGCGAATGAATCCGATAATTGACACTGCTTACGGTCGACACTGTATAGAAGACGATGACATTGAGTCGGTTGTTAAAGTGCTTAAAAGTGATTATCTATCAGGTGGACCAGTATTAGAGGAATTTGAGGGCGAATTTGCAAAAAAACTAGGTGTCAGGTTTGCGGTAGCATGTTCGAGCGGAACCGCGGGTTTGCATATGGCGTCGTTAGCTATGGGCCTTAAAATGGGCTGTAAAGTAGTTGTTCCTACGATGACATTCTTAGCCACTGCTAACGCCCCTAGATTTACTGGCGCGGATGTAGTCTTTGCAGACGTAGACCGTGAAACTGGACTAATGGGTCCTGAGCATCTTGAGGAAGCGATAAATAGGGCAGGAGATAATGTAAGTGCCGTGTTTCTAGTTCATATGAATGGGCAAGCGGTCGATATGAGGACTATAAGCGATATCTGTCGCCGTAGAGGAATAAAAATCGTAGAGGATGCATGTCATGCCCTCGGGGGAGAATACTTAGATGAAAGCGGAACATGGCATAAAGTTGGTTCATGTAGTCATAGTGACATAGCTGTCTTTTCATTACACCCAGTTAAAAGTATTACTATGGGGGAAGGAGGGGTAGTTACCACAAATGACGAAAAATTATATCACGCTATTCGTTTACTCCGTAATCACGGTATGACACGTGATCCGCATATGTTTGAAGATTGCGAAGCTGCATTTGATGCACATTTTACCCCGAATCTATGGTATTATGAGATGCGTGATTTAGGGTATAATTACCGCCCTAGTGCAATTAATTGTGCGCTTGGCCTGAGCCAACTAAAGAAGCTTAACAGATTTATTATTCACCGTAGCGAACTAGCTAATAAATACGATAAATTCTTTACTTCAAAAGCCCCTTTAATCCGGCCGATTCCTAGGCTTAATTACTGTAAACATTCTTGGCACTTATATGTCGTGCATATTAACTATGACAGGTTGGGAATTACTAGGAATGATCTTACACGGCGGTTACAGGGCAAAGGAGTAGGGTCACAGGTTCATTATAGGCCTGTTCATCAACAGCCTTATTATAGGAAAAAAAATGATAAACTAAAACTAGAGGGAGCATCGGCATATTATCAAAGTTGCCTGTCTCTACCCATAAGCCCAGTTATCCCGTTTGATAAAAAAGAAATTCATTGGCTTTGTGTTATCGACGAGATTCTAAATGAATACTGAGCAGAGGCCATTAAGCGAATCATGCCTTGCTGTAATTCCTGCTCGTGGAGGAAGTAAGAGAATACCGAGGAAAAACATAAAATTTTTTTCCGGTAAACCCATTATATGTTGGTCTATTGAAGCAGCCCTTAAAAGTGGTTGTTTTAGCGATGTAATCGTCTCAACAGATGACCCTGAAATAACCAGAATTGCTATTCAATCGGGGGCTATAGTTCCATTCATACGCCCGGATGAATTATCGGATGATCATACAGCAACAATTCCTGTGATACGGCATGCTATTGAGCACCAACAGGTTGTAAAAAATCTGGAATACGTATGCTGTATATACCCGACAGCACCTTTCATCGACCCTGCGGTTCTAGAAAAAGCATTTAATAAGTTAAAACATACTGGCTGTGATTACGTATTCCCCGTAACACATTTTGATTACCCAATACAGCGTGCGCTACGACTGAATGATTATGGTCACATCGAAATGCTACATCCTAAAAATTTTTCTGAACGCACCCAAGATCTAGAAATAACATATCATGATGCAGGGCAATTTTATTGGGGAAAAACTAGTACATGGTTAGCATCAAAACCATTTTTTTCCGGTAATTCCAATCCGATTATTATAACAAGAGATAAAGCGCAAGATATTGATAATGAAGATGATTGGGTGATTGCCGAAAAACTATTCAAGGTAAAAGAAAATGGAAAAACAAACTGAAGACTATTTAAAAATTATAGACGAAATTGAAAAAGTACGGTCCCGCAACAATGTAAACTGGATGGACATTTTGCGAGTAGCATTTAGACATGCTCCGGATGAAGCTCGAATTATAATGGGAAAAATCAATTCAGAAGACAAAGAAATAGCGAATCTCTTGGAAAAGCTTGGGGAGTGAATAAGCAAAGTGAAAGCGAGTGGTGGTCTGAGCAAAGAATAATTACTATACTTACAGACTCGGACAGCTGGATTTTGCCATGGGCTGAAAGACTGGCTTTTTCAATCAATGAAAATGGGGATAGAGCTGAAGTCATTTACGATATAGGTAAGGTAAAAACCGGTCACATTTGTTTTATCATCGGATGCACAAGGATTCTGCCCAATAAAATTTTGGAAAAAAACAAAAAGAATCTAATTGTTCATGAAAGCGACCTCCCTTTCGGTAGAGGTTTTGCTCCCCTCACGTGGCAAATATTAGAAGGAGTAAACACAATCCCTGTCTGCCTAATCGAGGCAGAAGCTAAAACCGATGAAGGGCCAATAGTTTATAAAGATACAATAGAATTTGAAGGGCACGAGTTATGCCAGGAACTGAGGGCTGCTCAGGGCTCGAAGACAATAGACTTATGTCAGAGATACTTAGGGTCAAAAAAAATTCCGATAGCTACAGCCCAGCTTGGCGAGAGCACTTATTACAAGCGTCGAAAGCCTGTAGATAGTGAGCTAGATATAAGTCGCTCCATTAGAGATCAATTAAACCTCCTGAGAGTAGTTGATAACGAAAGATACCCAGCATTCTTTTATGCCCACGGACAAAAGTACAAATTAACCATTGAAAAAACAATTTAAGTGAAAAGTTTCCTAGTTGCCACAATAAAGCCATGGAACGTAAACGCATATCATGAGCACGCGGATAAGCTAGAGGGCGATTGGCATTTAATTACGGAAAAAAAGAAGTTAGACGGGGATTTTTTGAAGCGTCTCAACCCAAGGTATATTTTTTTCCCGCATTGGTCCTGGCGAGTTCCTAAAGAAATTATTGAGAATTACGAATGTGTATGTTTCCACATGACTGATTTACCCTACGGCCGTGGAGGCACACCTTTACAGAATCTTATATATCGGGGCCATTGTAACACAAAAGTTTGCGCGATAAAGATGACGGCATCGATCGATGCAGGCCCAATATACATAAAAAGTGATCTATCACTATCGGGCCGCGCACATGATATTTACAAAAATTTATCTGAAGTAGTATTTAGCATGATAAGAGAGATATCGGAAACGCATCCATGCCCGTCTCCGCAGTCAGGTAATCCCACGTTTTTTAATAGAAGGACTCCTGCCGAGAGTGAAGTTCCCAAAAATTTGAGTAGTAAGAAACTTTATGATCACATTCGAATGACAGATGCGCCAACATATCCCTTGTCATTCGTTAATTGGGGTGATTGGAAACTCGAATTTTCGGAGGCGGAACTACTGCGCAATGGCGACGTTTCCGCAACCGTAAGATTTAAAAAGAATAGAGGTAAATAATGGGAGTTAAGAGGGTATTAGTTGTTGCTGCTCATGCCGATGATGAGGTGTTAGGTTGCGGAGCTACAATGGCGCGGCACGCAGACATGGGGGATTCCGTACATGTGGTCGTAATGACTGATGGAGTGGGCGCTAGGAATCCGCCGGACCTCTCATTACTTAGAGCTGAAAGAGAGAGCGCAGCAAACTCTGCAGCAAAAATTTTAGGTGTTAAAAAAATAGAGTTCATGAATCAGCCGGATAATCAGTTGGATACCGTGCCGATGCTCGAGTTGGTAAAGATGATTGAGGGTGCTGTCGCTCGGTACCGACCTGACATTGTTTACACACACACACCACAAGATTTAAACATTGATCATAGAGTTACCTGCGAGGCGACAATAGTGGCATGTAGGCCGCAAGGCGGGGAACATGTTAAAAAAATTCTTTTTTTCGAAGTTTTATCCAGCACAGAGTGGGGAGTTGGAACATATGACTCATTTAAGCCAAATTGGTTTACCGACATTCACAAGCAGTTCGATCGTAAGCAAGATGCATTAATGTGTTATTCGCGAGAGATGCGTTCGTTCCCTCATCCGCGATCAAAAGAAGCGGTGGAGTCTTTAGCGAAACTTCGAGGTAGCGCGTGCGGTTTATTTAAAGCAGAAGCATTTTTCCTGCATCGAAACATAAGCTAATGCATATTAAAGGATTCAAGATAGGCCAGTATAATATAGGCTCAGATAATTCGCCTTTCATCATCGCAGAGTTGTCGGCAAATCATAACGGTAATTTAGAACGAGCCCTCTCTATCGTCCAGTCTGCAGCAAAGGCTGGGGTCCACGCGTTGAAATTACAAACCTACACGGCTGATACAATGACGCTGAATGTTGGGCTTCCTCAATTTATTATTGAAGATAGGGATAGCTTATGGTCTGGGAGAACATTATATAACTTATACGAGGAAGCTCATACGCCTTGGGATTGGCACAAGCCAATATTTGAGCTGGCAGACGAACTAGGGTTGGTATGCTTTAGCACTCCATTCGATGAAACTGCTGTTGACTTTCTTGAGGAACTGAATGTTCCAGCTTATAAGATAGCTTCTTTCGAACTCACCGACCTTGAGCTTATAAAAAAGGTGGCGAGTACCGGTAAACCCCTGATTTTTTCCTCAGGAATGGGCAGTATAGAAGAGTTAGGCCTGGCAATTAGGACGGCTAGGGAGTCTGGGTGCAATGAAATCTGCATTTTGAAATGCACGAGCAGTTATCCTGCTTCAGTGAGTGATAGTAATATACTTACGTTACCTGACATGCAGAAACGTTTTTCATGCCAAGTGGGTTTGAGCGACCACACGCTAGGGATAGGTGCTGCAATAGCATCAGTATCCCATGGGGCAGTTATCATTGAGAAACACTTTACGTTAAGTCGGGACGAAGGGGGCGTCGATTCAGCATTTTCAATGGAGCCAGAGGAAATGAGACAGTTAGTGGTCGAGACTAATAATGCGTGGAAAGCTCTAGGTGAAGTTAGATACGGGGTTGAGGAATCAGAGAAAGGATCAATACAGTTTAGGAGATCAATATATGTTGTGCAGGACGTAATGGCAGGAGATTTGGTTAGCAGAGACAATGTCCGATGCATTCGCCCCGGATACGGAATGCAGCCAAAATATCTCAATAAAGTGATTGGCAAAAAGTTTATCACCAATATCTCAGCGGGAACGCCGTTGGGGAAAGATTTATTTAATTGAATAAACCTAAATCAATTCCGCCACAAGTTGCCATCATAGACATTGGAATGGGTAACATAACGTCTGTTCGAAATGCGGTAGAATATCTTGGTAGTAACACCCAAGTGATAAACAGTCCGGATCAGTTTGGCTCGTGTGACAGAATAATCCTTCCAGGAGTTGGATCCTTTTCAGAGGCGATTACTGAAGTGAAAGAAAAATGGCAAACTTTTCTAGTACACCAAATAAAAGAAAATAAAAAACCTTTTCTAGGGATATGCCTCGGTATGCAACTACTTACAAACAAAGGGACCGAAGGTGGAGATAACCCAGGTTTGGGTTTGTTAGATGCAGAAACGACTAAACTTAAAGTAAAGAATTTGAAATTACCACACATAGGATGGAACAGTGTAAGTTACAATCATGAATCAAGAATGTTCAAAAACATCAGTGAAAAATCGGATTTTTATTTCCTACACAGCTATGCGTTAAAAAAAATTGCTAATGCTCCGCTTGTGGGCATTAGCTCATATGGTGAAAAATTTATTTCTGCAGTTGAGTTAGACAACATATGGGTTACTCAGTTTCATCCCGAAAAAAGCCAGGTTGTAGGCCTTCAATTGATCCGAAATTTTCTGGAGTATTCATTAGGAGATGATTAAAACACGAGTAATACCGGTCCTACTTTTAAAAGATGGTTTACTCATCAGAAGTGAGGGTTTTTTTGATCACTCTGTTATAGGAGACCCCTTCTTTGAAGTGGCTCGATTTAATGAGTGGAATGTAGATGAGTTAATATATTTGAATATAACGGGCAAAAAAAATCTTTCTATTGGCAGGTCTGATCACAAGCACGAGAGCATGGTGAATGATCAAGCACTGCTGAAAGAAGTTTCAAAAACATGCTTCATGCCTCTGATTTGGGGAGGGGGCATCAGTTCAGTTAGTGAAGTCAGGGAGACTTTACGGAATGGTGCCGATAAAGTTTCAATAAATTCGGCGGCCATAGATAACCCGTCGCTTATTCGCGAAGCCTCGGGAAAATTTGGGTCTCAAGCCGTTGTGGTTTCAATTGATTCTAAATGCAACGAAGATGGACAATACGAAGTATACAGGAACGGGGGGAGGGAGAAAACCGGTATGTTAGTACAGGATTGGGCGAAAGAAATGGAATATCTGGGCGCGGGTGAAATCCTGATACAAAGTATAGATAACGATGGTAAAGGGGGGGGCTATGATATAGAGCTTATCAAAAGTGTGGCGTCTAATGTTAATATACCTGTAATTGCTTGTGGTGGCGTCGGCTCATTCGAGCATTATGCAGATGGGATTGAAGCCGGAGCAACCGCGGTGGCCGCAGCCAATATATGGCATTTTAAAGAAATGGCCGATCGCCACGCTAAAAGAGCCCTAAAAGCGGCTAATATTGAAGTAAGATAAATGATATTTTGTAACACATGTGTTTATCCGATGGTAGCTGCTACCGCTTTGACTGCTGACGACGAGGGGAAGTGCTCCGGCTGCAAAGTGAGTGAACAAAGAGAGACTATTAACTGGGACAGGAGACTAGAGGAATTCAAAAAACTGATAGATAGATATCGCTCAAATTCAGATTATGATGTGGTAATACCCGTAAGCGGAGGGAAAGATAGTTATTTTCAAGTTCATTTTGCCCTAGAGCATGGATTACGGCCGTTACTTGTTACTTACCATGGAGATGCATTTACTAGTGAGGGGGAAAAAAACTTGCAAAATATGCGGCGAGTCTTTGATTGCGATCATTTAATTTATAGACCTTCATCGACGCTGCTAAAAAGGTTAAACAGAATTGGTTTTAAGTTACAGGGAGACAACAACTGGCACAATCACGCTGGGATATTTACTTATCCCATACAAGTTGCTGTGAAGCATAGAATTCCGATTATTTTATGGGGCGAACATGGTTTCATGGATATTGCGGGAATGTACTCATACAACGATTATGTAGAATTCACTGCAAAGTACAGGTATGAACATTGTTTGCATGGTTTTGATTGGTTTGATTTTACTGATGAGGGACTGGAGAAAAACGGGCGCCCTGATATCAAGGAAGGTATATCGGAAAAAGAATTAGTGTGGCTTAAGTATCCGAGTGACACGGAAATAGACGACGTGGGAGTAAGGGGTATTTACTTAAGCAACTATATTAAGTGGAGTGGTTCCCAAAATGCTGATCTGGTCGAATCAAAATATGGATGGAAACCTTTTGAAAGTGAACAAGAGAGAACCTATAGAAAGATTTCAAATCTAGATGACATACACGAAAACGGTATTCATGACTACATGAAGTTTATTAAATTCGGATATGGCCGTGCAACGGACCATGCGTCGAAGGATATACGTGATGGTTTAATTACCCGGGATAAAGGAATTGAATATGTAAATCATTATGACCATGTAAAGCCAATGAAAAGCCTGAATCACTGGCTAGAATACGTGCAAATGAAGGAAAGAGATTTTGACGAAATTGCTGATTCCTTTCGTGATCCTCGGGTGTGGTTTATCCGAAATGGAAAGTGGGTTAAAGATTGCATCGATGGAGAACTTAGAGAGTTCGGAGATGTCTTATTAGAAAAAAAACAGAGGGAAAAATATAAAGAATTGAACTGATGGCGGACCAATTCAGCGAAAGTGACATACGCCCAACAAATTTTGAATCTGGGCAAAAACAGGCTTTAGAGCAAGACATTGAATGGTTGTTAGAACGTAAAGATAACTTTGTAAGGGTAAGTTGCCCTGCATGCGGTTCAGATCGCTCCCAAACCTTGTTTCATAAGTATGGTCTTACATATAGAGAATGTGATAACTGCGAGACTTTATATATAAGTCCTAGACCCACGGAAAAAATTCTTGAGGAGTTTTACAAGAATTCAAAAAATTACGCTTTTTGGGCGAAATATATTTATCCGCAATCAGAAAAAATTAGGAAAACGAAGATCGTTACTCCCCGTGTACAGCGTATATCAACCTTGGTTGAGGAATACGGGATTTCAAAAAACAAAATCGTAGAAGTGGGCGCTGGGTTTGGCACGTTCGGCCAAGTGATCGTTGAGAGCGGAGAGTTTAATAATTATTATGCAGTAGAGCCGACTCCTGAGTTGGCCAGAGAATGCGAAGCTAAAGGCCTTAACGTTATCATGGAGCCCATAGAAAAAGCTCATTTAGAGGTTACTAATGCTGACGTAGTAGTATCTTTTGAGGTAATAGAGCATTTATTTAATCCAAAAGATTTCATTATAAAATGCACCAGCCTAATGGGGCCTAACTCATTACTGATTCTAACATGCCCGAATTGGAAAGGATTTGAAACACAAGTCCTCATGGAGGGCTCTGATACTTTTGACGCAGAACACCTAAATTATTTCAGCCCTTCCTCAATGAAATTATGCCTAGAGTCACTAGGTCTCGAGGTATTGAAACTTTTTACACCTGGCGAAATCGATTTAGATATAGTTAAGTCGAAAATTGAAAAAGGTTTTGAAGTAAAAGAAGATAAATTCATTCAATACCTAACAAGCCGGACCGATAAGGAAACATTGAACAATTTCCAAAGATTTCTCCAAAAAAATAATCTTTCAACTCACATGTGGGTTGCAGCAAAAAAAATTGATTTATAGTTCTTTTAAAAAACTTTTAAGTGAATTTATAACGGATTTTAGTGGCGCTCATTTTCGTTTTAGTAAGCATTATGGTATTGGTCGAGACGAAGCACACATATACCTAAAAGAACTCGGTCTATGTCCTGGTACGCAGTCCGACAGCAAAGTCCTCGTTGATGGTATGTGGTGGAATCCAAACCATATTTTTAGGTACACGTTGCTGAGGGCTGCCATTGGTTTAAGCGAATATCGAGAAACTGTAATCATAGGTGAAAAATCACCGAACCGATCAAAAGCTTCATTCAAAGAAATTGGTATTAATGAATTCATACAATTTAAAACAGGGGATACAAATAAATACAAAGAAGAAATTTCAAAGTATTTAAATAAAATCAAAAGCTGGAATGACTTATTCGAAAACGAGTTTTATGAAAATTTCCCAGCGGAAATTATATACGATGCAATTACAAAAGAAGAGTCGGATATTGCACTAGAATTTGATAAATCCAGATTCAGTCGGTATATTTCAAGGTTAAGGGCATACCAAAAGCGAGCCAGAGAAATCCTGAGTGATAAAAAAATCAAATTATTAGTACTAAGCCACAGTGTTAATTTAAATTTTTGTAGTTTGGCCCTCGAGGCTTGCAGGCAAAAAATCCCAGTTATTGTTATTTATGGGGAATATGGGACCCTGCGGTTTTGGAAAATTGAAAAACCGACAGATGTATACATGGGTAGTAACTTCTTGTCCCGGGACGGCATCAGTCGCCTAACTGAATCTCAGTTGACCGACCTTGAGCAAAAAGGTTCAACATATCTAAATTCAAGAATAGGCGCTAAAACAGTTGATATTGGTGCAAAAAGAGCCTTCGCACGAGATAAGGGTAAAATAAATAGGGATAAAATTATTGATCATTTCAATTGGGATTCATCGAAGCCCATAATAGCACTATATGGCATGAGTTGGATTGATTACCCGCATTTATATGGACCAATCCCTTATCGAAATCCACTCGAATGGATTTTTGAGACTATTGAAATTGCAAAAAAAACAAAGAATTATAACCTAATAATTCGCCCCCATCCATGCGAGAATTTAAGGGGGACTCGTGGTTTATGCAGCTATCTGCCTATGAATTTACCCGAGCATATAAAGATTTGTGAAACCGGATGGAGTGGGGCTGATATAATGCATAGTGTGGATGGCTTACTGACTTTATATGGAACAGCCGGCGTAGAATATGCGGCGCACAAGAAGCCTGTTCTTTCGCTTGGTAAAGGGTGGTACGGCGATGTCGGATTTACGCTGAATGCAAAAAATAGGTTAGAGTATGTTGAATGCTTGGAACGAGAATGGTGGAAGGGCGTCGACTTTATTAGAAATCAGAAAATCGCAAAAATTTTTGCCGGATGGCACTTTTGCAAGCCAGACTGGAAAGAGGGTTACTGTACGGGCGATGATTTCACACAGCTTGATTTATATCGAAAAATTATTTTCAACAAAGAGTGTAACGGTTCGAAGATTAACAAAGAAATAGAATGTATTAGAGAATGGTGGAAAAGTAGTATAAAAGGCTACCACAACTACACTATGGAAAACGCTACAAAATACGCGACAAATTGAAAAAGAAAGCTTTAGTATTTATAGACACAGATGTTGCGATTCGGCATTTTATTAAGAACACTACGTTTAGTAAACTTTCAGAAGCCTATGAAATTATCTATGTCTTCAATAATGACAAGACTACAGATAAATCTAGTGTTAACACGCCGCTGGATAGTCTAGGGCTGAAAAATATTAGATACACTACGGTTCCACGAAGGCGTACGGGCAAATGGTATTTTTTATTTGCAGCAACTGTGCTTCGCCAGCAAAGGGGCCTACCCAATTACACGGCTAGAAAAAGGCAGTTAGTCCAGTCTCTCGGTTCGAGAAACGTATTTCTACTCTTAATCCTTGGCCTGCCAGTTATATACCCAATATTCAAATTCATATTTGAACAATTGATGGGAATTGATTCCTCGGTCAGAGGTATCATTGAAGATGAGCGTCCTGATATAGTTATCCATCCAAGTGTATTAAACGGATACTACATAAACGAATTGCTCCTTATGAAAAGAAAGTCAGGTTTGCCACTATGTTTGCTTATGAACTCATGGGATAATCCTTCAGCTAAAGCTGTGGCCACGGGTATCCCGGATTTCATGGCGGTTTGGGGCGAGCAAAGTAAGCAGCAAGCATTAGACTACATGAAGATACCCTCAAAAAATTTAGAAATTTTCGGGGCTGCACAATTTCAAATCTACAGGTCCGCGCCTGAAGAAAGCATCAAAGAGTTATATGATTTTTTTGAAGTGCCATATGGAAAAAAAATTATTCTATATGCAGGTTCCGGGAATGGTGATTATGAGACTAAGTATCTAAAGCTATTGGATCGGGCTGTGACGGAAAAAAAACTTCCTAATTGCCATGTTTTATATAGGCCTCACCCTTGGCGTGGTGGACTTGGAGATGGGGAGGATGATTTTTTTTCAATCAAATGGGAAAATATTACAATGGACCCCACAATGCGGAACTACTACGTCCATGAGGTCCAACACAACACAGGGCACGTTTTCATGGCGGACTATGAAATCTCAAATAAGTTACTCACTGTTACAGATGCAGTAATATCACCCCTTTCTACAATACTAATTGAATCGCTTTTAAAAGGTAAGCCTGCTTTGGCTTTTTTCCCTGAAATCCACCATGAAGTTCACTTTGGGATAGATGAAGTGCATTTTTCGGATTTTTTGAAAATTCCCGAGGTGAAAGTTTGTTTAAAAGAAGAAAACTTTTTAGGGGCCTGCCGAGAGCTGTACGATCAGACAAACGACTCCTCTTTGCCAGAGATTTTAAAAAAACGCGCTCATTTCTATGTAGACATGAATAAGCCGTCATATGGAGAGAGGCTTAGGTGTAAAATAGATCAACTAACTGATGGAAAAGAGCAAGTTAGATGAAGCGAATAGCAGCACGTCTAGATATTAAGGGAAATAATCTAATCAAAGGCATATGCCTTGAAGGTTTACGTGTAGTTGGGTCACCCAATGCATACGCAGATAAATATTACGACTCCGGCATCGATGAGTTAGTTTATATTGACGCTGTTGCGAGTTTGTATGGCCGCAATAGTCTCGTAGAAATTCTTGAATCTACATCGAAAAATGTCTTCGTGCCACTCGTGGTGGGTGGAGGGATTAGGTCTATTGAAGATATGGATAGTTTGTTACGAGCGGGGGCGGATAGGTTGGCAATCAACACAGCCGCTTTTTCGAATTCTAGTTTGATTACTCAGGGAGCCGAAACATATGGGACGCAGTGCATTGTACTATCTATAGCAGCAAAAAAAATTAGAGAAGATAAATGGGAGTGTTACACAGAGGGAGGACGAGAGCCGACGGGGATAGACGTTATTGACTGGGTGAAAAATGCAGAGGGACTGGGGGCTGGGGAGATTTTTTTGACTTCTATAGACAGAGATGGGACACAAAGTGGAATGGACACAGATCTAATCAAGAAAGTCAGTAATTCGACGAGTCTCCCTGTCATTGCCAGTGGGGGGGCGGGGTGCGTAAAAGATTGCTTCGAATCCATAAAAATAGATGGCGTTGACGCAGTCGCCATCGGCGCTGGACTTCACTTTGAAAAGTTTACCATAAAAGACCTTAAAGAACATTTATCTGATAAGAAGATAAGAATCAGGCCTGTAGAATAGCAATCTAGTATAATGGGAAAACCATTAATAACCATAGTCGATTATAGTTGTGGAAACATTGCAAGCTTAAGACAAGCGTTTATCTATCAGGGAGCGAATGTTGAAGTTGCATCTACTAGAGAAAAAATCAGATTTGCGAGTATTCTAGTGTTACCAGGCGTTGGATCATTTCCTACAGCAATGGCGAAGATAAAAGAAATGGGAATGTATTCTTCAATTAAAAAACATGTAGCAGATGGGAAACCACTTGTGGGCATCTGCCTGGGAATGCAATTATTATTTCAAACAGGTTCCGAATTTAAAGAAACTCCGGGGTTAAGAATTTTGGATGGCACAGTTGAGAAATTGGAAATTCAAAAAAATGGAGAAGGAAAAGAGAAATTACCGCATATAGGGTGGCGGACAATTGATTTTGCAAAAGACAAGAGCCCAATATTTTTAAGAAATAATTTTTTTTACTTCAATCACTCTTACGCTGTTAGACCTGAAAAAGCACCGAGCGTTTTTGCTACGTGCGAGTATGGTGGCAATGTTTTCTGTGCAGTAGTAAAACAAAAAAATATTCTGGGACTTCAATTTCACCCGGAAAAAAGTGGGCGCCAAGGATTGGAAATTATCACAAATATAATCAACCAAAACGCATTCAGTCTATAAAAGTATGACACAAGTAAAGTGGGGCCTCCCCGAAGAAGTCGAATTCTGTAAACAATGCGTTGTCTCGAATCAAAGGCCATCGACTGTGGTGGAATACAAACATGGCAAAGCTACCAAAAAACCCACAATAGAGTTTGTTGATGGCGTCTGCTCGGCATGTAGTTATCATGTAAAAAAATACAACAGTATTGACTGGGAGGTTCGAGAGCGTGAGTTAGCTGAATTGTGCGATCGTCACCGCTCAAATAATGGAGAATACGACGTTTTAGTGCCTGGCAGCGGCGGGAAGGATAGCATATATGTAGCCCATCTTCTAAAAACCAAGTACGGTATGAATCCTCTAACAGTGACGTGGGCCCCTCATCGTTACACCGATATTGGGTGGAAGAATTTACAAAGCTGGATCGACTCAGGGTTCGACAATATTCTTATAACTCCAAACACGAAAGTACATAGCCTGCTTACGAGAATGGCATTCTTGAATTTAGTGCATCCGTTCCAGCCATTTATGATCGGCCAAAAAAATGTCGCACCCAGACTGGCTTTAGAGAAAAATATTAAATTAATAATGTATGGAGAGAGTCAGGCTGAGGGTGGCTCTCTACTAAATGCAGATGACCCTCAAATGCCAGCGGAGTTTTTTTCAACACCAGATAAAAATCAGAAAAATATTAAACTTGGTGGACTAGATATAGCTAGCCTTCTTAACAGCGGGATAACACATAGTGATCTAAATCCATATTTACCTGTTTCACTGGAACGAGTAAGCAAACAAGATATAGAAGTTCACTTCATGAGTTATTACAAACTCTGGAAGCCTCAAGAGAACTATTATTACGCTGTCGAAAACTGTAACTTCGAACCTAATCCGACCCGTAGTGAGGGAACCTACTCCAAATACGCAAGTTTAGACGATAAAATAGACGGATTCCACTATTACACTACGTATATCAAATTTGGGATAGGGCGTGCGACTTATGACGCATCCCAAGAGATAAGGAATAAGCACATTACAAGGGAAGAAGGCGTGGCGCTCGTCCATAAATATGACGGAGAGTTTCCTGCTAAATATTTTGAGGAATTTCTAGACTACATAGACATAACTGAAGCTCAATTTACGGACACTATAGACAATGCCAGATCCCCTCACTTATGGGAGAGAGATCCGGTCACAGGTTGGCGGTTAAAATATAAAGTGAGTTAGTCCCCTTTTTCAGCAGTAAAAAAACTATTTAGATTGATTAATAAATCCATCCTAATAGAAGCTTTTCAACTCTTAGATAAATCTGAGCGTAAAGGGGCTTTCGTATTAGTGACATTGATTTGTTTAGCGGGAGTTTGCGAGTTTATAGCACTTAGCTCCTTGATGTTTGTGGTTTCAAATATCACCAATCCAACCGGCCAGGTAGAAAATAAAATATTTGATTACGTATCAATAATTTTTAGTAACGTAAGCCATGTGAATTTTGTCCTATATGCCATTATATTCACCATTTTTGCCCTGATTCTGGTATACTCTTTCAACCTATTTATTAGCCATAGCTGCGAACGGTATGGTGCCTCAATACAAGCACGGATGGGCAATCATTTGATGAATGGTATTTTGAAAATACCATATGAGTGGCATCTCAATAAAAACAAAGCTGAACTTGTCCGTTTTTTCCACTCGGATATTAGTCGCTGGGGTCGGGATTTTATAATGAGAATTCTTTTGATGTCTCAGCACATTGTTGGGCTAATAATTCCATTGCTGCTTTTGTTGATCATATCACCCATAGGTGGTGCTTCAGGTGTTCTTGTTACTTCTGCGATGGGTTACGCGCTGATGAGGAAGTTGAAGCCAAAACTAGAGGAAACTGCCCAAGTATCTCACGATTCAACAAAAGAATTTGTAAGGTTATCTGATTTTGTTGTTAAGGGAGTTAGAGACATAAAACTTACCAATATAGAGGGCGAGATGGCCGAAAAATTTTCGAGTCAATTCGACATATCTGCTCAGTCCCAAGCCAGTATGAATTTCTGGAGAAACCTGCAATCAAGTGCTCCTATGCTTATTGGCCAACTAATGATGCTCAGCTTAGCTTTTGCTCTTATACTCAGCGACGTCCCAAATGCTAATGTAGCTTCAATACTGGCACTTGTCGCAATTGTCGCTTTTCGAGTGATGCCGGCTTTTAATAGATTCTGGAGTTTATACTCTAGTATGTATACTGTAATACCATGGGTTAAAGGCGTAATTAATACTTACAAAGAGCTTAATCGTAACTCGATTACTTCTAACTATGGTCAACACACAAAAAAAAATCGATATATTTGGGAAGAGATATCTTTCACGGATGTATCATACAAATACCCGGGATCAGACCAAAATGCTTTAAACGGTATCTCACTAAAAATAACCAGGGGGAAAAAATACGGAGTAATTGGTAAATCGGGTTCGGGGAAGAGCACTTTTCTAGATATCCTTTCGGGTTTGTATTCTCCCACGGACGGAGCAATTCGAGTGGATGGTAAAATAATTCGCGCCAATTTCTTATCAGAATTAAATTTGGCTTACGTATCACAGGCACCCGAAATGCTGGATGGCGAAATATGGGAAAATGTGGCCTTAGGAGTAAAATGGGAGGAAGTGGATAAATCACATCTTCGTAAAGTACTATCTATGGCTGACATTTGTGAATTCGTTGATGGGTTAGCAAAAGGTATTCACACAAAAATTGGATATCAAGGTGTATCAATGTCAGGAGGGCAATTGCAGCGCTTATCAATAGCGAGGGCACTTTACACAAAACCATCACTCTTGGTATTGGATGAGGCAACGAGTAATCTGGATTATAACTCAGAAGAGGCTATTAAAGAAACGCTCTACAATTTAGGCGAAGGAATGACCTTAATTATTGTTGCCCACAACTGGGAAACAGTCAGAGAGTGCGATGAAATTTACTTGGTAGATTCAGGAGAAAAAAAGGATGAAGGTTCTTTGGACGAGTTAAAAACGCGAAACCGAGATTTCTTTGGGGAGTAACTATTTGATGGAAATTGATGGCAAGAAAATTGGGAGGAATAATCCAGTGTACATCATAGCCGAAGGGGGAGTTGCCCATTTCGGCAGCTTACCGAAGGCAAAGGAACTAGTAGATATTGCTGTGACTGCTGGTGCAGATGCATTCAAGCTACAGGCATTCCAAACTGACCACCTGATAGCTAATTCATTGCCAGATTGGAAAAGACGAATGAAATCAAGGGAAGTGGGGTTTGATTTTATAAAGGACATTAGTGAGTACTGTGCTCTTAGGGGCATTACGTTTTTATGCACCCCTCATGAACCGTCAGTCCTGACATGGCTAGAAAAGCTGCGTATTCCAGCCTATAAAGTAGGTTCAGGCGAGAGGGGGAATCATGATTTTTTAAGAGAAATTGCAAAACTAAAGAAACCTATGATCCTGTCGACAGGAACTCATAGAGAGGAAGATATTCGCGCCTCTCTGGATGCTGTGAACAGCATGGGCAAGTTAGATATCGCGTTATTGCATTGTGTTACTGCGTACCCTGTTCCCTTCGAGCAAGCTAACTTAAGGATCATTAGTCGATATTTAGACTTATTTGAAAACCCAATTGGTTACTCAGATCACACAGAAGGCTCCACAGCTTGTTTACTCGCAGTTGCCATTGGGGCCTGTATAATTGAGAAACATATTGCCGTAGATTTTGACGTTCCTGATGCCCAAGATTGGAGGGTTTCATGCGGTCCTCGGACTTTTAAGGAGTTTGTGGGACGAATACGTAAAGCTGAAAAACTTATGGGGAGTGGTGAAATTGAAAGAAACATTTGTGAAGATGCCGCGTTAGGATGGGCCATAAAAAGTATAGTGGCATCAAAAGATTTGCCGGCTGGGCATGTCATTCGAGATTCAGATATGTTAGCGAAACGTGCTGGAGGCTTGGGTCTTCCCCCGAATAGAAGGGATATATTACTTGGAAGAAAACTCAAACTATTAAAGAAAAAAGATGAAACAATCGAAGTATCGGATTTATACGGATGATTAAACATATTGCCGTCCTGTCCGGTAAAAGAGGTGGGTATGGAGCAATGAAGCCGTTGCTGAATGCATTGGATAAAGATGCAGAAATCAAGCTATCTTTGATTCTAACAGACCAACACCTCAACCGGGAATTTGGAAATACATATCAAGAAGTAGAGCAAGATTTTACTATCGCTGGGCTTATTGATATGAATCAAAAATCATCTTCAGAACTGCATCGTGCAGAAGCACTAGGCAACTGTATGGCGAAAATGGCAATACTGTTGGATGAGTTACGCCCGGATCTGTTGTTACTATATGGAGATAGGGGCGAAGTTTTATCCACTGCGGTAGCGGCCGTTCATCTGCGTATCCCCATTGCGCACATGCAGGGAGGCGATTTGTCCGGAAATATCGATGAGCAAATGCGGCATGCAATAACAAAACTATCACACCTGCATTATCCCTCTACGAAAGAAAGTGCCGAAAGAATAATATCAATGGGTGAATCCCCATCGAGAGTAAAAGTGGTTGGTGATAATCATGTAGACGGAATTGTTTCGGAGGCATACACACGCCCCCAAGAAGTCAGATCCGAACTCAATATTGATAGGGACATAAGGCCTATTATTTTTCTATATCACCCAGAAACAACCCGAAATAGGGATATCAAGCATGATACGCACCAAATATTGAAAGTGATTTCAGAAAAAAAAATACGCACGATAATCGTTTACCCCTGTTCAGATGCGGGATACACAGACGTCATCAGTGCATTTGATGCGTTTCGGGGGGAAAAACAGTTTTCGTTCCACAAAAACATAAGTGCGGAAAACTTCTGGGGCCTTTTAAACATAGCAAATTTAATTATAGGCAATTCATCATGCGGGCTAATAGAAACGCCGTACTTTGGGATACCTGCTATTAACGTTGGGAAAAGACAGGAGGGCCGAGCTTGTTCATCAAACGTTATCCATTGTGAACCTGTTCAAAAAGAGCTAAACCAAGCGTTGGACCAAGCACTGCACGATACTAATTTCAGAAATACAGCCAAAGATGCAAAAAAGATATTTGGTGATGGTTTGGCGTGGCGGCGAATTTATGAGGATCTTAAATCATTAGAAATCTCTGAGAATCTATTCGATAAACGGTTTGTCTAAAAAATCAAAAACAATCGCGGTCATTCCTGCTCGAGGCGGTTCTAAAGGTGTTGTTGGTAAAAACCTCCGAGAAATTAAGGGCAAGAGTTTAATCGAAAGAGCAATCGCATCGGCGTCCGTAAAGGATTTTATAGACGATATAGTTGTTTCAACTGACTCGCCTGAAATACAAAAAGCTGCACAAAAGTGCGGCTTACCAGTCGAGCAGTTACGGCCAGCATCATTAGCAACTGACAAGGCCTCAGTAATAGACGTGCTGCTATACTGCATAAAAGAGTATGAAGAGCGAAATGGTAGTGTCATTAAAAGTGTGGTACTTCTGGAGCCAACATCCCCATTCCGAAACCGTTCTCACGTATTTAAAGCGATGAGAAAGTTTGAAGAGGGAAATTTTGGGTCACTCGTATCAGTATGCCCCCAGGTCCGGAAGCCAGAAAATATACAACTCAAAGTTGATGGGGGCTGTCTTGAGCCGTACATCAAAAAACCCAAAAATTTACACATATGCCGCCAAGAAATGAGTAATATTTGCCGAATTAATAGTGCGATATATGTCTTCGATGCCAAAAGGTTTAGGATTTCAAAAAAACTCCTAATACCCGAAGTCGGCTATTTGGAAATGACAGAAAATGAATCAATAAACATAGACTCAGAAAACGATTTACAATACGCAAAAATAATAAATAAAATATGAAAGTACTAATTATAGGTGGAGACGGGTATCTTGGTTGGCCGACAGCAATGGCCTTTTCCGCACGCGGAGATGAAGTTATGCTAGTCGATAATTTTGCCAAAAGAAAATGGGAGCTTGAAGAGGGTATTACTCCATTAGGTGGTGTTCCGACACTGCAAGAGAGAATAAAAAAATGGGTAAATATTACCGGAAAACAAATTCATTTAGAAGTTGGCGATATCACAAACCATAGGCAAGTTTACTCAGTATTAGAGGATTTTAAACCTGAGGCAATTATACACTATGGGGAGCAACCGTCTGCCCCATATTCAATGCAAAGTAGGGATAAAGCAGTTTCGACACAGCAGAACAACATTGTTGGAACACTAAACCTTCTTTTCGCAATGCGTCATTCATGCCCCAAGACACATTTGATAAAATTAGGGACAATGGGGGAGTACGGAACGCCAAATATCGACATTGAAGAAGGATGGCTGGATGTTCAACACAATGGCCGATCAGATAGGGTGATGTATCCCAAAAAACCCGGAAGTTTCTATCACTGTTCCAAAGTTCACGATAGTCACAACATTGAATTCGCTTGTCGAATATGGGGCATTCGCGCCACAGACTTAAATCAAGGGGTTGTTTACGGTTTAGAGACAGATGAAATGCAAGGTGAGCCTGGATTGCGGACCTCATTCCATTATGATCATGTGTTTGGCACTGTCCTAAACCGGTTTTTGACACAGGCGGCAGCTAATGAGCCGCTTACTGTGTATGGGAAAGGGGGGCAAACCAGAGGTTTTCTTAATATTCAAGATACAATTAAATGTGTGACCTTAGCTGCAGATAATCCCCCAGCAGATGGAGATTTTAGAGTTTTCAATCAGTTCACTGAGCAGTTCTCGGTAAAAGATTTAGCGAGTAAGGTACTAGAAGCTGCCGCGCGCTCCGGAGTGGAAGCCAGCATAGTTAATTTAGATAATCCAAGAGTGGAGTTAGAGGAGCATTATTACAACGCTAAGCATACCGCTCTTGTAGATTTAGGTCTGGAACCTGTATTTCTTACTGAAGAAGTAATAGATAAAATGTTTGCTTCAGTATTAGATAAAAAAGAAGAAATTAGAACGGACCTATTTCCTCCTTCAATAAAGTGGTCTCAGCAATAGTTGCAAAAATGAGGTTGATCGTTTGCGATAAGGGAGGGCGTGAGGAAAGAGTTTCCGGAGTGAGTGAAGGTAATGCCGCGCGCGATTTTTTTTATGGAACAGATCAGTTGTGCGAGTCAGAATTTGTTATCACGAGAGAATGTGTTCGTAGTTCCTATGAGGGGATAAAAGGGCAAATAATACAACGATATGAGTCAATAATAAGCAGATGTACAGGACTAGGGATGCGTCCCTTACTGGCTAAAAATATTGTCAACAAATTGCAAAGCCATGATTTAGCAATCAGCTTCACCGATGGGTTCAGTTTAACATTAGGTTACGTTCATAAGGAGAATTTAAAAATCCGATCGAAGCTAGTTGGATGCTTTCATCGTCTTTGTGACATTGAAGAAAGTGCGCCAAATTTTTTAAAAAAGTATATACGAAAAAAAATCAAAAGTGCTGTGAGTCGTCTTGATCATGTTGCATTTTTTGGTCCCGCAGACCGTGAGGAGGCAATAAAACGATATAAAATTCCAAAAGAAAAAACCAGTGATTTTATCCTAGGTATTGATTCTGAATTTTGGAAACCAACTGGTGAGCCAGAGGAAGATTATTTTTTTTCAATCGGACAAGATCCCCAAAGAGATTTTCAGTTGCTAGTCAATCTTGATACTGATCACCCCATCCGTATCCAAACACCATTAAACTTAATTATACCAAAAAATAAGAAGAATATAATTCTGAATGATGGTAACTACTATAAGTCGCATTTGTCAGATATACAATTGAGGAGTCTTTACTGCCGCGCGAAAGCTATAGTTCTGCCTCTTCGGGACGTTTTACAACCTACGGGATACAGTGTAATGCTTCAGGCTATGTCGTGTGCGAAGCCTGTAATAATAACTTTTAATCGGGGTTTTTGGGCTAGAGATAAAATGACGAGCGGTAAGGATTGTATTTTTATCCGCCCAAATAACGAACGTGACCTGAGAAACGCAATTTGTTTTTTAGATACGAACCGAGAGTTAAGGCATAAAATTGGTGAAACTGCCCGAAAAACCATTCTAAACTCTTTTCCCATTACAAAAAGCGCCGACAGTATAAAAACAATTATCCAAAAATTAGGTAAAGATCTATAGTCGTGAGTGAAAAAACGGTTTTGATTACTGGCTTCTTCGACTTGTTGCACTCGGGGCATGTAGCATTTATCCAAAATGCTGCTAAGTATGGGAATATTATCGTCTCACTAGGTTCTGATGAAAATTATTTACGACAAAAAAAGCGTTATCCATTAAACCCAGAAAATGAGCGGAAATACATGCTTGAATCGCTAAAACACATAGATCAAGTACACATATCTCGGGAATGTGGGCCGCTCTCGTTTCAAGATCATTTGAAAGAAATCAAACCCGATTACTTCATTATCAATCAGGATGGAGATAGTCGTGATAAGGAAAAAATATGTATTGATAATGATGTGCAGTATATAATTTTTGAAAAAAATATATCTCAAAACTTTTCAAGACTGGGCGTTTCGGCCTGCAAAAAATTAAATAAAATTCCACATAGAATCGATTTGGCAGGGGGATTCTTTGACCAAAAAAAATTTAACTCAGTTACGCCGGGCTCTTCGGTTATATTAAATCTCGAGCCTATGAACTTAGAACCAAGATCGGGAATGGCCAGTAGTACAAGGAAGGTTATTCAGGAATTATTTGGGATGAGCCTCCCCGCTAATCAACCGCTCGAAAAAATCTCCAGACAGATACTTGCATATGAGAACTTTGACAAAGAATACGTTTCTGGGGCTACTGATGCGTATGGACTTGTTTACCCTCGAATAAATAAGTTCTCTTACAGTGGATCATATCATCCAAATAAAATTGAAACATTAGACCATGATGAAACTATTAAATGGATAGAAGGTAGAGTTTTCTTAATTCACTTGGGAGCTCGTGAACCATCATATAATGTATTTGATGGGAGGGAACTCATCAACAAAGCTATGCTCCAGGAATATAGCAATTTGGCCGATGAAACTTGGAAATCTATTATGAGGCGAGACTTCAAGGGATTGCTCCGAGCCGTATCCGGTACGTGCGCAATTCAGAAAAAAATGATACCGGGCTATATAGATAGCAGTATAGAAAAAGTCGTTAGTAAATATAATACTCACACCACTGCTGCTAAATTAATGGGTTCAGGTGGGAAAGGGTACTTAGCTGTCATTTCTGAGGTCGTTCCTGAAAATTCAACCTCCATCGCTATTAGGAGAGGCTAATTAGGATGCCTCAATCACGATAATAATGAACATTGCGATCGGATACCATTTACAAAGTGGGCCCTGGGGAGGGGGCAATCAGTTTGCGAAATCACTGGTAACGGCACTCGAAATAAAAGGACACACAGTAAATTTTGATCTAAGACAGATAGATTTAGATTTGATTCTTTTAACCGAGACAAGGGGTAGAAGCCCTTCGGGATCTTTCGATGCCGGCGATATTTTGCGTTACCTAAATTTTAAAAATCCCAGTGCGATCGTTGTTCATCGTATCAATGAATGTGACGAGCGTAAGGGGACTTCATCGATGAATCAGCTATTGAAACGTGCAAATTATACAGCTGATCATACGGTATTTATTGCTTCATGGCTAAAGGATTTAGACTTATGGGAGAAGGCCCGGTCTCATTCCGTGATTTTAAATGGCGGTAATGCCAGAATTTTCAAAAAGAAAGAAAACATTACAATTAATCGCGGAGGTCGGGTAGGACTAGTAACTCATCATTGGGGTAACGATGAGCGCAAAGGAGCAGACGTTTATCAGTTTATAAACGATCTTCTAGATTCACCCGAATATAGGGATCAATTTGAATTCACTTATATTGGAAACGTACCGATTTCGTGTAATTTGAGTAATTCGACTATAAAGGCGCCTATGCATGGTGAGGAATTAGCAAATGAACTTCGGTCACATGACATATACGTAACAGGTTCGATAAATGAACCTGCGGGAATGCATCACATAGAAGCCGCACTTTGTGGCTTACCGATCATTTATAGAAAAAGTGGGGCTCTGCCCGAGTATTGTGATGGATTTGGTCTAGGTTTTGAGCAAGTCAATGAACTACAGTCCGTAATAAATCAAATCCGACTTAACTACGGTGTATTTTTTGAGGCACTAGAAAGATACCCTTACACCGCCGATAGGATGTGTGACGAATATTTGGAACTATTTAACGAACTCATTTCACAAAGAGCTGACATAATTAAGAAACGGCGGTTATGGAGAAGCCCTTGGAAAGTTTTGCGAAATCAGATTGCAATATAAAGAATGAGAAAAGACTACATTGAAGTTAGTGATTTGGACAAAGACGAAACTTCATTCGTTGAGGAGTATTGGACAAGGGTCTGGGACAGGCAGGGGGGAATTGAAAGTGTAACACGAAAGATACACAATCAAGATGAGGTCGAAATCACCAATGATTATTTAAAAGAATTTCCTAATGGAAAACTCTTGGATGCGGGTTGCGGTTTAGGTGACTGGGCAATGTACTTTGAAGAACATGGATTCTCTGTAACGGGCCTAGATATAAGTCGAAAAGTGATTTCGGAGTTAAATGAGAGATTTCCTTCTAAAGATTTTATGGTAGGAGATATTCGGAATACTGGAATGGAAGAGGGTTATTATGATGCTTGTTATTCTTGGGGGGTCTTTGAGCATTTTGAAGAAGGTCCATCGGCATGCCTCAAAGAGGCATACAGACTCATAAAACCCGGGGGGCTATTGATAACTACTGTTCCTTTAGAGAACGTGCGTATCTCCATGAAAGGTGCTTTAGCCCTACCAAAAGAGAACAGGGGAAAACAAAGGTTCTACCAGTATCGTTTTTCTAGAGAGGAATGGTGTGGAAAGTTGGAAGGGGCCGGTTTCAGCATAGAAACAATAAAACCAATACACAAAAGGCAAGGTGTCTTAAGGTGCCTACATCACGAGTTTGGATTGCCCTATGATTGGTTATTAACAAGAGGCTTATCGGCCATTTTGGCCCCTTTCATACCAGGAATACTCATAGGTCATATGATATTAGCTGTAGCGCGAAAACCGCATTAAAGCTATGGAAATAAATGGAGATGAAAAGCTTGGGTTAATAGAAGGCATAAAATATCTTATTCTTAATACATATAGAAATATAATGTCTGCCAGGCCGTTTTCTCAGACCCTGCTTTACAACCCTAAACTAAGTAACCCACTAGTTTTAGCGTCGCCGAGTCGATACATTATAGAAGACTACATGCAGTGTGAAATATTTAGGGACTTAGAAAGTAAAAATATAGATATACTAGAAGTGGGATGTGGTTCCGGCAGAATGAGCCAGTTGCTCTCGTGCGCAGGTGTTTCTGGGAATTATACAGGCATTGATATAGCAGAAAAATTTTGCTCAAAATCTGACAAAAAACTGAGTGTAAGTTTCAAAAATATTGGAATTCATCAATACAAAGAATCATCTAATTACGACTTAATCTTTTCTATTTCTGCCTTAGAGCATATTCCGCATATTCAAGATGCTATAGATCGCATGGACGACCTATTAACTGATTCCGGTATCCAAGTTCACGCAATACCGTCAGGTTGGGCATTGGCCCTCTATTTGTTTCATGGGCACAGGCAATTCCCATTGGGAAAAATTTATTCTTATTTTAATACCCCAAACATAATGCGGGTAGGGGGTGTATTCAGTTTCATGGTTCACTTTATATTTATTACATTAATCGAAATGGTACTTAAATATAATGCGCGTAAAGCGTGGCCTAATCTCTATAGCAGTATATTGAAAATGGGTATCGAATGGGACAAATACCTGCCTTTCATGAGTGCTGGTTATATCATAATAACACCAAAGAAGTGAAAACCATATTCCAAAGTCCATAAAAACAATTAATAAATTTAAAGAATACGGTAAGGGTTTAGTTCGGGCAGTTCAGTGCGCCCCTTGGAGTTTGGCAACAAATTTGGGCTTATACAAAGGGGCCGGGCCCGAGATACAATTCATAGCGGAGGATGCTGATTGGTCAATTCGTTGGGATGGGGAAGGTATTCGGAGGGGGCTAGTATGTAAAAACTCACCTACATTTGATTTAGTGAAGTCCCCACACAACATCGCCCATAGAGTTGTTCATTTTGGGTCTCAATATAGATGGGAGTCGTGGGCTCCCTACATATCAAAAACTAACGCTAATGTTGTCTCATTTTTTCATGGAAAACCCTCAGATGGGCCAGAAGTTGAGAGACATATTGAGAATTTTATTCGGTATGAGCCGAAGGCTAAAAAAATTATCGTATCAAATACTCTAGTTCAAACTCGTCTAGTAAAATGGGGGATAAGCCAATCGAAGATCGTGAAGATTCCCATAGGTGTAGATGTTCATAAATACAGATCACAATGCAAATACGGTAGTGAAGACATACGGAAAAAGCTAGGAATCGGTCAGGACGTAACGCTGGTCGGGTCATTCCAGAAAGATGGGAACGGATGGGGTGAGGGTTTGAACCCAAAGCTTATAAAAGGGCCAGACATATTCCTTTCGGTAGTGGAGGGACTTTCTGCATATCGCGATATTCACGTCCTGCTAACGGGGCCGGCTCGAGGTTATGTCATCGAGGGCCTGAAAAAACTGAAAATACCATTTACTCATCGATATCCTAGTTCAGTGGACGCTCTTGCTAGGCTCTATAGAGCGTTAGATTTATATTTAATAACTTCAAGAGAAGAAGGCGGACCCAAAGGGCTTATTGAAAGTATGAGTGCCGGAGTTCCGGTTGTTTCGACTTATGTTGGGATGGCGCCAGACCTAATAAAAGATGGCATTAATGGGGCAATTACTGCGGTTGATGATATTGAGGGGCTCATAGAAAAATCAATGGAAACACTCTCGTTATCAAGTGACGCTAAAAAGAGAAGGAATGACCAGGCGTACCGACAAGTTTTACAATGTGATTGGAAAACGGTGGCACACGAACACTTAGAAAAAGTGTATATGCCAGTTATGAGGGAAATAAAAATCTCATAGGACACATAAATTGGACTATAGTTGGATTAGAAAAAAATCACTGAAAATCCGTCAACTGGAACCACAGATCTTAGCGGAATTTAACAAATTTAACAAAGTAAAGCCCAATAACGTCGCTTTATATTATGCTGGAGGATCCAAAGGAAGTATTGGTGGTGGTTTGGTTAAAGTGAACCGTTTGCAATCTGTTTTTAGTGAACATAAATATGGATTTAACATCGTTTATAACCTAAGCAATTGGTCCTTATTAAATGAAAGTGCTATCAACAGTTTAAGAAGTCAGAAAATACCGATAGTCCACAATCAAAACGGAACATTTTACCGTGCTTGGTACAAAGGAGATTGTGAGTGGGAAAATCAAAACATGGCAAAAACTTACCACGCCGCTAACTATGTCTTTTTCCAGAGTGAGTTTTGCCGCATGGCGGCTGCATACCATTTAGGAGAGCGGAAGGGGCCTAGTGAAGTTTTATATAATGCAGTTGATACGGATTTTTTTTTGCCACGAGAAACAAAGACGAAAAATAAGAGCCTCATTTTTTTGATAACGGGAAAAATAGATTCTTCGACCTGGCATCGAGTTCATTGTGCTTTAGAGGCCCTAAAACTTGCAGTAGCAGAAAAAAGAAAATTCAAAATCATTATAGCAGGATGGCTGAGTTCTCAGGCTAAACAATTCCTTGAGGAGACAATAAACGAATATAAGTTGTCAGAATATGTGAGCTATAGTGGGCCTTATAGCCAAGACGAAGCTCCAGCAATCTATAATCAAGCAGACGCATATATGATGTTAAAACATCAGGACCCTTGTCCCAATACGGTGATAGAGGCAATGTCATGCGGTTTACCAGTTTTATATTCCGATACTGGGGGGGTTGCAGAATTAGTGGGAGAGAGTGCGGGGGTGGGTCTTCACTGTGAAACAAGTTGGGAGGAAGCGCACACTCCGTCTCCTGAATGTATACTTACTGGCATGAAACATATAGAAGTGGGTTTGTCTAAGATGAGTAAAGAAGCTAGGCAAAGAGCATGCGAACGGTTCGGGATAGATTTGTGGATGGAGCGTCACCAGAATATATTTTCTAATTTGATTCAATCGAATGTCACCACCTAAAAAAAAAATCCTACTGTCGGTTGCAGGTTTTCTCTCTTTCTTTGTTAAGCTTGTACCATGGAAATTGAAAAAATGTTTATTAACTGCATTTCTCGTAATCGAAACTAGAGGCGATCCTCGTGGCGCATTAATAAAACTCCTTCAAATTGAAGATAACCTTTCCTGGATTATAAATGAACGCGCCATGCAATACGGCGAAAACATGCATCCTAAGCATCGGTTAACACAGTATCATAATTTCTTTATTGAGAATATACCTTCTAGAGCTTCGATACTGGATGTAGGTTGCGGAAAAGGTGTCGTCGCGTATGAAATCGCGAAACACTTACCAGCGTGTTCGGTAACCGGGGTAGATCGAAATTCCGAGAGATTTGCGGAGGCAAATAAACGAAACGATCTTTCAAATCTTAGCTTCATATTGAGTGATGTATGTAAGGAGCCGCTTAGAGGGAATTTTAATGTAATTATATTATCTAATGTGTTGGAGCACATCGAGAAGCGGGTTGATTTTCTAAAAGCTCTAATTTCAAACGTGTCACCCGATTTATTCCTTATCAGGGTACCGGCTTTTGAGCGAGATTGGAAAATGCCTCTCAGAAAAGAGCTCGGTGTGAATTATTATTCGGATGAAGAGCATTATATCGAACACAAACTAGAAGAACTTGAAGGCGAAGTTGAAGAAGCTGGCTTAACTATCGAATCTCAAGAAATAAAATGGGGTGAAATTTGGATGAAGTGTGGAACGCATGACCGAACCTAAGATTAGCGTAATTCTCCCTTGTTACAATGCGCATGCTTTCATGGCAAAAACACTTGATAGTTTGCGTGAACAAACATGGAGAAATCTTGAGATCATCATTATTAATGATGGTTCAACAGAACTTGAGACGCTTGATTTTTTGTCCGGAATTCAAGATGAATTCCGCGTTATAAATCAGGAAAATAAAGGGCTTCCCGCTGCTCGCAACCGAGGCTTTGCCGAGGCTAGTGGAGAATATATTTTGCCTCTAGATTGCGATGATTGGCTTGAGCCGACCGCAGTTGAAGAATTGTTCGCAGCCTTGCGGACTGGCGGCTCAAAATCATTCGCGTATCCGCAAATGATATTGGAAGGGGAATTGTCAGGAGAAACAAAAAAGGATTTCAATTTTTTTGAGCAACTATTTCTAAATCAATTACCCTATTGTCTACTGGTTTCTAAAAGTGCGTGGGCTGAGGTTGGCGGCTACAGGGAGTCCATGAGGTCGGGATACGAAGATTGGGATTATAACATAAGGTTGGGGGCTGCTGGTTATATTGGCGTTACTGCCTCCGATCCATTGTTACACTATAGAGTTACAAATCACGGTATGTTGTTAAGTAAGTCGGGCAAAATGCATTGTTCCCTATGGGAGGATATTCGAAGGAATAGCCCGCACCTTTATGGGTACAAAGAGCTTAGGCGACATTGGACTCATTGGGCTGGGAAACCATCAACTTATCCCCTGTCGATTTATTGGGCTTGGCTGGCTGTCTGCCTATTATTTCCTAATAATATAACAAACTATTTAGTAAAAAAAATGAGATATTTCTCGGCTAGTAGGAGGGTTTCCCGGATGCATAATTCCTAATTCAAATGTGTGGGATTTGGGGCTATATGTCTGGAAGTGGGGAAGAGCGGGAAGCACTGTCCTTAGCTAAGGCTGGGCTTACTCATCGTGGGCCAGATGAATTGGGCGAATATTCGAGTGATGGGGCGCGATTGTTTATAGCTCGCTTGGCCATTATTGATTTAACATCAGGAGTGACACCTGTTGAAAATGAAAATGGCAAAGTTGCGGCCGTTATGAACGGAGAGATATATAACTACATCGAATTATCCCGCCTTCTCTCGGAAAGGAATCATTTATTAAAAACCAAAACTGACACGGAGGTTTTGCCTCACTTGTACGAAGAGCACGGGTCGCATTTTTGTAACAATCTGCGCGGGATGTTTGCGGTCGCTCTGTGGGATGTAAGGCGGCAGCGTTTACTTTTGGCTCGGGATCGGTTTGGGAAAAAGCCACTATATTATATGCGTCTTGATAGTGGCGGTGTTCTGTTTGCCTCAGAAATAAAGGCTTTGCGAAATATGTTGTCACCCGGTTGTTTCAGTATAAGAGATCAGGCTGTATATGACTACCTATCGCTAGGGTTTATTCCGCAGCCTAGTTCCATTTACGAAGGCGTACAACAAGTGCCACCTGGTGCAGTGATTAGCTTTGAGGAAGAGGAGGTAAAAACTTCGCATTACTGGATACCTAAGAGGAAAAATGTGACAAAGAATTTGGAAGATGTACGCAATAGGATTCAGGATTCAGTGCGGATTAGAATGAGAAGTGATGTGCCTGTTGGTGTTTTTCTGTCTGGGGGGATTGATTCGAATATAGTGGCCTATGAGGCAGCTCGTGCGACCGAAGGAGAGGTCAAAACCTTTACTGTGCGAATGCCTGATGAAGAGTTAGATGAGTCCAATCTAGCACGTGCGGCTGCTACGGCCTACCAGGTGCGGAACGAAGTGTTGCCTCTAGAGATTTCGCCGGAACGGGATTTAGTGGAATTAGTTAGGCACTACGATCAACCGTTTGCTGATTCTAGTGCCTTGGCATGTTGGGCGGTGGCTCGACTGGCGGCGCAAAGGTTGAAGGTGGTGTTGACGGGCGATGGTGGTGATGAGTTGTTTGGGGGCTATCGCCGCCATTTGGCGGCATATCGGCTGGGGCAAATGCAGTGGGTTCCACGATGGGGTTGGCATGCGTTGGCAAAGGTGTTTCCCCGGCGACAACGCCGGTCCCCCTTGGGGTTTGCGCGGCGGTTTGCGCGCGGTGCGAGGGCAACACCTGGAAGGCGTTATTTGGAGTGGTCTTCGGATCTATTGTTGGATGATGACAAATGCACGATATGGCAGGGCGGGGAAGTGGCAGCTACGGAGGACTGGATCGAGGCCCAAGTTGAGGGTAACGCCTCGTTGTTGCGCCAGCAAATGCAGCTGGATCAGCGCGTGAATTTGTTGAGTGATTTGCTGGTGAAGATGGACATGGCCACGATGGCGCATTCGCTTGAGGCTCGATCTCCGTTGCTGGATCATGAGTTGGCCGAGTACGCCATGGGTTTGACGGATGGAGAGTTGATACGGGGAGGGGTGACCAAAAGCGTATTACGACAGGCTTATGCGGATGTGCTGCCGGTGGAGGTTTTGAACGGCAAAAAAAGAGGGTTCGAAGTGCCGGTGGAGCGTTGGCTGGAAACCGAATGGCGCGAGTTGTTGCAGGATGTATTGGGGGCACAGGAGCCGGCGGCAGCTGCGTACGTGGATCGACGATTTCTTCGTGATCTTATCGCAGATCGGCTGGAGGGTGACTGGAATGTGCCTATGCTGAAATACACAATGCTGGTTTTGGAATTGTGGCTGCGGGAGCAGAAAAATTGAAGCTGCGGATTTTGTTCGTGTCCGCCGCAGATTGGGCCTTTCGGGGCCATCGATTGTCTTTGGCTAAATGGTTGATTCAACGGGGGGCAACAGTGGGCGTGATTTGCCCGGAAGGAGATGAGCGGGCAATTCTGGAGTCGGCCGGTTTGGAAGTGTACACGATGGACTGGACTCGGGAGCGGGTTTCATTAGTGGAGGCCTGGCGGGCAGCGCGTGAGATCCGGCGTGTGGCAACGACGTTTGAGGCAGATTTGGTCCATTGCGTCTCAGTACGGTGCGTGCTGCTGGGCTGGTTAGCCAGCTGGGGTGGGCGATCTTGGCGCTTGATCCATCATGTGATTGGGATGGGAAGTTTATTCTCCGAAAATCCAAGCAGTTTGAAAACCACTGGGTTGCGAGCTTTGGTGGAATGGGGATTGAAATGCGCCTTTCGGGCAAACAACACGGTGACTGTTTTCCAGAATCAGGATGATGAAGCGTTTTGGCGCAAGAGGGCGGGATTAGGGGAGTCCCAGTGTGTGCGCTTGCCCGGGAGTATCGAATGGAAGGAGGTGGCTGTGCCCGAGCCTAAGACAGATATGGGACGGATTTTATTCGTGGGCCGAATGCTGGAAGATAAAGGTGTCCGCGAATTATTTGCGGCGTGGAAACAGGTATGTTCTAGGGGCGTGAAAGTGGAATTAATTTTGTGTGGAGATGTGGATATTGGGAATCCTCGCAGCTTGTCGCGTGAGGATTTGGAGAATATGGCGGATGAAAAGGACTGCGTTTGGCTGGGGCGCATTGGAAATGTTTTGGAAGAAATGACGGCGGCGAATCTTATAGTTCTGCCAACCTATCGTGAAGGACTGCCGCGTGTGATTCTAGAAGCTGCCTTGGCTAATCGGGCAGTCATCACCACGGATGTTCCCGGATGCAGGGAAATTGTGGAGCATGGAAAATCCGGATTGTTGGTTCCTCCACGCGATGCAGGAGCTCTTGCGGAGTCGATAGAGGTTTTACTCGATGATGTTGTTCGGAGGTCCGACTTGGCCTCGGGATTACAGGAACGGGTGAAACAGGAATTCTCGGATGCAGCATTGCATCCGCGGTGGTTGGATTTGTATCAACAAGCTGATGCATGAATTGGGCTTAGTTCTTGGCGCGGGATTAGTGACTTGGATTTTGTGTTCCCCAACGGCGTGGTTACTGCGATACGGAGGATTTTGGGATCAGCCCAACGAGCGATCCAGTCATGATGCTCCGACACTCAGAGGGGGAGGGGTGGCCCCGTTGGCGGTTATTTTTTTGACGGTTTTGTTTTGGGTTTATCCGAGCCGAGCTACTGTAGGAGGGGTGTGGTTGATCGGGTTGATTCTGCTGAGCGCCATTAATCTTTGGGACGATCGGCGAGGGATTGCTGTGAAATGGCGGTTGTTGGCGCAATTCGCTGCCGCGGCTGGGGTGGTTTGGGCCTTAGGTTCCGGAGAATGGTCTGGGCTGACGATGGCAGTCTTGGTCTTTGGGTTTGTAGCGTTTATGAATTTTATCAACTTCATGGACGGGATCAATGGTCTGGTAGCGGGGCAAGTGGCCTTGACGGCGCTGGGCGTGGCACTGTTTACCGGAGAGTCAGATGGAATGGTGACGGTCATCAGCTGGATAATTACGGGAGCGATGTTGGGGTTTCTGCCGTTTAACTTTCCTAAGGCCCGAATTTTCCTGGGAGATGTCGGGAGCATAGGGCTTGGATTTTGCCTAGGCGTGTTGGGGTTGATGACCAGTAAGGAAATGGGAGCGCAAGCGTCGACGGGTTGGCTTCTCGTACTTCCGTTGTATTTTTTTATGGAGGGAACCATTGCCGTATTGCGGCGTTGGCGTGCTGGGGCGCAGTGGTGGACTCCGCACCGAGAGCATTTTTATCAACGACTTATTCGGTCCGGCTGGAGTCATAAACGGGTTTCAGGTTTGCTTTGGATGATTCAGATAGTGGTCGTGATGTTTCTGTATTGGGGGCATGATCGTGTGCCTGTGGTTTGGGGATGGTTATTGTGTGGGCTGGTTTGGGGCGGGGTATTCCTTTATGTTGAACGCGTTTTCATTAGCACTCGAAAGAGTCCGAGATAATACATGTCATTTTTGCGGCCGCCCAATTTGACCCAACTACAACGCATCCTTGTGTTGTTGGGGGTGTATAGCGTTGTGCTCATAGCAGCGACTTGGATAGCGTATGGATTACGGTTTGATTTCGAGGTGCCAGAGATTCATGAACGTCAATTTGGGGCCGTTTGGCCCTGGGTGTGGGCGTCCAAGTTGGGGGTTTTGGCGGCGGCGGGGCAGTTTTCCAGTTTGTTGAGCTTTTTTAGTCTGCCTGACCTGAAACGATTGGGTGTGGCTCTCGGATTGATCACTGTGGGAATGTTGGGGTTGTGGCATGTGGGTGAGTCGATTCACTCAATGTCCCGTGGAGTGATTGTCCTAGATGGAGTATTATCCTTCCTTGGAGTGGCAGCTTGCCGACTGATCTTTCGTTTGATCCGGCAGGGCACGGGAGAGAAGGCACTGTCAGAAACGCGACGGATAGCAATTGTGGGCGCGGGTGAGGTGGGGGCAAATCTCGCACGAGAATTACAAACACGGGGCGGATTGAAGCCGGCGGTATTTTTTGATGATGCCTTGCGCAAAACAGGAACGCAGGTACACGGCATTCCGGTTCGTGGGGCTGTGGAATTATTGGGGGAGGCGGCTGCCCCGGAGATTGATGAGGTGATCATTGCCATGCCGTCCGCGCCGGGAGAACGGGTGCGTGCAATTGTGGAGTATTTGGGGCGCCTTAAAATCCCTTGTCGAACGGTTCCCTCTATGAGCCAGTTGGCCGAGGGTGAAATAATTTCGGCACTGCGACCGGTGGAGATTGGAGATGTGCTGGGACGGGAGCCGGCGGATTTGGAAGTGGGTGGGCTGGAGAATTTTTATGCAGGGGAATGTGTGTTGGTGACGGGGGCCGGCGGGAGTATTGGATCTGAACTATGCCGGCAACTGGTGCGTTGTGGAGTGTCGCGATTGATCCTTTTGGAACGGTCAGAATCGGCTTTGTTCGACATCCATTCCGAATTAGCCGGGGAAACCGATTGTGTCCCGGAACTGTTGGACATTACTGATTCTCAACGGCTGAGTCAGGTGTTGGATCAGTATCGACCCGCCGCTGTATTTCATGCCGCAGCATTCAAACACGTGGGATTGTTGGAACGTCAGCCCTTAGTGGCTTTGCGAAATAATATTTTGGGCACGCACATCTTGGCAAAGCTGGCTCGAGAACATCAAGTTGACCGGGTGGTATTGATATCCACGGATAAGGCGGTAGAGCCAACGAATGTGATGGGGGCTACAAAACGCGTGGCCGAGAGGTTGATGGAAGGGCATGCGCTGGATTCGAGTGGGACGCGTTTTATATCTGTGCGCTTTGGTAATGTGCTGGGATCATCGGGCAGCGTGGTACCCATTTTTCAGCGGCAGATCGCAATCGGAGGGCCGGTGACCGTGCGGGATGCGGAGGTGACGCGATATTTCATGAGCATTCCAGAAGCGGCCGGCTTGGTGTTATGCAGTGGGATGCTGGGGGGAAACGGAGACCGGTTTATTTTGAATATGGGCGAGCCGGTGAAAATTATGGATTTGGCTGAGCAAATGATTCGGTTAAGCGGCAAAACACCCGGCCAGGAAATTGCCATTGAGATCACCGGCTTAGGGCCAGGTGAAAAACAGCACGAACGACTTCATGCCTCCGACGAGCAACTGGAGGCCAGCACGCATTCCAAAATTCAACGCATCCGCGGCGACCGCTTGGATGCCGATGCTTGGCGCCACATGCAAAGCCAACTGGCTTTGCTGGAGGCACTGAATGGCGCAGACGCCATAGCGTGGCTGCAGGATACGTTGCCCGAATATCAGGCCGAATAGTTCCGGCTGATTGACTCCCAAAAATCCACCACGCCGGAGGTGTGTTTAGGCGCGGGCGAAAGATTCAATCTGGCTGCACACCTCTTCGATTTGGGTGGGGTGCAGCTCGGGATAAATCGGCAGACTCAAAACTTGCCCACTGAGTTGCTCGGCCACTGGGCAGGGGGTGGGCTTATGCGTGGCAAAACAGGGCTGAACATGGAGGGCTTCGGGATAATAAATTTCATGCCCTATACCAGTCTCGCGGAGCCGTGAGGCGAGGGCATCACGGCATTCACGATTTTCGAGGCGTATAGTGAATTGATTCCAAGTATGGCCGACGGCTTCCTGAGGAAGGATCAGACCGGGAACATTTTCGAGCTGCTTTCGATATTGTGCGGCGTTGGTGATTCTTCGATCAATCCAGCCTTTTAACTGCGTGCGCTTCACGCGCAGAAAGGCGGCCTGCAATTCATCGAGACGAAAGTTGCCGCCGACGGCTTCGTGATGATATTTCGGTTTGGCTCCGTGATTGCGTAGCAGCCGGGCGCGTTGAGCCAGGTCATCGTGTGCGGTGACGAACATGCCGGCATCACCCAAGGCGCCCAGGTTTTTGGTGGGGTAAAAACTAAATGTCGCGCAATCTCCCAAGCTCCCGACAGGCTTGCCCTGCAAGCGTGCACCCTGCGCTTGGGCGGCGTCTTCGATCACCTTTAACGAGTGAGTATTCGCCAAGGCGTTGACGGCATCCATATCCGCGGTGCCTCCGAACAGATGGACGGGAATGATGGCTCGCGTGCGCGGAGTGATTTTGGTGGCGGCATCAGCCACGTCGATGTTGAAGGTGTCCTCTCTCGAGTCGACAAACACTGGCGTGGCGCCCGTTCGCGCAATGCTGCCGGCTGTGGCAAAGAATGTGAATGAGGGGCAAAGGACTTCATCATCCGGTCCGATGCCGATGCTCATGAGGGCCAGTAGCAGAGCATCGGTGCCGGAAGATACCCCGATGGCATGCGGAACACCGCAGTCTGCAGCCATTTCCTCTTCAAAGGCTTGGACCTCGGGTCCGAGAATGTAGCGGCCAGATTGAAGCACACGAAGAAACGCCGCCTGCAGTTCGGATTCCAACGGCCCGTTTTGGGCCGGGACATCAAGCAAGGGTACAGCCATTTAGTTGGTGGTGGTGGAGGTGATGATCAGGCCAGAAGTAGCGTTCTGGTCAGCCGCTGAGGTAAGCCGAATCCGGCGCGTAGCGTTACCGCCGGAGCTGGCCCAGCTGGCGTTGCGATCATTGATGAAATCCTTGGTGACCGTGAGCTGTGTGCCCTCCGCATTTACGATCAACCCGGCTGGTGGTGCATGCGGATTAAAGCTTACGTTGATGTAAGTGTCAGAGCCGTTGTCTTCAAAGCGGATGGTTTCGACACCAAGGAAATTATTGCCGTTTAGCGTGAGCTTGCCGTCATTCCAATTGTAGGTGTTGCTGCCGCCATTGTAACCACCCCCGGCAAAGGAGGTGGAAAGATTCGCATGGAAGGTCGGCGTAGCACTGATGGTGAAGGCGCCTGTGCTATTGTTATCAGATACCACCACGCCAAAGGGGGTGGTAATCTTCAGTCGGCGGCTGTTGGCGCCAGATGAGTCCAACCGGTTTGCATTGAAAAAGGAATTGGCGGGCACACGGAATTGCGTACCGCTGTCGATTGCCAATCCGCTGGTTGTGTTGGCGGCGCTATTAGCGGCAATGGTCAGGCCGTTGACATCCACAATCTCTGCGGAAGTAACGAGGCCGAAGCCTGTGCCGGTAATGGTGAGGGTGTCGCTATCCCGCCGGTAATTGCTGGTGCCGCCGGTGGTGGCAAAACTTGTGAACGAGGGCGGTGTGCCGACTTGGAAGCGCAGGTTTTGCGGGGAGAGCGCCGCATCCCGGGCGCTGAGGAGCTTGAACCGCCGCCATTTTGATGTGGTATTGGAGTCAGCGTTGGTGCCGTTACCAAATTGGACCGTCTTGGTGTTGATGACGATGGAAGTGTCGGACACCGTGACACCTGTGACTGGAACCGAGATGCTGGGGGTTCCACTTAGATCCGAGCCATTCTCATCAACCAATTGAATCTCTGTCACGTTTTTGAGATTGGAACCGGTGAGGGTTACATTATCGCCAGTTACCGCATCGCGATTGAAGGTAAACGGCGCGGTGAATCCAGCCAGGAACAACACAGTCGGCTGGGCGTTGACATTGAAGGTTGTGTTGCTGTCCGATGCCCCAACGGAATTGAAGATTTTAAATATGCGCAGGTTGGCTGAGCCATTTCCATCGGCTGTGGATGTTAGGAAGGTGTTGCTTGAGATTTGGATTCGGCTTCCGTTGTCGTCTACGGAAACGCCGGGGTATGGCAGATCTAGGTACGTGGCGGGATCCAGTGAACTGCCGTCAGAATTGATGAGTTCGATTCGACGAGCGGTGTTCAATGCCGTGCCGGAAATGGTCATAGCCTCATCACGCCGGAAGTTATTGTTGGAATCTAGGCTGAGATTGGAAATGGTCGGAGTGGTGGTGATGTTGGCAATGAGAGCCACGTTATTCGTGCTGCTCAAGGCATCAGTGGCCGGGCCGCGAGCTATGCGGAGACGGCGATTGGATCCATCTGCAATGGCCGTGATGGCATTGACCGGAAGCACCGCGTGCGTGTCGGATTTGATTTCGAAGGTGGCTGCGGAACTGTTTCCATCTGCAGGAAACACCATGGTGCCATCGGCACTTTCCACGCGAAAATAGGTAAGCGTGGCATTGCCATCATCAGTGAAAGCTTGGCCGCTCCTGAAGCCGTAGCCGTAGATGTCGACATTATGCTCCACCCGATCATAGTTGAGCCGGTCGCGGCTGGTGCCGGTGACCACCGGAACGCCCGTGGCAATGCCAATGGCTGTTGAGGCATCGCTTTTGCCCACGGTATTCCAGAGAACTACAGTACGTGTGCCATCCGCCCCTTCGGCAGTCTCGTTGATATGGCCGGGAGGGATGATGATTTGGTTGTGCGAATTGATGAACGTTTGCACCACGGAACCTTGGATAGTTTGCAGGACTAAATTACCGTTCAGAATTTGAATGGCCGTAACCGAGGCCAGATTGCTGCCTTCGATAATGAGGTTTTCTTGGGTACGTGTCAGGCGGTTATCCTCACCGGCATCAATGATGCGAGTGATCACTGGCACTGCGGTTGCGGGCGAGATGGCGTTTTCAAGAATCGACATCTGAGCGTCATTCGGAAACACCACGATATCATTCGGCCCCGGGCCCTTGATGTGGCCCCAAAGACTGTAGGTGTTGGTGTTTCCGACCACGCTGGCTTCGCCACTCCAGATGACCTCAAAGCCCTGACCGAGCTTGGTGAAGGTGTACTGGATAGGGCCGCCGATAGAGCCAGGGCCGACGTTGGTGGTGAGTAGCTGCGCTGGCCCTAGGTTGTTGGTGTAGTTATCGACCCACACCGTGTTGTCCGTTCGGTTGAAGGCAATAGGGATGCCGTCGGGAGAAACCCCGAGTTCATCGGCCACAAACAAAATATCCGGCTGGAAAATAGCCCGACCGACTTGCTGGGTAAAATGCTTGAGCGTAGGGACGCCGATAAACGCTGAGGCCCCGGGCGTTGTGTCGTTGAGGTTCACGACATTTTGTCCGTTGGTGCTCACAAACACGTCTGTCCATTCATGTGT